>Ga0187856_1000736_pt1 | contig 28258 bp, 38 predicted proteins | sample June2016WEW_8_40_FD_132443 | JGI IMG/M metagenome (GOLD analysis project Ga0187856, IMG submission 132443) | Peatland microbial communities from SPRUCE experiment site at the Marcell Experimental Forest, Minnesota, USA - June2016WEW_8_40 | ecosystem: Environmental > Terrestrial > Soil > Wetlands... | reverse complement strand
GGCCGGGAGACGCGCCGTTCCTGCCGGGCGAGCGCGTCGACAACCAGCGCTACGCGGCGGTCAACCGCGAGCTGGTCCAGGCCGGCAAGAGGGCCGCGGAAGGCAGGCCCGAGCTGATGGGAATCACGAAGGCGTCGCTCGCGACCGACTCGTGGCTCTCGGCGGCGTCGTTCCAGGAGACCACCCGCGTGCTCACGGAGGCTGCGATCGAGTCCAAGTCGGACCAGCTGTTCGGCCTCAAGGAGAACATCATCATCGGCAAGCTCATCCCCGCCGGCACCGGCATGAACCGATACCGCAGCGTGGAGGTGGCGACGCCGGACGCGGAGCGCATGTCCTTCTGGTCCTCGGACCTCGAGGTCGGCGACGCGGGCGATGTGAACACCGACAACCTGGCTTCGTGGCTCCGCGACGTCGGGCGGACCGCATTCGCCAGTCCGTATGAGGAGGAGGACCCGTACGCGACCGCGGGCAGCGCCTACGCGACTTTCGGGCCGACCGATGACCTCGTGGTGGCCGATGAGGACCCGCTCAGCGACCTCGGGCCCGCCGAGGAAGGCTCTGCCTGATCGCGCCTACAATCTTGCCGGGGAGCGCTTTGTGCTCCTATCATCCACACGTCGCGTCGGCGCGTGCCTGCGCCCACGGTTCTTCAACCAGGAATTTCAGAGAGGTTCGCGTGCCCACTATCGCCCAGCTCGTCCGCAAGGGCCGGTCATCCAAGCGGTCGAAGACGAAGACCCCCGCGCTGAAGGGGGCGCCCCAGCGGCGGGGAGTATGCACGCGCGTCTACACGACGACTCCGAAGAAGCCGAACTCGGCGCTCCGCAAGGTGGCGCGCGTCCGGTTGACAAGCGGGTCGGAAGTAACCGCGTACATTCCCGGGGTGGGCCACAACCTGCAGGAGCACTCGATCGTCCTCGTGCGAGGCGGCAGGGTCAAGGACCTCCCCGGCGTCCGTTACAAGATCGTGCGGGGCACTCTGGACACCTCCGGCGTGCGCGACCGTGCCCAGGCTCGTAGCCGCTACGGCGCCAAGAAGGAGTCCTAAGTTGCCCCGCAACGGCCCCCCACCCCGCCGCGAGCTCGTCCCCGACCCGGTGTACCGGTCGGTGCTCGTGACCCAGCTGTGCAACAAGATCCTTTCTCGGGGCAAGCGGTCTCTCGCCGAGCGCATCGTGTACGACGCGCTCGACGTCGTGCGCGAGAAGACGAGCGGCGACCCGCTCCAGCTGCTGAAGCGGGCGCTCGACAACGCCAGGCCCGAGCTCGAGGTACGCAGCCGTCGCGTCGGCGGCGCGACCTACCAGGTTCCCGTCGAGCTGCGCCCACGACGGGCGACGACGCTGTCGATCCGCTGGCTCGTCGGCTACTCGCGCCAGCGGCGGGAACGCACCATGGCGCTCCGGCTCGCCAACGAGATCCTCGACGCCTCCAATGGCGTCGGCGCTACTGTCAAGCGCAAGGAGGACCTTCACAAGATGGCGGAGTCGAACAAGGCGTTCGCTCATTACCGCTGGTAATTGCCTGCGGCACGCCAGGTGTTGTCCCGGAGTTAACCGGATGTCCACGCGCCGGGCGTAGCGTGATAGCGCGCCCGCGGCGGAAACTGGTCTCGCCTAAGCCGCTGAACAGCACAGACAAGGCACGCCAGCCCACAACTGACTAGAGAAACGAAGCCAGGCGATGGCCCACCCATCATCCATCCGAGAGTTCCCGCTCGCCAAGACCCGCAACATCGGGATCATGGCCCATATCGACGCGGGCAAGACCACTACCACCGAACGCATCTTGTACTACACGGGCCGGACCTACAAGATCGGCGAGGTCCATGAGGGTGGCACCGTCATGGACTGGATGATCCAGGAGCAAGAGCGGGGGATCACCATCACCTCGGCCGCGACGACCTGCCGTTGGCGCGACACCTGGATCAACATCATCGACACTCCCGGCCACGTCGACTTCACCGTCGAGGTCGAACGGTCCCTGCGCGTCCTCGACGGGGCGGTCGCCGTCTTCGACGCCGTCGCCGGCGTCGAGCCCCAGACCGAGACGGTGTGGCGGCAGGCCAACAAGTACCACGTGCCCCGCATGTGCTTTGTCAACAAGATGGACAGGGTCGGCGCGGATTTCGACCGCACCGTCGCCATGATCCGCGATCGCCTCGAGGCGACGCCCGCGGTCGTGCAGATCCCCATCGGAGCAGAGGGCTCCTTCGAGGGCGTGATCGACCTTTTGAAGATGAAGGCTCTCGTGTGGGGCGAGGGCATGGGCGAGACCTGGGAGACCCGTGAGATACCCGCCCATCTCGCCGGCGCGGCCGAGGACGCCCGCCACGCCCTGATCGACGTCGTCTCCAACTTCGACGACAACGTGATGGAGCGTTACGTCTCCGAGCAGGAGATCACCCCTGAGGATCTCCGCAAGGCAGTCCGCACCGCGACCATCGCGAGCGAGATCGTCCCGGTGCTGTGCGGCTCGGCCTTCAAGAACAAGGCTGTCCAGCCCATGCTCGACGCGGTCGTCGACTACCTGCCGAGCCCGCTCGACGTGCCGCCCACCACGGGCATCGAGCCCAGGACCGGGAACGCGATCGAGCGGCAACCCCGCGACGACGAGCCGTTCTCGTCACTGGCGTTCAAGATCATGAGCGACCCATTCGTCGGCAAGCTCACGTACCTGAGGGTCTATTCCGGCACCTTGGAGAAGGGCACCACGGTGCTCAACACGAGCCGGGACCGCAAGGAGCGCATCGGCCGGATCCTCCAGATGCACGCGAACCACCGCGAGGACCGCGACGCCGTCTACACCGGCGACATCGTCGCGGTCGTCGGCCTCAAGTCGACCACCACCGGTGACACCCTCTGTGACGTGGCACACCCGATCGTGCTCGAGTCCCTCGAGTTCCCCGAGCCCGTGATCCACGTCGCGGTCGAGCCCAAGACCAAGGCGGACCAGGACAAGTTGTCCCGGGCGCTGTTCGCCCTAAGCGAGGAGGACCCGACCTTCAGGGTCCGCTCGGACCAGGAGACCGGCCAGACGGTCATCTCGGGGATGGGCGAGCTCCACTTGGAGGTCCTCGTCGACAGGATGCTGCGGGAGTTCAAAGTCGACGCGAACGTCGGCAAGCCTCAGGTCGCCTACCGCGAGACGATCCGCGACTCGGTCCACAAGATCGAGGAGCGTTACATCCGCCAGACCGGCGGGCGGGGCCAGTACGGCCATGTCGTGATCGACTTGGAGCCGACCGGTCCCGGGGGGGGATTCGAGTTCGTCGACAAGATCACCGGCGGCGTGATACCGAAGGAGTACATCCCGGCGGTCGACGCAGGTATCCAAGAGGCCATGAACTCGGGCGTGCTCGCGGGCTTCCCGATCGTCGACGTCCGTGTCGCGCTCGTCTACGGGTCCTACCACGACGTCGACTCGTCGGAGATGGCCTTCAAGATCGCAGGTTCCATGGCCTTCAAGAAGGCCGTGCGGGCGGCACGCCCGGTGCTGCTGGAGCCCATCATGCAGGTCGAGGTCGTCACGCCAGAGGACAATCTCGGTGACGTGATCGGCGATCTGTCGTCGCGCCGGGGCCGGATCGAGGGCATGGAACAGCGGGGCGCGAGCCACGTCGTGAGGGCTCAAGTCCCACTGTCCGATATGTTCGGCTACGCTACCGACCTGCGTTCCCGCACCCAGGGTCGCGCGACGTACACGATGCAGTTCGACTCCTATCAGGAGGTTCCGGAGTCGGTCTCCCGGGAGATCATCGCCCGTGTGACCGGCGAGTGAACGGCCCAGGGGTCAACACCGAAGCGAGTTGAATCGCCAGGTGATCCACTGATCGGAGCCGTCGGATCGGGGAGACCCGGTCCGGAGACCCCACCCCAGCAATAACGAACACGGCACTATCGAGAACGCAGTCCACCAGCATGGAGGCGCCCAGCGGGCGCAGCCCAGATCAAACGGAGCGGTCGGCACCAATGGCCAAGAAGAAGTACGAGCGGACGAAGCCCCACGTCAATGTCGGAACGATGGGCCACATCGACCACGGTAAGACGACCCTCACCGCGGCGATCACCAAGGCTCTCCACGCGAAGAACCCGAACGTCGCCTTTACGGCGTTCGACCAGATCGACAAGGCCCCGGAGGAGAAGGCCCGCGGCATCACGATCGCGATCGCGCATGTCGAGTACGAGACCGACAAGCGCCACTACGCGCACGTCGACATGCCTGGGCACGCCGACTACATCAAGAACATGATCACCGGTGCCGCACAGGTGGATGGCGCGATCCTCGTCGTCTCCGCTGCGGACGGCCCCATGCCTCAGACTCGTGAGCACGTGCTCTTGGCACGCCAGGTGAACGTGCCCTCGATCGTGGTCGCGCTCAACAAGGTCGACATGGTCGACGACGAGGAGCTGCTGGACCTGGTCGAGCTCGAGGTACGCGAGCTCCTCACCGAATATGGCTTCCCCGGCGACGACACCCCGGTCGTGCGTGTCAGCGCCCTCCAGGCTCTCGAGACCGACGACCCAGACGCCGCGGCCGGAGTCCTCGTCCTCATGGACGCCGTCGACAACTTCATCCCCGAGCCCGCCCGCGAGACCGACAAGCCCTTCCTCATGTCGGTCGAGGACGTGATGACCATCACCGGTCGTGGCACCGTCGTGACGGGCCGCATCGAGCAGGGCGTCGTGAAGGTCGGCGACGACGTCGAGATCGTCGGGTTGCGCCCGACGCAGAAGACCGTCTGCACCGGTGTCGAGATGTTCCACAAGCTTCTCGACCAGGGTCAGGCCGGAGACAACGTCGGCCTTCTGCTCCGTGGCACGAAGAAGGAAGACGTGGAGCGCGGCCAGGTCGTCTGCAAGCCGGGCTCCATCACGCCTCACACCAACTTCGAGGCCAACGTCTACGTGCTCACAAAGGCGGAGGGTGGACGCCACAAGCCGTTCTTCTCCAACTACCGCCCGCAGTTCTACTTCCGCACGACGGACGTGACCGGGACCATCCAGCTCGCCGAGGGCACCGAGATGGTCATGCCAGGTGACAACACCGTCATGACGGTCGAGCTGGGCAAGCCGATCGCGATGGACGAAGGGCTCCGCTTCGCCATCCGCGAGGGCGGCCGCACCGTCGGTGCAGGCGCCGTGACAAAGATTCTCAAGTAAGCGAGGCGACATGGCAGAGGGCCCCCGCCAGCGGATCCGCATCCGGCTCAAGGCATACGACCACGAGATCATCGACCAGTCAACGAAGAAGATCGTCGAGACGGTCTTGCGCACCCAGGCAAAGGTGCGCGGTCCCGTCCCGCTTCCCACCGAGATGCACCGCTACACGGTGATCCGGTCGCCGCACAAGCACAAGGACAGCCGCGAGCATTTCGAGATGCGCATCCACAAGCGCCTTGTGGACATCGTCGAGCACACGCCGAAGACCGTGGACTCGCTGCAGCGCCTCGACCTTCCGGCGGGGGTCGACATCGAGATCAAGATCCAGACGGCCTAGCCGCGACCGCCTCCGGCTTTGGGCCGCCAGGCGGGCGAGTGCTATGCTTTCGAACTCGGCGGGCACGTTGTCCGTCGCGTCCGTTAGTACGACGTCCGGGAGCGCCCCAGTCCAGCGGGTGGGGGACCTTCCGGCAAGACATGATGTGCGCTCCGCTCCGGGTGCCCGGGCGGAGCGTCCGCACGACAAGGGACTGTCATCCACAGTCGGTCGGGCGCGAACGGCAACAACGGGTGACGTCATCCGTTCTGTCCGCGAGCCCCGACGCGAAAACGAGCAGAGGCAAAGAGCACATGGCCACGAAGGCGATCGTCGGCGAGAAGGTCGGCATGACGCAGATCTGGGACGAAGCGCAGCGTGTCGTACCCGTGACCATGGTCAAAGTCGCGGCTCTTCGCGTGGTACGTGTGAAGACCCCCGAACAGGAGGGCTATTCCGCCCTCCAGGTGACCTACGGCGTGCGGGCCGCGAGCAAGCTCAACAAGCCGGAAGCCGGCCATTTCGCCAAGGCGGGCGTGGAGCCGGGCGTACGCCTGGTCGAGCTGCGCCTCGACGACACGAGCGGCTACTCGGTGGGCCAGGAGATCGACGCCGGCATCCTGGCGGCCGGCGACAAGATCGACGTCACCGCCGTGAGCAAGGGCAAGGGATTCGCCGGCGCGATGAAGCGCCACAATTTCAAGGGCCAGGGTGCCGCCCACGGCACCCACAAGAAGCACCGGGCCCCGGGTTCGGTCGGCGCCTGTGCCACACCGGCCCGCGTGTTCAAGGGGACCAGGATGGCGGGCCACATGGGCTCCGAGCGCGTGACGACGCTGAACCTCGAGGTCGTGATGGCGGACCCCGAGCGTGAGCTCATCTTGGTGAAGGGCGCCGTGCCGGGACCGCGGGGTGGTCTGGTCTTCATCCGCGACGCCGTGAAGGGCGGCAAGTGATGACCGACACCATGGTTGAGAGCCGGCCGTCGGTGCTCGTGGAGCGCTGCAACGACTCGGGCGAGCTCCTCGGCGTCGTCCAGCTCGACCCGGAGTACTTCGCCGCCCTCGTCAACGTGCCTCTCCTGCACCAGGTCGTGACTGCGCAGCTCGCTGCCAAGCGCGCGGGCACCCACAGCACCAAGACGCGCGCCGAGGTCTCGGGCGGCGGCGCCAAGCCGTATCGCCAGAAGGGCACCGGCCGTGCCCGCCAGGGCACCACCCGGGCGCCGCAGTTCGCAGGCGGAGGCATCGCCTTCGGCCCCAAGCCGCGTGACTACACCCAGTCCACGCCCCGCAAGATGGTCCGCCAGGCGCTGCGCGCCGCCCTCTCGGACCGGGCGATGGAAGGTCGTGTCTGCCTCGTCGACCGCTGGTCCTTCGAAGTGCCGAAGACCAAGGATGCCGTCGCCTCCCTCGCGGCCCTCGGCGTCGACGGCAACGTGCTCGTCGTGATCAGCGGCCAGGACGTGGTCGCCGAGCGCTCTTTCTCGAACCTGTCGTATGTCAGCATCGTCGAGGCAGGTCAGCTCACCGCCTATGACGTGGTCGTGTCCGACTGGGTCGTGTTCACGGACGAGACGATGCCCGGTGAGGTCAGTGACGCACCGGAGGGCTCTGTCGTCGCCAACTCCTCGAGGCCGGTCGCCGACGAGATCGTCGAGGAGACGACCGAGGCCGGTGAACCGGTCGCCGACGAGATCATCGCGGAGCCGGCGACGGACGAACTTGCAGGTGACGAGGCTGCCGACGACGAAGCGGCCGAGACCGACGATGAGGAAGAGGACAAGTGAGCGCCGGCCGTTCGATCCTGTTGCGCCCCGTGATCTCCGAGAAGTCCTACGCCCTCATGGATGAGCACACATACGTGTTCGTCGTCGACCCGAGGGCGAGCAAGGTGGAGATCCGCGCCGCGGTGGAAGACGCCTTCGGCGTACGCGTCTTGAGCGTGAACACCCTGGTGCGCAAGGGAAAGCGCAAGCGCCAAAGGCGCGCCACCACCTACGGGAAACGACCGGACACCAAGCGCGCCATCGTGCGACTTGTCGGTGACGACCGTATCGAGCTGTTCGAGGGCTGAGGGACATCGTCATGGCACTCCGTAAGCGCAAGCCGACCAGCCCGGGACGGCGTTTCCAGTCCGTCTCGGACTTCTCCGAGATCACGAAGACGACTCCCGAGAAGTCGCTCCTCGTGTCCCAGCCGGGTTCGGGTGGCCGGAACAACCTCGGCCGCAAGACCGCCCGCCATCGCGGCGCCGGCCACAAGCAGCAGTACCGCCTGGTCGACTTCCGCCGGGACAAGGACTCGATCCCGGCCAAGGTCGCGGCCATCGAGTACGACCCCAACCGCAACGCCCGTATCGCCCTGCTGCACTATCTCGACGGCGAGAAGCGCTACATAATCGCGCCGGCGCGAGTCGAGGTCGGCGACCTCCTGCAGTCCGGGCCCGGCGCCGAGATCCGCCCGGGCAACGCCCTGCCGCTGCGTTACATCCCCGTCGGCTCGGTGATCCACAACGTGGAGCTGAGACCGGGCGGCGGTGGCAAGCTCGCCCGTGGTGCGGGCATGAGCGTGCAGCTCGTCGCGAAGGAGGGCATGTACGCCACCTTGCGGCTCCCCTCGACCGAGATGCGCCGCGTCCCGATCGACTGCCGCGGGACGATCGGCGAGGTCGGCAACTCCGAGGCCGAGCTCGTCTCCATCGGCAAAGCGGGCCGCAACCGCTGGAAGGGTATCCGGCCCCAAACCCGCGGGGTCGCCATGAACCCCGTCGACCACCCTCTCGGCGGGGGCGAGGGGAAGACTTCGGGTGGCCGCCATCCGGTGTCGCCTTGGGGCCAGGCCGAGGGTCGGACCCGACCCCGCCACAAGCTGTCTGACCAGCTCATCATCCGTCGTCGCCGCACCCGCGGCGCCCGCCGCTGACCGCCGAGCGGAGCCATCATGCCTCGTAGCCTGAAAAAAGGACCCTTTGTCGACGACCACCTGCTTCGCAAGGTCGACACGCTCAACGCCTCGAACGAGAAGCGTGTGATCAAGACCTGGTCGCGTCGCTCGACGATCATCCCCGACATGGTCGGTCACACGATCGCCGTGCACGACGGGCGTAAGCACGTGCCTGTGTACGTGACCGAGTCGATGGTGGGCCACAAGCTCGGAGAGTTCGCCCCCACCCGGACGTTCCGCTACCACGCGGGCCAAGAACGAGCAGCGAGGCGCTGACGTGACCGGTGTGAAGACCAACGAGCGGCCGGGCACCCGCGCCGTCCTCAAGCACTCGGGCGTGTCCGCCTACAAGGCCCGGGAGGTGCTCGACCTCATCCGCGGCAAGGAATACCAGCGGGCGTCGGAGATCCTCGAGTACTGCGACCGGGAAGTGGCGGCGGTCATCGGCAAGGTGCTGCACTCGGCCGCCGCGAACGCCTTCCACAACGACGGGGGCATCGAGTCCGAGGAGCTGTTCGTGTCCGCCTGCTACGCGGACGAGGGCACGACGCTCAAGCGGTGGCGTCCGCGGGCGCGCGGGCGTGCCACCCGTATCCGCAAGCGCACCTGTCACATCACCGTGATCCTCTCGCGCCTGCCCGAGGACGAGCTCAACCGGCGCCGTGCCCGCGTGGCGGCCGAGCAAGCCGACCGCCGGGCGCGCCGCGTGGCCGGGGCGCGTCGTCAAGGACGTGCCAGCGCGGCCGCCAAGGCTGGGACCTCCGAGGCGCCCGCCGTCGACGAGCAGGTCCTGGGCATCGTGACGGCGGGTGACGCCGCCGACGCGACGGACCTCGACGCCGCGGTCGAGCAGGCGCTCGCCGGCGAAGAGGACGAGCAAGCCGAGAGCGCGGACGACGCTTCGGGCGAAGACGACGAGCAAGCCGAGAGCGCGGATGCCGCTTTGGGCGACGAGGAAACGAGCGACTGATGGGCCAGAAGGTCAATCCATACGGCTTCCGCCTCGGTGTCACGACCGACTGGAAGTCACGCTGGTTCGACGACAGGAATTATCAGGACTCGGTGGTCGAGGACTGGAAGGTCCGTGACTACCTCATGACCCAACTCGAGGCCGCCGCTGTGAGCCGGATCGAGATAGAGCGCACCCGGGACCGCCTGCGGATCGACGTGCACACCGCCCGGCCCGGCATCGTGATCGGGCGCCGGGGGGCAGAGGCCGACCGCCTGCGACGCCAGCTCGCGCGCATCACCCACAACGCCAACGTGCAGCTCAACATCCAGGAGATCAAGCAGCCCGAGCTGGACGCTGCTCTCATCGCCCAGGGCATCGTCGACCAGCTCCAGCGCAGGATCAGCTTCCGCCGCGCCATGAAGCGTGCGATCCAGACGGTCCAGAAGGCGGGCGCCCAGGGCGTGCGTGTCCAGTGCTCCGGCCGCCTGGGCGGTTCCGAGATGGCCCGCAAGGAGTCCTACCGTGAGGGCCGGGTCCCCCTGCACACGCTGCGTGCCGACATCGACTACGGCTTTCGCGAGGCGAAGACCTCGACCGGCCGGATCGGGATCAAGGTCTGGATCTACAAGGGTGACATCCTGCCCTACAAGACCTCCGTCGAGGAGAAGATCTCGCGTGAGGCGGCCATGGCGGTCGGGGAGACCTCCGGCCAGGCACGTCCGAGGCGCATCGTCACCGCCGGCGGCGGGCGGCGCAGGCCCGAGCTCGGAGAGCCGGGTTCGGTCGTGCCCGAGGCCGCGCCCGAGGCCGAGCCCGAGGCGGAGGTTGCGGCTGTGCCCGTTCCAGATCTGACCGTGGAGCCGGCGGCACCGGTCGTCACCGAGGACCCGCTCGAGAAGCTCCTCGCCGAGGAAGAAGACATCGAGCGCCGGACGCGCGAGCAGCATCACGACGTCCCGCATTTCCGCAGGGAGGCTGACTGACCATGCTGATGCCTCGCAAGGTCAAGCACCGCAAGCAGCAGCGCGGCCGCACGTCCGGGATGACCAAGGGCGGCGAGACCATCAACTTCGGTGACTTCGGGATTCAGGCGCTCGAGCCGGCTTGGCTCACGGCCCGGCAGATCGAGGCCGCTCGAATTGCCATGACAAGGCACATCAAGCGTGGTGGCAAGGTCTGGATCCGCGTTTTCCCCGACAAGCCGGTCACCCAGAAGCCCGCCGAGACGCGCATGGGCTCCGGCAAGGGCAACCCCGAGCACTGGGTCGCCGTCGTGCGCCCCGGGCGGATCCTCTTCGAGCTGGCGGGCGTGGACGACGCCCTCGCCCATTCGGCCCTCGAAAGGGCGATCCAGAAGCTGCCCATGAAGGCGCGCGTCATCGCAAGGCCCGGTCTCGGTTCCAACGCGGAGGTGCTGGTCTGATGACGACCGCAGCGGAACTGCGCGAGCTCGACGAGACCGAGCTCGAGAACAAGCTCGTCGAAGCCCGCAAGGAGCTTTTCAACCTTCGTTTCCAGGCGGCCACGGGCCGCCTGGACAACAACGCACGTGTCAGCGAGGTCCGCAAGGAGATCGCGCGGCTTTTGACCGTACAGCGTGCACATGAGATCGAGCTGGCGGAGTCGGCGGAGGTCGTCGTGGGTCGCGCCGGCGCAGGGACGAAGGAGCAGTGATGGCCGAGAACGAGGCCGAGGCGGGTGCCGCGATCGGTACGCCGCCAACCGAGGAGCAAGGGCGCGTAAACCGGCGCAGGGTCCGCGAGGGCACAGTCGTCGAGAACCGGATGGACAAGACTGCGGTCGTTGCCGTCGTAGAGCGAGTCCGGCACGCCAAGTACGCCAAGACCGTCCAGCGGACCCGCCACCTGTACGTGCACGACGAGAAGAACGAGGCGGCGACCGGGGACCGTGTCCGGGTGGCCGAGACGCGGCCGTTCTCGAAGCTGAAGCGCTGGCGCCTCGTCGAGGTCTTGGAGCGTGCACGGTGATCCAGCAAGAATCTCGCCTGCGCGTCGCCGACAATTCCGGTGCCAAAGAAGTGCTCTGCATCAAGGTGCTGGGCGGGACGCGCCGACGCTACGCGTCCATCGGTGACGTGTTCATCGCCACGGTCAAAGACGCCGTGCCCGGGGCTGCGGTCAAGAAAGGCGACGTGGTGCGCTGCGTCGTCGTGCGTACGAAGAAGGAGAACCGCCGCTCCGACGGCAGCTACATCCGCTTCGACGAGAACGCCGCCGTCCTCATCAACGACCAGCTGCAGCCACGCGGCACCCGGATCTTCGGCCCCGTGGGACGCGAGCTGCGGGAGAAGCGCTTCATGCGCATCGTCTCGCTGGCTCCGGAGGTGATCTAGGTGCGTATCCACAAGGGCGACCGCGTCAAGGTGCTCACGGGCAAGGACCGGGGCAAGACCGGCGAGGTCATGCGCGTCATCCCCGCCCAGAACCGCGTGATCGTCGACGGCGTCAACGTCGCCAAGCGTTCCACCAAGGCCAAGCGCGGCACCATGCAGGGCGGCATCATCGACAAGGACATGCCGGTGCACGCCTCGACGGTGGCGGTGGTCTGCGCGGAGTGCGGGCCCACGCGCATCGGGTTCCGGATCGACGACCAGGGCCGCAAGATCCGCGTCTGTCGAAAGTGCGGAGGTGACCTGTGAGCCCGGCCGTCATCGAGCGCCCTCGTCTTCGCCAGCGTTACGACAGCGAGATCCGCCAGGCCCTCGCAGCCGAGCTTGGCCTCTCCAACGTGATGGAGGTGCCGCGCCTCTCCAAGATCGTCATCAACATGGGCGTCGGCAGGGCCACCCAGCAGCAGTCCCTGCTCGAAGGCGCCGTCGGTGACCTCCAGCTGATCGCCGGCCAGCGGCCGGTCATCACCAAGGCGCGGCGTTCGATCGCGGCTTTCAAGCTCCGCGAGGGCATGTCGATCGGTTGCATGGTGACTTTGCGGGGCGATCGTATGTGGGAGTTCTTCGACCGCCTCATAAGCCTCGCGATCCCACGCATCCGTGACTTCCGGGGCCTGTCGCCGAAGTCGTTCGACGGCCGGGGCAACTACACCTTCGGCGTCACCGAGCAGCTGATCTTCCCCGAGATCGACTACGACAAGGTCGACACCCCCAGAGGCATGGACATCACGATTGTGACGACCGGCCGCACCGATGCCGAAGGCAGGGCACTGCTCAACGCCTTCGGGTTCCCGTTCCGACGTGAAGGGCAGTAGAGCCGACCCATGGCCAAGAAGGCATTGATAGAGAAGCAACAGGCCAAGCCCAAGTTCAAGGTGCGTGGCTACACGCGGTGCCGCCGCTGCGGTCGCCCGCGGGCGGTTTACCGCAAGTTCGGGCTCTGCCGCATCTGTTTGCGCGAGCTCGTGCATGCCGGCGAGGTGCCGGGCGTGACCAAGGCCAGCTGGTGAGAGGAGGGGATCGTCCATGACAATGACCGACCCCATCGCGGACATGCTGACCCGCGTCCGCAACGCGAACGTGGCGATGCACGAGACGGTCCGCATGCCCAGCTCGAGAGTCAAAGAAGCGCTTGCACAGATCCTCGAGCGCGAGGGCTACATCGCGGGCTTCACCACGATCCCGAGGGAGGGCCATCCCGGTGACGTGCTCGAGATCTCGCTCAAGTACACGTCCGACCGTGCCCGGGTGATAGGCGGCCTGAAGCGCGTCTCCAAGCCGGGCCTCAGGATCTACTGCCGTGCCGACGGGCTGCCACGTGTCCTCGGTGGGCTCGGGGTCGCAGTGCTGTCGACGAGCAAGGGTCTCATGACCGACCGCGAGGCACGCCAGCAGCGTGTCGGTGGTGAGGTGCTCTGTTATGTCTGGTGACGCGAAGGTGAAGATCTGATGTCCCGAGTCGGAAGAAGCCCCATCCAGGTGCCCTCCGGTGTCGAGGTGACGCTGCACGACGGGACCGTGGCGGTGTCCGGCCCCCAGGGCAAGCTGCAGCGCGACCTGCCCGGCCCCATCACGGTCCGCCAGTCCGACGCCCAGCTCCTCGTGGAGAGGCCCGACGACGAGCGGGCCAACAGGGCACTGCACGGACTTACCCGCAGCCTCATCCAGAACATGGTGACGGGCGTCACGGCCGGTTTCACCAAGGAGCTGGAGATCGTGGGTGTCGGCTACCGCGCGACGCTGAAGAGCCCCAAGCAGCTCGAGCTGGCGCTCGGGTTCAGCCACCCCGTCTTCATCGACGCGCCCGAGGGGGTCACCTTCGAGGTGCCCACCCCGCTGCGCGTCATCGTGAGGGCATCGACAAAGAGGCGGTCGGCCAGGTCGCCGCCGACATCCGCAGGGTACGCAAGCCCGAGCCCTACAAGGGCAAGGGCGTGAGGTACGCGGGTGAAGTCGTGCAGCGCAAGGCCGGGAAGGCGGCGAAGTAGCCATGAGCAAGACACTGCGTACCCACGAGCTGGCGGCCCGGCGTCACCGGCGCGTCCGCAAGCACGTGATCGGCACGGCCGAGCGGCCGCGTCTCACCGTGTTCCGCTCGAACAAGCACATCTTGGCCCAGATCATCGACGACACCGCCGGCCACACCCTGGTGGCCGCCTCCACCCTGGAGGACGGGCTGCGCGGCGGCGCCACAGGCAACGTCGCTGCTGCGACCGAGATCGGCAAGCTCGTGGCGAGCCGAGCTCTGTCGAAAGGAGTGACGAAGGTCGTGTTCGACCGGGGTGCGTCCCGGTACCACGGTAGGGTCGCGGCACTCGCCGAGGCCGCACGTGAAGCCGGATTGGAGCTGTAATGGTCGAGTCGCAGTACGAAGAGCGCACAATCAAGGTCAACCGCGTCGCCAAGGTCGTAAAGGGCGGGCGGCGCTTCTCGTTCACCGCGCTCATGGTGATCGGCGACGGCAACGGCCGTGTCGGTCTCGGCTACGGCAAGGCGAAAGAAGCGGGCCTCGCCGTCCAAAAGGGGATCGAAGAGGCGCGTAAGAACATGTTCGACGTCCCGATCGCGGGCTCGACGATCGTCCACCCGGTGATCGGCCACGCCGGCGCCGGCCGGATCATCCTGAAGCCGGCTGCTCCCGGTACCGGCGTCATCGCCGGGGGGGCGGCGCGGGCCATCTTCGAGATGGCAGGGATCCGTGACGTCGTCGCCAAGTCGCTCGGCACCTCGAACGCCATCAACGTCGCGCACGCCACCATCGACGGCTTGAGCCAGCTCCGGCGTCCCGACGAGGTGGCGCGCCTGAGGGGCAAGACCGCCGAAGAGGTGACGCCGACCGGCGTGCTGCGCGCCTACGAGGAACGACGCCGCCTCGGGCGTGTGTCGGGGGAGGTGAGCTGAGGTGGCTGCTCCCCGCACGAACAAGGCTGAGCCGGCACCTGAGACCGAGGCGCCGGCTCCCCGCACGAAGAAGGCTCCCGTGCCTGCAACCAAGGCGGAGGCGCCGGCTCCCCCCGCGAAGAAGGCCTCCGAGCCTGCACCCAAGGTCGAAGGGCGTCTCCACGTCACCCAGATCCGCTCCGTCATCGGCTCCAAGCCGAAGCACCGCGGGACTCTGCGGGCACTCGGGCTCGGACGGATCGGTCAGTCGAACGATCTCCCCGACCGGCCGGAGATCCGCGGCATGCTTGCCCGCGTCCCCCACATGATCACCGTCTCGGAGGCAAAGACCGCATGAAGCTGCACGAGCTCGCACCTTCGCCCGGTTCCAACCGCCCCAAGCGCCGCGTCGGCAGGGGTACGGGGGGCAAGGGCGGCAAGACGGCGGGACGGGGGACCAAAGGTCAAAAGGCCCGCAACAACATCAAGCCCGGATTCGAGGGCGGCCAGCTGCCGCTGACCCAGCGGATCCCGAAGCTGCGTGGCTTCGCGAACCCGTTCCGGGTCGAGTACAACGTCGTCAATCTCGACGTCCTCGAGGAACTGGGGCTCGACGAGGTGACGCCCGAAAACCTCGAAGCCGGGGGCATCGTCCACCACAAGGGGTTCGTGAAGATCCTCGGGCGTGGCGAGCTGCGCCGGGCTGTGAGGGTCAGCGCGCACGGGTTCTCGCGTTCGGCCGTGGCTGCCATCGAGGCCGCGGGCGGGTCCGTGACCGTCGTCCCACCCCCCTTCGGTGACCGGCGGCCCCCCGCCAAGGGAAATGCCCTCGCCAACCGCTAGCGTTCTTCGGCGTCGCCGAGGCTTCGCCGGCTACAGCATTATTTCGAACAAGGCTAGTAAGGCTAGTGAGGAAAGGATCTGATGCTCGCAAGCTTGCGGAACATGTTCAAGGTTCCCGACCTCCGCAACAAGGTCCTGTTCACCTTGCTGATCATCGGCGTCTACCTGCTGGGCGCCAACATCGTCGTGCCCGGCGTCAACTTCGCCGAGATCCAGTCCATCAGCGCCGCCGAGAAGTCCGGTGGTGTGCTCGGTTTCCTCAACTTGTTCTCGGGTGGCGCGCTCGCCCGGGCTGCGATCTTCGGGCTCGGGATCATGCCCTACATCACCTCTTCGATCATCGTCCAGCTGCTCCAGACGGTGATCCCGAAATTCGAGCAGTGGCGCGAGCAGGGAGCCGTCGGGCAGCGAAAGCTCACCCAGGCCACTCGTTACCTCACCGTGGCCTTGGCGGTCATGCAGAGCTCGGGCCTGGTGTTCCTGTTCCACTCAGGTGAGCTCTTCGGCACCGGCAGCAACATCGACCTCATCAAGGACTTCACCGCTGCCAGGGTGTTGTTCATAATCCTCGTGTTCACGGCCGGGACCGCCGTTGTGATGTGGCTCGCGGAGCTCATCACCCAGCGCGGCATCGGCAACGGGATGTCGATCCTGATCTTTTCCAACGTCGTCGCGGCGATGCCGATCTACGGAGAGCAGATCAAGGCCGACAAGGGCTGGTTCGGGCTCGGGGTGATCATCTTCGTGGTCCTTTGCCTCCTCGTCGCCATCGTCTTCGTCGAACAGGGCCAGCGCCGCATACCGGTCACTTTTGCGAAACGGGTGCAAGGGCGGCGCATGTACGGCGGCCAGAGCACCTACATACCCCTCAAGGTCAACCAGGCCGGAGTTATCCCGATCATCTTCGCGAGCTCCCTTTTGTACATCCCCGTCCTCTTGTCGAACGTCGTGCCCTGGTTGTCGTTGCGCAACTGGGTCCAGCACAACCTGCTGAACCCGACCGACCTCTGGTACATCCTCTTCTACGGCCTGTTCATCGTCCTTTTCACGTTCTTCTACGTCCATGTGACATTCGACCCCTACCAGCAGGCCGACACGATCCGCAAGCAGGGTGGTTACATCCCCGGCTTCAGGCCCGGGGCGCCGACCGAGCACTACCTGGCCCGGATCCTGAACAGGATCACCCTTCCCGGGAGCTTGTTCCTGGCGGCCGTGGCGCTGACGCCGTCGATCCTCCTGCACCTGTGGAACATCACCACGATCCCGTTCGCGGGCACGACGCTCCTCATCAGCGTCGGCGTGGCGCTCGAGACCATGAAGCAGATCGACAGCCAGCTAATGATGCGTAACTACGAGGGATTCCTCCAGTAAGTGGTACCGGGCGCGAGGCTCATCGTCCTCGGCAAGCAAGGAGCCGGGAAGGGCACCCAGTGCGTGCGGCTGTCGCGTCGCTACGTGCTGCCGCACATCTCCACGGGCGACATGCTGCGGGCTGCCGTCAAGGCCCGTACCCCGCTCGGCCTCGAGGCGCGCCGCTATCTTGACGCCGGCGACCTCATCCCCGACAGCGTCGTGCTGGCCATGATCGCCGCCCGCCTCGACCAGGACGACACGAGGACGCGCGGCTTCCTGCTCGACGGCTTCCCGCGGACCGTCGCCCAGGCGGACGGACTCGACGAGATCCTGAAGCCGTTCTCGATAGACCTGGTGCTCGATCTCGTGGTTCCGACCGGGCTCGTGCTGGCGCGGCTCATGAGCCGGCGGGTGTGTGAGGACTGCGGTGCGATCTACTCGACGTCCGCACCACCTAAGTTCAACTGGACCTGTGACTTCTGCGGAGGCGACGTGGTCCAGCGTGAGGACGACACCGAGGAGGCGATCAAGAACCGCCTCGCCCAGTACGACTACGCGACCGCCCCGCTCATCGCGCGCTATGCAACCTTGGGCAAGCTCGTCGAAGTGTCGGGCGAAGGCAGCCCCAGCGAGGTGGCCGGCAACCTGAACGCCGTCGTCGACGCCTACCAGCACGGGGGCAGGTTCTTCCCGCCCACGCCGCGGGAGCATTCATGAGGCGCACGCCCGAAGAGATCGCGAAGATGCGACGTGCCGGCCACGTGGTCGCCGAGATGCTCGCCGAGACACGGGCCAGCATCCGCCCCGGCGTGACGACGGCCGCCCTCGACCGCGTGGCGCGCGACGTGCTCGAGCGCCGCGGCGCCAGGTCGAACTTCCTCGGCTATCACGGCTTTCCCGCTGTCATCTGCACCTCGCCGAACAACATGATCGTGCACGGCATCCCGGGCCGGCGCGTGCTGGAGGAGGGTGACGTCATCTCGATCGACTGCGGGGCGATCATCGAGGGCTACCACGGCGATGCGGCCTACACCGCTCCGGTCGGCGAGATCTCGGGTGCGGCCGCGCGCCTGTTGGAAGTGACCGAGGCGAGCCTGTGGGCAGGCATCGACCAGCTCCGGGACGGCAACCGCCTCCACGACGTCGGCAGCGCGGTTCAGAAAGTGGCCGAGGCCGCCGGCTACTCGGTCGTGCGCAAGTACGTCGGCCACGCCATCGGCACCGCAATGCACGAAGACCCGCAGGTGCCGAACTACTGGCCGGGGACGCCAGGCCCGAGGATCAAGGTGGGCAATGTCTTCGCCATCGAGCCGATGGTGAACATCGGCGGGCCTGACACGATCGAGCTCGAGGACGGCTGGAGCGTCGTGACCGCGGACGGGAGCCTCTCCGCGCACTTCGAGCACACCATCGCCGTCACCGAAGACGGCCCGGAAGTGCTTACCCAGGACTGAGCGGCTATCATGGGGCCGTCTCGGGTCCAGTGGCCGGCGGCTATGCTTTCCTGCGCCACGAGCCGGCGGACAGTACGCGGCATGAAGCGAGGGCCCGGCGCAAGGATCTACTGCGCGGCGGTTGTCGCGTCGGTGTCGAAAAAGTCTTAATTAGTTGTAGGAGGTTGTCCTGCCCAAGCCCAAAGAAGATGCGATCGTGCTGGAAGGAACGGTTGTCGAACCGCTCCCGAACGCAATGTTCCGGGTCGAGCTCGAGAACGGGCACAAGGTGCTCGCACACTCCTCGGGCAAGATGAGGATGCACCGGATTCGCATCTTGCCGGGTGATCGAGTCCAGGTCGAGATCACGCCTTACGACCTAGCGCGAGGGCGGATCACGTATCGCTACAAGTGAGTCGGGGCTCGGTCGACAACCGGGCCTCGGAGATGGCGGATGTTGGGAGCCGGGCAGCAAGCGCTGCCGAGGCGGGAGCGGGTCGGCGGCGCCGGCCCCGTCGAGTGGAGCATGAGACAGTGAAGGTTCGACCGAGCGTCAAGACGATGTGCGAGAAGTGCAAGATCATTCGCCGGCACGGCCGTGTGATGGTCATCTGCACCAACCCGCGGCACAAGCAGAGGCAGGGTTAGCCCGTGGCCCGAATTTCCGGCGTCGACATCCCGCGCGAGAAGCGTCTCGAGATCGCGCTCACCTACATCTACGGGGTCGGCCTGACGAGGGCCCAGCAGACCTGCGCCGAGACCGGGATCAGCCCCGACACGAGGGTTCGTGACCTCACTGACGAGGAGGTCGCCCGTCTCAGGGCCTGGATCGACGCCAACTTCAAGGTCGAGGGTGATCTTCGCCGTGACGTCGCCCAGGACATCAAACGGAAGATGGAGATCGGCTGTTACCAGGGGATCCGTCACCGCAAGGGCCTGCCGGTCCACGGTCAGCGCACCCACACGAACGCCCGCACACGCAAGGGACCGAAGAAGACCGTCGCCGGAAAGAAGAAGGTACGCAAGTAACCATGGCCCCGCATAGGATCACCCGCTCAGGTTCGGACCACCGCTGATGGCAAAGACGACAAAGCCCGGCGGCCGTCGTCCCCGCCGCAAGGAACGCAAGAACGTCACCTACGGCGTCGCCCACATCAAGAGCTCGTTCAACAACACGATCGTCTCGATCTCAGACCAGGAGGGCAACGTCATCTCCTGGGCGTCGGCGGGCAACGTCGGCTTCAAGGGCTCCCGCAAGTCCACGCCGTACGCGGCCCAGATGGCGGCCGAGCAGTGCGCCCGCCGGGCGATGGAGCACGGGGTGCGCCGCGTCGACGTGCTTGTCCGCGGTCCGGGCTCAGGGCGTGAGACCGCGATCCGCTCGCTCTCGAGTGCGGGCATCGAAGTCACCGGTATCAAGGACGTCACGCCGATTCCGCACAACGGGTGCCGCCCGAAGAAGCGGCGCCGGGTATAGGTAGGGAGACGACGATGGCGCGATACACAGGACCCGTCTGCCGCCTCTGCCGGCGTGAGAAGGTCAAGCTCTTCCTGAAAGGCCCCAAGTGCGAGACGGTCCGCTGCCCGATGGAGCGGCGGCCCAGCCCCCCGGGCGAACACGGGCGCGACCGCCTGCGCCAGCCTTCGGAATACAACACCCAGCTTCGCGAGAAGCAGAAGGCACGCCGCATCTACGGCGTGTTGGAGACCCAGTTCCGCAACATGTACGAGGAGGCGAGCCGCCAGTCCGGGATCACGGGCGACAACCTGTTGCGGATGCTGGAGTCCCGTCTCGACAACGTCGTGTTCCGTGCCGGGTGGGGAGCCAGCCGCAACCAGGCGCGCCAGTTGGTGCGCCACGGCCACGTGCGCGTGAGCGGCAAGCGCGTCACGATCCCGAGCTACCGGGTGCGCCAGGGCGACCGGGTCGAGCTCAGCGCGAAGGCGCGGGAGTTCATCGTGGTCCGCCACAACCTCGACACGATCGACCGCCGTCCGCCCGCGTGGCTCGAAGTCGAGGACTCGGGCAGTGCCGTCCGCGTGCTGTCGCTCCCGCTCAGGGAACAGATCGACACCCAGGTGCGCGAGCAGCTCATCGTCGAGCTGTACTCGAAGTAGCCAGCGCGCCAATCCACATAGGAGCCCCACAACCACATGCTCATCATCCAGCGTCCCACCGTCGAGCCGATCGGCGAAACGGACCAGTTCCACCAGCGCTTTGCGATCGGACCGCTCGACCCCGGTTTCGGGCACACGCTCGGGGCCGCGCTCAGGCGCACCCTTTTGTCTTCGATCCCCGGCGCTGCGGTCACCCAGGTGCGCTTCGACGACGCTCTCCACGAGTTCACGTTCCTCCCCGGTGTGAAGGAGGACGTGAGCGACATCATCTTGAACCTGAAGGACCTCGTGCTCAGAAGCGACTCGGAGACGCCGGTCACGATGCGCATCGACGTGCGCGGCCCGGCCGACGTGACCGGTGCTGACCTGCGCACGACATCCGATGTCCAGGTGCTCAACCCCGCGGTCCACATCGCGACGGTGAACGCCAAGGGGCGCCTCGCGATCGACGTCACCGTCGAGCAGGGCAAGGGCTACGCGCCCGCTGAGCGCAAGCAGGCGGCGTCCACCATCGGGGTCATCCCCGTCGATGCCATCTTCTCCCCGGTCCGCCGCGTGGCGTTCGTGGTCGAGCCCACGCGCGTCGAGGTCTCGACCGACTTCGACCGCGTCTTGTTGGACATCGAGACCGACGGCTCGATCTCGCCCCGCGAGGCGCTCGCGTCGGCCGGCCAGACACTGCGGGGCCTCCTCTCGATCGTCGCCCAGCTCGCCGGCGAGGGCCGGGGCCTGGAGCTCGGTGAGGTCGGCATCGCCGTCACGGGATCTCCCGACCTGGACCTTCCCATCGAGGACCTCGACTTGCCGGAGCGGCCGCGCAACTGCCTCAAGCGGGCGCAGATCAACACGGTCGGCGAGCTCATCGAGCGCTCGGCCGAGGACCTCCTCGCCATCACCAACTTCGGTCAGAAGTCGCTCGACGAGGTGCTCGAGCGCCTCGACGAGCGGGGTCTCTCGCTGCGCGAAGCAGGCGTCTGAGATGCCCGCCACCCCGAAGAAGGGGCGCCGCCTCGGCGGGGACGCCGCTCACCAGAAGGCCATGCTCGGCAACCTCATCGCCTCGCTCATTGCCGCAGACCCGCGATGGATCGTCACGACCGAGACCAAGGCGAAGGCGATGCGGCCCGTGGCCGAGAAGCTGATCACCAAGGCCCGCAAGGGCGGTGTGCACAACCAGCGCCAAGTCGTGGCGTTCATCCGTGACAAGGACATGGCGCACAAGTTGTTCGCCGAGATCGGCCCGCGCTATGCGGACCGGCCCGGTGGCTACATCCGGATCCTGAAACTCGGACCGCGTCAGGGCGACAACGCCCCGATGGCGCGCGTCGAGCTCGTGTGAGGCTCTTCGAGCCCGAGAGCGAAGCGGCCCCGTCGGGGCCGCTTTGTCGCGTAATGCTCCTTGTCGCCTATGACGGGACGTCCTTCCACGGTTTCGCGCCTCAAGGTGGCCAGCGGACCGTGGCGGGCTTGTTGGCCGCCGCCCTGGGCGCGATGGCCGGCAACGAGGTGGCGCTGACCTGCGCCGGTAGGACCGACGCCGGCGTGCACGCCTCGGCGCAGGTCGTGCACGCGGATCTGGACGAGGCGGTCGTCCGGAAATGGGCGAAACGCCAGCCCGGGCCCGGGACGCTGCTGGAGCGGCTCGGGCGGTCGTTGAGCCGCCAGCTCGGACCGGCCGTCGCGGTTCTCGAGGCCCGGGTCGCGCCGGAGGGCTTCGACGCCCGTCACGCGGCCATCGCCCGGCGCTACCGCTACAGCCTGCTGCGCACGCCCTGGCCCGATCCACTGCTGCAACACTGTTCGTGGCACGTGCCCGGCCCGCTCGATCTTGCTGCCATGCGCGTCGGCGCTGACGCCTTCTTGGGCGAGCACGACTTCTCGGCGTTCTGCCGGCTCCCGCCGGGTGAGTCGCCGCCTGTCATCCGCCGTGTGCTGTCGGTCGACTGGTCGCAGGCACCCTGCGATGAGCGCGTGTGGCGCTTCGAGATCGAGGCGAACGCCTTTTGCCACCAGATGGTCCGCTCGATCGTCGGGACGCTCGTGGGCGTGGGGCAGGGACGTATCCCGGCCGGCGAGATGCTCGCCACCATCCGTGGTGGCGACCGGTCGCGCGCCGGCCAGCCCGCGCCCCCGAAGGGGCTCTGCCTCGTGGCGGTGAGATACCCCGAGAGCCTGGTTCCGGGCGGGACGTGGCAACCCGGCGGTGGCGACTGGGTCGCCGCACCCCGGTGAGTGGCCGGCTTGCCGTCGGACCCGGCGTCTTCTATCGTGGAGCGCTGGCTCTTGCCCGCTGAGCTTGAGGTTCGCGCCCTTTAACCGCTGGCCGCGGGATGCTCAGGGTGAGCACCACGAGTTGACTTCTACAAAGGACGGTCGTGCGCACGTATTCCCCCAAGCCGAGCGAGCTGCAACGCGTTTGGCGCGTCGTCGACGCCGACGGCCTTGTCCTCGGCCGGCTCTCGAGCGAGGTCGCCCGCGTGCTTCGCGGCAAGCACCGTGCGATCTTCGCCCCCCACATCGACACCGGTGATCACGTGATCGTCGTCAACGCCGCCAAGGTCGTCATGACCTCCGGCAAGGCCGACAGGTCGTTCTCCTACAGGCACAGCGGCTACCCGGGCGGACTGCGAACGTTGAGCTACGCCGTGGAGCTCGCGGACAAGCCAGAAGAAGTCATCCGCCGCGCCATCAAGGGCATGCTTCCCAAAGGTGCGCTCGGCCACAAGATGCTGGGGAAGTTGAAGGTCTACGCCGGTCCCGAGCACCCGCACGCCGCCCAGATGCCCATCCCGCTCGATCTGCCCGCCGCCCGGCGAGCTTCCTGACCCCGAAGGACCGCTGCTTCATGGCAAAGCCACTCGTCCAGTCGACCGGCCGCCGCAAGCGTGCCGTCGCCCGTGTGCGGCTCCGCACCGGTGAAGGTGCCATCACGATCAACAAGCGGGCATTCGAGGAGTACTTCCCCTCGGAGACCCACAGGACGCTCGCAACCGAGCCGCTGCGCATCGCCGGTGCCGCCGAGCGTTACGACGTGGACGCGACCATCGACGGAGGGGGGAGCGCGGGCCAGGCGGGAGCGCTCCGCCTCGGGATAGCCCGCGGCCTCATCGAGCTCGAGGGCGACTTGAGGGCCAGCCTCAAGAAGGCCGGCATGCTCACGCGCGACGCGCGGGAGAAGGAGAGCAAGAAGTACGGCTTGAAGAAAGCTCGTAAGGCTCCTCAGTACTCGAAGCGCTGAGCACCGATGGCGCCGCGGTTCGGCACCGACGGGATTCGAGGCGTCGCCGGTGCAGACCTGACACCTGAGCTCGCCCTCGCGCTCGGACGGGCGGCGGCCCGGCTCGTGTCGGGCTCGCCCTTCCTCCTCGGGCGCGACACCCGCCAGTCGGGGACCATGATCCAGTCGGCGCTCGCGGCCGGCATGACGGCCGAAGGCGTCGACGTCGTGGACGTCGGGATCATCCCGACTCCCGGTCTCGCCTGGCTCGCTGCAGACCGCGGGGTCCCCGCGGCGATGGTCTCGGCCTCCCACAACCCCTTCGGCGACAACGGGATCAAGCTCTTAGGTGCCGGCGGCACCAAGCTCGCCACCGAGCTCGAGATCGCCATCCAGGACGAGCTCGACAAGCTGGCCTCGTCCTCCGCGCCCGGTGGGGCGGGGCGGCCGGTGGCGCCGGGCGACGTTCCGTTACGGCTCGGGGAGGGTCGAGGCAGGCCCGGCCTCGGTGCGGTGCAGGCCGACCCGGAGGCGCTTTGGACCTATGCCGGTCACCTCACCCGTGCCGTCGAAGCTGGGGCACGTCTCGGCCTCGAGGTCGTGGTCGACTGTGCCAACGGCGCCGCGAGCGTGCTCGCGCCGGCGGTGCTCGCGCGGCTCGGCATCCCCCACAAGGTTCTTTCTGCCGCGCCGAACGGCGTCAACATCAACGCCGGGTGCGGCTCGACGCACCTCGAGCAATTGCAGGAGGCTGTGGTGGCCTCCAAGGCGGCCCTCGGGGTGGCGCTCGACGGTGACGCCGACCGGATGCTCGCCGTGGACCACCGGGGGGATCTCGTCGACGGGGACCAGCTGCTCGCCCTGTTCGCGTTCGACATGTCCGAGCGGGGCCTTTTGACCGGCGGTTCGATAGTGGTGACCGTCATGAGCAATCTGGGGCTGCGTCAGGCGCTCACCGCCCGCGGCATCGGGGTCGTCGAGACCCCGGTCGGGGACCGGTACGTGAGCGACGCCATCGAGGCCAACGGGTTGCAGCTCGGTGGTGAGCAGTCCGGCCATCTCGTCTTCCGCCGGCACGGCATGACCGGTGACGGCATCCTGACGTCGTTGCTCTTGATGGAGCTTGTCGCCCGGGCCGGGCGCCCTTTGGCGGATCTCGCTGCCGAGGCGATGACGCGCCTTCCCCAGGTGCTCCACAACGTGCACGTCGCCGACCCGTCCCACCTCGACACGGCCGCGGCCGTGTGGGCGGAGGTGTCGCTCGTCGAGTCCGAGCTCGGCGACAAGGGCCGTGTCCTCCTGCGGGCGTCGGGGACCGAGTCGCTCGTCCGGGTCATGGCCGAGGCGCCGACGCACGAGATGGCCAGCCGAGTGGTCGAGCGGCTCGTCACGGTCGTGGTCCGCGAGCTTGACACCGCCGCGCCAGCCGGCAGGTCGTAGCCTTCTTCGCATGTGCGGGATCATCGGCGTCACCGGCGCGGCCGAGCCGCTGGCGGTCATGCTGGACGCGCTTGCTCTGCTCGAGTACCGCGGGTATGACTCGGCGGGCGTCGTTCTCGTCGATGCCGACCACCTCTGGCGAAAGCGCGACGCCGTGCGCGGGCACTCCCTCGAGACGCTCCGGGAGGCGGCTGCGGGCGCGCCCGCCGGGATGACCGCCGGCATAGGCCATACGCGCTGGGCGACACACGGGGCCGCCGTCGAGCACAACGCCCACCCCCATTGCGACTGCACCGACACCGTCGCGATCGTCCACAACGGCATCATCGAGAACTACCGGGAGCTCTGGGCCAAGTTGGCCGCCGAGGGCCACACGCGGTCCTCGGAGACCGACTCCGAGGTCGTTGCCCACATGCTCGAGCGCGAGCTCGCAGACGGTGCCGGCCTCGCCGAGGCGCTGCGCCGGTGCGTGGGCGAGCTTCGCGGCGACTTCGCCCTGGCGGCCGTGACCACCCGAGAGCCCGAGGTGATCGCGGCGGCGAGGAGGACCTCGCCGCTCATCGTGGGGCGCCTCGACGGAACGGGCCTCGTCGCTTCCGACATAGCGGCCCTGCTGGGCACGACGCGGACGCTCTACCAGCTCGCGGACGACGAGATCGCAGAGGTCAAACCGGATTCGGTCTCCGTCGTCGGTCTCGACGGCACCCGGCGCGAGCTCGTGGCGCTCGAAGTCGGATGGGACCTCGTCGCCGCGCGCCGGGACGGCTACGACGACTTCATGTCGAAGGAGATCCACGAGCAGCCGAGGGCACTGGCGGACACCCTCATGGGCCGGCTCCAGGCGGACGGCACGACCGAGCTCGAGGAGCTCCGGCTCACCGGCTCCGACCTCGACGAGATAGAGCGCGTCGTGTTCATGGGCTGCGGCTCGGCCTACTACGCCTGCCTGAGCGGCCGCATCGCCTTCGAGCATTGGGCCCGGATGCCGGCCGAGGTCGAGATCGCCAGCGAGTTCCGTTACCGGGACGCGATCTTGGGCGAGCACACCCTCGTCGTGGCTGTCAGCCAGTCGGGCGAGACGGTCGACACCTTCCACGCCCTGCGCGAGGCACGCCGGCGCGGCGCCAAGACCGTCGCGCTGACCAATGTCGTCGACTCATTGCTTGCCCGCGAGGCCGACGGTGCCCTCTACACAAGGGCAGGCCCGGAGATAGGCGTCGCATCGACCAAGTGCCACGCCGCCCAGATAGTGATGCTCCAGCTCCTCGCCCTCCACTTCGCCCGCCGACGCGGGACCGTCGGGCCGGACGAGGGTCGGGACCTTGCCGGCGGACTGCTCGCCCTGCCGGGGCTCGTCGGGCGTGCGATCGGCAAGATGGACGACTACTTCTCGGTCGCGAAGCGCCTTTCCGAGGTGCAAGACGTCTACTTCCTAGGCCGCCGGTTGGGTTACGCCGTCGCGCTCGAAGGTGCGCTCAAGCTGAAGGAGCTCGCCTACGTCCGGGCCGAGGCCTACCCGGCCGGGGAGATGAAACACGGCCCGATCGCGCTCATCGACGATGCCGCCGTGGTCGTGGCCATCGCCACCCGGGGTGAGCTTTGGGAGAAGGTCATGGCGAACATAGCCGAGGTCACAGCTCGTGGCGCGACCGTGGTGGTCGTGTGCGACGAGGGCGACGCGGAGACAAAGGCGGTCGCGGACGAGTTCCTGGAGATCCCGGCGCTGCCCGAGCTGTTGTCGCCCGCTGTGGCGATCGTGCCCCTGCAGGCGCTCGCCTACGGGGTGGCGCGGGCGCGGGGTAACGACGTCGACAGGCCGCGCAATCTCGCCAAGGTCGTCACGGTCGAGTGAGCCGCGTCGCTGCTCGTGCCGGGGCCGGTGGAGCGAACGGGGCCGGCAGGTGATCGGCCTCGGCATCGACCTGGTCGACATCGAGCGTTTCCGCCTGCTGCTGGCCCGGCGGCCGCAGGTGGCCGAGCGCATATTCACGCCGGCCGAACGGTCCTTCCTCTCGGATCGGGCTGATCCGGTGCCGGGCCTCGCGGCCCGCTTCGCGGCCAAGGAGGCCACGATGAAGGCCCTCGGGACCGGGCTCGGAGGCGTACGGTTCGCCGATGTGGCTGTGGTCGGCGGGGGATCGCAAGCCCCACGGCTCGAGGTCTCGGGACTGGCCGCCCGTCGGGCCGAAGCCCTCGGGGTCCGTTTTTGGCACGTGTCGCTCACCCACACCGACTCGGTCGCTGCGGCTGTCGTCGTGGCGGAGTGAGGTAAAGCTCATGCAACCAGTCCACACCCGAGACGAGCTGAGGGCCGCGGACCAAGCGGCCATCGCCGAGGTCGGCCTCGACACCCTCGTCAACCGCGCCGGCGCCGCCGTGGCCCACGCCGCGATCGGGCTTCTCCACACCGCCTACGGCAAGAGGGCCGTCGTCGTCGCAGGGCGGGGCCACAACGGCGACGACGGGCGCGTGGCCGCTTCGGTGCTGCGCCGCCGCGGTGTCAGGGTCACAGAGCTCGATCCCGGCGCGCTGCCTGAGAGGCTTCCTCCTTGCGATGTCGTGATCGACGCCGCCTACGGGACCGGCTTTCGGGGTGAGTACCGGGCACCGTCGGTGCCGGCCGGGACGCCCGTGCTCGCCATCGACGTCCCGTCCGGCCTCGACTCGGACACCGGTGTCGCCTGCGAGGGCGCCGTCTCCGCCACCGAGACCGTCACCATGGCAGCACTCAAGCCAGGCTTGTTGATGGGTGACGGCCCCGCCCAGAGCGGAAAGGTGCTGCTGGCACCCATCGGGATCGCCGTGCCGCCAGGCAAGATCTGGCTTGTCGAGGACAGCGACATCGCAAGCTGGCTCCCCGCGCGCGAGCCCGAGACCAACAAGTGGCGCACGGCGTGCCTGGTTGTCGCAGGCTCGCCGGGGATGTTCGGCGCGGCCCGGTTCTCGACGAGCGGCGCTTTGCGGGCGGGAGCCGGCATGGTGCGCTGGTGCGTGCCGGGCGCGTCGCCCGACGAATTGCCCGCCTCCGAAGCCGTCGCGCTCTCGGTGCCGGGAGCGGACTTCGCCGACGCGGTGCTGGGTGAGCTGCGCAGGTGCCGCGCGCTCGTGATCGGCCCCGGGATCGGCTCCGAGCCGGGTGTCGTGGCCTCGGTGCGACGCCTCGTCGCAGAGGCGGAGGTCCCGGTG
>Ga0187856_1000732_pt1 | contig 28386 bp, 38 predicted proteins | sample June2016WEW_8_40_FD_132443 | JGI IMG/M metagenome (GOLD analysis project Ga0187856, IMG submission 132443) | Peatland microbial communities from SPRUCE experiment site at the Marcell Experimental Forest, Minnesota, USA - June2016WEW_8_40 | ecosystem: Environmental > Terrestrial > Soil > Wetlands... | reverse complement strand
TCGGATGACGTACAGGCGGGCCTTCTCGTCCTTCAGGGCCTTCTTGGCGGCCTTCTCCTCGGGTGTCTTGAAGAAGATTCCCACGGTGCCCTACCCCCTCGGCCGTCGCCGGCGGTGGCGCCGGGCCCTGCTGGAGCCTCTGACGCGGACCGGCTTGGCTCCGCGGGCCCTCCGACGGTCCTCGTCCTCGAGGTTCGCCGCGACCCACCGCTGGTCCGCCCGGGCCACGCGGCGCAGGTTCGGGTTGTTCGACCGGCTCGCCACGTTCGATACGAAGTTGAGCCGTCGCGAGACCTCGCCGGCCCCGTCGCGCCGGGCGACGGCCCTCAGCGCCCGCCGGCGGTCGCTGGGCGGGGCGCGCTCGCGCCAGCCGCCCAGGGCGCCCGATCGGACGCGGACTCCGCGGGCCCACCGCCGGGTGCTCATCGGTGCCCCCTCTCGGAGTACCGTGCCAGGACCAGGAGCACGCCGAAGATGAGCCCGACCGCGACGACCAGGAGGACCAGGTCCGCGATCGTGGAGGCGGTCGTGCCGGCGCCGCCTGCTCCCCCGCCGCCAGATCCGCCCGACCCGTCGCTGATGACCGTCACGTTGTTCGACCCCTGGTTGCTCACGAGCAGGAGCCCCCGGACGGGGTCGTAGGCGGTGACGCCATGCGGCGACGTCCCGACGCCCACCGTGTAGGCCACGGCGTTCGTCACCAGGGAGACCACCGAGACGGTCCCCGCCCCGGCGTTCGTGACGTACGCGTCGCGCGTGGCGTTGTCGACCTGGACCCCGATCGGCGACGTCCCGACAGCGACCGTCGTGCTGACGGTCCATGTGGTGTCGTTGACGAGGTAGAGCGTGTCCGTCGTCATGGACGCGACAGCGCACACGCCGAGCCCGTCCCCGTCGTAGCACGCGATGGCCTCCGGGTGGGCGCCGACCGTGACGGTGGCGAGCTTCGCGTAGGACGTCGCGTTGAACACGGTGATGTTTGCGCTGCCGTAGTTGCCGACCAGCATGGCCTTTCGGGCGGGGTCGTGCGTGATCCCGACCGTGTTGGTGCCGGCCCGGAGGGTGGTGACCTTCGCGTCGCTCGTCCCGTTGTAGACGACCACGGCGCCCGCGGTGAGGTTCTCCGTGACCCACATGGTGGAGTTGGTCGGGTCCCACTCTGGCCGCGTGGGCGAGGTCAGTCCCGTCACCGCGGAGACGACTGCGTTCGACTGGTCGGAGATGACGGACACGGATGTCCCGCCCGAGTTGGCGACCCATATGGTCCCCGTGACAGGGTCGTAGTCGATTCCCTTGGGCGTGGTCCCGACGGCGACGGTGGCGACGACCTTGAGCGCGGCGTCGTTGATGACCGATACGTTCGCGCTGCCGGAGTTGGACACGTAGGTGTCCCCCCGCGCCGAGTCGTAGTGGTCGTAGCCGGGCGCCGTGCCCACGGTGATGTTCGCCACCACGACGGGCGGTCCCGATACCTCCGGGTGCGGCCCGATCGCCGAGGCGACCGGCGCGGCGGCTATGAAAGCGACCGCGAGCAGTACGGCGATGGCGGCGTTCGTCCCGATTCCCCTTCCCCTCGTTCCCTTCACTTTCTTTTCCCCCTCAGTGCACGTTGATGTCGACCCGCGCGTTACCGCCGGCCTTGCCCCTTCGGTTTCCGAACACTCCGTGGTACACGGACATGAGAATCCTTCCGGCGATGTAGATGAACAGCACGACAATCAGAACTACGACAATCCAGGCGAGGATGCAGCCTATTCCTTTGATGATGAAGGACAGGCCGCCCCCGATGATTGGGATTCCGCTAACCCCGTCCGCGAGGTGCGCGGCGCCGTTGCCGATCGCGGACCCGATGTAGCCCGCCCACGAGTCGTAGAACTGGTTGAGGACACCGAACCCGCAGTCGTTGGTGTTGCCGAGCCCTCCGCCCCCGCCGCCTCCGCCAGGGGGCGGCGGCGGACCGACGAGTCCGTTCTCGTGCCCGTAGACGAACGCGTCGAAGTACACGACCGCCAGGTCGCACGTGGACTGGGACACGTTGTTGAGGAGACACGAACTGATGTAGACTGCGTCCCCGTCGGCGGGGTTTCCGCCGGAGTAACCGCTGAGCGTTCCGTTGGCGTAGTCGAAGTTCCCCTCGCCGCGGAGTTGGAGGTACGCCGGTATCCCCCAGTACTGGCCCGACAGGTTCTCGCCGTAGTACGGGTTCCCGGCCCAGTTCACCTCCACGGCCGCCAGCGGGTTGTTGATTGGGATCGGCGTGACGTGGCCGACCTGTATGTTCTCTTGGTACTCATACGGGAACAGGAGCGTCGGGTCCACGTTCTTAATGGGCCACGTCGATGGGTTGGCATACACCTCCGAGGGGTCGTACGTGCCGTTCGGGTACACGGGAACGCCCGCCGGCCCCGCCGTGTAGACGGACGCCGTGATGTTAAGCCGGAGGTACCACGACGCGGACCAGTTGAACCCGATCTCGAGGTGCGGGTCGCCGCAGAACTGTAGCCCGTAGATGGTCTGGTTGTCGAAAGCCTTGCCGACGGAGTTGAGGTACGACCAGTAGGTCGCGAGGCCGTCCCAAAGGCTCAGGCGGTAGTCTGCGGGCTGCTCCGACGATGGCAGCCCCGCCGACGGGGCCGGAATCGAGCAGTCCGCGGGTATGGCGTAAGTGCCGCTATCCGTCATCGTACGCAGGGTGACGTAGTACACCTCGGAGTCGTTCATCGTGTTGCGGAAGAGGGACTGAAACGTGGGCGCGTACCGGAGCAGGCTGTCGTTGGTGGCGGGGACCGCGGCGGGGCCGCTACCCAGCGCGGTCGTGTTGCCGGATGGGTCGATACTCCCGGTGTCGCAAGCCGCTCCGACGAAGTTGCTGTTGACCATTCCGCAGAGGGTGTAATCGAGCGTCGGGACCCAGCCCCCGTCGCCGTCGTCAAAGCTCTGGTTGCCGTAGACGTCGTTGATGAACATCCGGTAGACCATCGTGTTCTCTCCAAATGTCGTCGTGTAGCTCGGCGGCGGGCTGAGGTAGTCCGGGTTCGTGCTCGAGACGTTAAGGAAGGCGTACGCCCCGACCGCCTCGACGTCTCCGATCTTGGAGCCGCAGGAGGACTCGCACACCAGTTTCAGGAGGTCCAACTGCCCGACGTTGTTGATGGTCGAGACCGACGGGATGTTGTGGTTCTGCGAGAAGTTGTTTATCGAGACGTCGGGCACGGCGAAGCTGGTCCCCTTCGTGTAGTCGATGACCTTGTACGAGGGGCAGGACGCCGTCGTGTAGCCGGCGGTCAGGTTGGCGCAGATGATGGTCCCGCCCGACGCCAGGTTGAAGAAGAAGGAGCCGTTGGTTCCGTTCCACACCTCGTAGGGCACGGACACGGTGTAGCTCCGGCCGTCCTGCATCAGCGGAACCCCCGATCCCATGCCGTGCTCGAAGGTCGTGAGGTTCTCGTTGAGGCCGGTTCCCGACGGGTAGCCCGTGCTGGCGTAGGTGCCCGAGTACCCGAACAGGTTGTTCCAGGATACAACGGTCGAGTTCCAGTCCTGGTACAGCTGGTAGCCGTAGGCCAGCGCCATCCCCTCGATGGCCGGAACGAGGCCGGAGTCGATGGCGATCTGGTCGATGGTCGACGCGTTCCAACTGACGTTCAGGAAATAGGGCACGATGGCCTCCGCCCGGTCCTCGTAGTAGCTTAGCAGCTCCTGAACCGTCGCGTTGAGGTCGGCGACCTCGGCCGCAGTCTCGTTGAACGAGTTGCCCATCATCGTGAGCAGGTTCTTCATCGTGTCGATTTCGACCTGGGCGGCCCACACCTTCCACGCCGTCACGTCGTTGACTGAGCACAGGGGGTCGACGGACACCATGTGCAGAACCGCGTTGACAGAGCACAGGATGTAGGTGCCCGTTGGCGGGTCGACCAGCCACGAGGAACTGCCATTGGCCGCGGGCGTGGCGGTAGCAGACGTTCCCAGTGACGCCGATCCCGGCGAGCCTCCGCGCACCGCCTCGAAACTGACCGAGACCCCGCTCGCCAGCACGGCCCCCGCGACAAACAGCAGCACCGAGAACACCGACAGCACGACGGCCCGCCACCTGACCGGCCTGCGGATTCGCGTCATGGTGCCTTCACCCTCCCCTTCCTGTTACGACGCATCCAGCGGTCGGCCCAGTCGAAGCCGATGTAGGCGAACAGGGCGAAGACGCTGCCGAAGATGACCCACACGAACCAGTTGGGCTGCGCGTTGTTGGGAGGCGGCGGGTAGTTGGTGGTCGTCGTGTTGAAGCACGTAGACGGCGGGGACTGACCGGAGGCGTTCCACGCGGTCACGGTCGCCGAGTACGCCGCGACCGCGGTCAGTGACCCTGTCGTGTAGACCACGGCCACGCCCGCCGAATAGCCGGTGCCCACACCGGTACAGCCCCACCCGAGGTAGAGATACACTGTGTCGTTCAGGACCCCGCCGCCGGCGGCCTGGGTCCACGACCAGTCGATAGAGACCGCCTGGGGCACGGCCGAGACACCAGTCGGGGCCGGTGGCGGTCCCGGTGTCGCCGCGTTGACACACGCGCTGAAACCACTTTCGCCCGCCGAGTTGTTGACCGTCACCTCGAAGCTGTAGAGCACGCCGATCGCGAGACCCGTTGCCGGGTATGACGTGGCGACGGCGTGTAGGTCCGTCGCGACCGGCGACGCGCAGGCGCCGCCCGAGGACTGGTAGACGTGACTGTCCGTTATGAAAAGCCGCTGAATCAGACTCACGTTGTCGGACGCGAGATTCGGGATGTACGCGCCGGCGACACCGGAGTCGTAGGCGACTCCGTACGGCGAGAACCCGACGGCGAGCGATGTAATCTGCGCGTTCGTCACGTCGGACAGGACGGACACCTTCGCGCCGCCGGGGAGCGCAACGAACACGTCCCCGGTGGCGCTGTCGTACGCGAGTGCGTACGGCGTGGACCCGGGCCCGACGTAGACGGTCGCCAAGACCGCATACGTCGACGCCGACAGGACCGTGACCGTGTCGTTGGTGTAGTCCGCCACCCACATTTCGCCGAGCGCGGAGTCGTATGCCAGGGCGTACGGACCCGCACCGGGCATATTGACGGTGTGGACCACGGTGTTGGTCGCGTCCGAGATTACGCTGAGGCTGTTCGAGCCGTAGTTCGCCGCGAAAACCGTGTGGTCGGCGCTGTCGTAGGCGAGCCCCGAAGGGAGGGACCCCACGCTGACCGTTGCGGTCACGGTGTTGGTCACGTCCGAAATCACGCTGACCGTGTCGTCGCCCTGGTTGGCTACGTAGACGGTTCCCGTCCCGCTGTCGTACGCCACCCAGCGCGGGCTCGTTCCGACGGTGACGGTAGCGGTCACGGTGTTGGTCGCGTCCGAGATTACGCTGACGGTGGTCGTCCCGTAGTTGGCGACGAACGTCTCGCCCTTTCCGCTGTCGTACGCGAGGGCGCTCGGTATGAGCCCGACCGAGGTGTTCGACAGGATGAGGGACGTCGAGTCGGAAAAGCTCACGACCCGGTCGAGTGTGGATTCGGACACGTAGACGGCGTTCCGCGCCGGGTCGTACGAAATGGCGTTGGGCGCCCCGATCGGCCCGACCGTGTTCGTCACCTCGAGCTGAAACGGAGTGTTCGCCCAGGCGAGGTCTATCTCCGTTGGGGAGACTGGTGTCGCCGTGAGGCCTGTCGGGGCAGGCGGGGCCATGCCCGTTACGAGCGTCGTCACTGGTAAGCAGGCGGATGGGGCTCCCTCGCCGGTGGAGTTGTTGGCGGTCACCTCAAAGCTGTACGCCGACCCGGGCGTCAGACCGGTCGCCGAGTACGTCATGGCGACGGACCCGAGGTCCGTGGACGAAAGCATCGAGCAGGTGTACCCGTGGGACCAATAGACATGGTTGTCCGTCAGCGGACCCGCCGGGTTGGTCCACGCGAGGCCCACCGCGGTCGCCGAAACGGAGGCGGCGACGAGCCGGGTCGGGGCGCCCGGGACCGTCGGCGGGGCCGGCGTGTTCTCGATGGGGACGATGAAGGCCCCATACGGCTCGACGGAACCCGTGGTGAGCGTCTCCGTTATCCTTCCACCGGGCGCGTTCGAGTCGGCCCACAGGAACGCCGTCACGCCCTGGTTCGACTCTTGGAGGAGCGAGCCGTTGTCTGAGGATGTGACGTCGTCGGCGCCGTTGACGCCGGCGACGAGGACGAGGGAGTTTGCGGCTATGGGCGCCGCTGTGACCACCGTGAGCGACGTGGCGCCGCCCAGGTAGACGATCTGGCCGTTGCTGCCGTTGACGAATCCGGGCTCGAGTGACGCGCCCGCCACGTCGGCCGCGAAAAGGTCGCAAGTGTAGGGACACGCGCTCATGGTGATTGTGAATGTGTCGTTCCCGGTCGCCGCCGACGTTCCGGTCCAGGCCGCGTAGTACCAGCCGTTCCCGTCGGACACGCCCCCGAGGCTCGGCGCCGCGGAGGAGAACGTGCCCTGGGAGTCGGAGAGTGACGCCGTTGGCGAGCCGGGGTCGTTGCCGCCGATTACCCCGAAAACGACCAGGTCGCCGGTCGTTGTGATGAGCGCGAGCGTGGTGGTCGAGCGGGCGACGTCGTACGTCCGCACGGTCGGGCCCGAGTACAGCGCCGTCCTGAGGCCGCCGGGATGCGCCGCCGTGGCGGGCAGATGACTCGAGGCGACCAACGCAGAGGCCCCCGTAAGGGCGGCGAGGACCGTCAAACCGGCGGCCATAACCGCCAAGGCAGGCCCCGAACGGAGACTACCCTTCGGTGATCCCATCAGGGCCCCCAAGAACCAACCATCGGTACGTCGGACAGGTGTCCGACTATTTGCCACATAGGTCATACGTTCGTCCGCCACCAATTTAGGGAGGGGGACCTATTCCGGTGCGATGGCGCGCGATCGGGAACCCCTGAAGGTCAAGGCCAAGCGGCTCGAACGCGAGAACCGAGTGTTCCGGGAACGGGAGCGGGACTTCGAGGAGCGGTACCAGGGGCCCGCCGACGTGGAGGGCGTGGGGGGCCGCCCTGGCGTCATCATCCTCCGCGACAAGAACATGGGGGAGATTCTGAAGCTCGTCAACGACCTCCCCAATGTCCCGGGCCTCCGACCGGAGGGACACCCCGAGGCGCCCCCCCTGGGGTTCCGGCTGGCGCGTGCCTACGTTCGGAACGAGGTCGCGAAGATGGTCGATGCTATCATCGTCGTGGGGTCCTACAACACGGTCCTCGTCCGCGATCGGCACCGGCTCAAGATGTGGATTCGGAACCGGGCGGGGAAGCTGCTTCGCCCCGACGTAATCGGGGAGGCAACCCGATCCGCGCTCCTGGGTGTCATCGAGGATGTGGCCTTCGCGCCCTCGGTCCCACACCTGTTCGGGATCTCGCAGGAGACTGAGGTCCAGCCGGTCGAGGCCGAGCGGAAGGGCTTTGGCTGACGGGCCGACCGCCCCCCCTTATGCGGTGAATCCAGGCCGAGTACGATTCGCCACGGGCCCGCGGAAAAAGCGGTTTGTTGACCGCGACTTCGTCGGTCTCCTCCGCCCAGTACCGCCGCCGAGCCTTGAGGCGCTCGCGCCAGTCGTCGAACGACTCGCCCTCACCGGGGGGGATTATGCTCGCGAGGTGGTCTATCATCGCGTCCGCGCCCGCCTGCCGGTGACCTTGGGCCCACTCGAACCACTCCCCCTTCGTCAATGCGTCCTCCTCGGAGAGCTCGGGGTAGAGCAGTTCGGGGGCTCCCGTGAACGGGATTCCGTACCAGACAGATTTTGCGACGTCGTAGAGACGCCCGTGCTTCGCGGCGGCGATGGCCTCCCACCGTTTCCGGGTCGCCGCCGTGTCGCGCTCGAGGCGCCGCCGCTCCGCCTCCCGGGCCACGACCAGCGCGATCTCCCGGGCTCGCGCCACGGCCCCGCTCGCGTCCTCCGGGTCCTTGCCGAGCATGCGGAGGTAGACTCCCCGGGCCCGCGCCACGGTCCCCTCGGGGTCCCGGTCCAGGGCGTAGGGGCGCCGGGGTTTCACCGGGGGGGGCGCCGGGACGGGGTTGTCCGGGCCTTTGTCCCACTCCTCCTCGGTCAGGACCCGTGGCGGTTTCGGCGACGGTGACGGGGGCCGCGATCGGCGGGACCAGAACTCCGCCTCGTGACGCCAGGCACGGCCCAGCCAACGTCGAATACGCCCCGGTTCTCGGGGCGGGTCGGCCTCCCTGGTCACCTTCGCCACCTCGCCCTGAGACTGCGCGAAAATCCCGGGCCGGCGATAACCAATGCGAAGGCGGGCCAAACACAATAGTTCGCGTGAGTCAGAACGCCCAGCCCGGTGTCGACTCTCGACGCCGGGCTACAGCCGGCCACGGCGTTACACCAGAACCCGATGAGCGCGGGCATGGCGTTCGGTTCGTCGGTGAGCCCGTTGCCGAGGCCGGTGACCACGGAGGCCACGGCGAGGATGGCCGAACCCCCGACCCATAGGGCGAGGAAACGGTGATCCGCAAGGAGTCCCCAGCGATGGGCGAGGTAGAAGGTCCCGACAATGGCGGCGAGCGGAATGGGACCCGCCAGCCACGGCCACCACGAACCGAGCACGAGCGACAGGGGGACGGTACCGAAACCGGTAGCAAGTAGCGCCATCCTCGGAGCGACGGTCACGGTGGCCTCGGCGCCCCGTTCATCGCCTGACGCACCGCAGTCCTGCGCGCACGGTCAAGCGCGAAGCTCCGCTCACGGTCGGTCATGTACGCGTGGGCCGAGCTCATGTGCGTGCGGAGTGACACCAGGGACGAGTACGGCCCGCCGGCGCACTCCGCGACCGGGCACCGCTGCGGAACGGCGAGTTTCTGCTTGGGGAGCCATGCCTCGCTGACGCGGACCAGGCCCTCGCCGATCGCGGCGGCCATCCCGGGGACGTCGGCCTGGTCGATTCCAGCGGCGAGGCCCTCGGCCAACGCCGGCCTCTTTCGGCGGGACGCGTTGGCGGTCACCGTCTCCCCTTCATGGAGGCGTGAACGGCCTCAACCGCCTCGACCGCCTCCTCCATGACCTCGGATGGCAGCCGCGTCCCCCTAACGCAGCACGGGCACTTTGCCGTCGACACATGCTCCCGAACGGGGTCCCTGCACACGACGCAACGACGGTTCAGCGCGTCCTCGAAAGCGGGGCGGAGTTCGTCCGGGACCTCAATAATGCTCATCGGTAGGTTCCTCTTTGAACTCCGGGCAGCCGCAACCGAACGAGATCCGAGCGGACTGTCGTGTCGCGTGGTGAATCCGTGCGCCCTCTCGGCAGATGGTGTCGTTCTGGGTGACACCGTGGCTCGATCTGGGATGACTACAGAACGGTCTCGCACAGCGGTCATCCGGATTCCAAATCACCAACCGTCCTCCGTCGGCGCGAGAATATTCCACGCCGAGTTGGCCCATAGTACCGCGCGTCTCCACCCGATAAACAGGCGGGTCTTCGAGAGGGTGATGCTCTTGACCTGGACGAAGTACACCGGGAGCGGGTAGAGACGGCCGACGCCTACGGTGCCACGCTTATCGCTGGCGACCATCGACCCAATCTTCACTTCCTCGCCGAAGGGGGATTCGACGTCGCTCACGAGCAAGGTACCTCCTGAAGCTGCCGGTCGGTCTTACGGGCAGGACCTCGCATGAGGTTGTGCCGTGTACAGATGGGCCGGAGATTCTTCAGGTCCTTGTTTGGGCCGCCGAGGCTCACCGGCCAAAGATGATCGGCCTGCGTCGCCACGCCACCTCCAATAGCACAGATTGGCAAGAGATCAGGTCGCTTGTAGAGGAGCCACCGGAGGGATGGACCATTCGGCCTGCGGCCATGCACGGTCCGGACGGCTTCGGGGTGTGACCTTTGCCACCGCGCCCAAGAGGCCGTACTCTCGCCGGGATGTTCCGCCTTTCTTCGAAGGCTCTTTGCTCGCACTGCTTCGGTGTGTGTTTCTCTCCATCGACGCTCTGCTGCCCGGGCGCGTTCGGGATTGGCCTTCCTCCGTAGGCGCGCTGTCTCGGCGCGACGTTCTTTCGTGCCGGTGGCGAACATCAAGCTCCCTCCCTCTCAGCGGTCTGACTCTTCCGGTCACGTCGACCAGTCGGCAAAGGCACGACGTACTTCTCGAGTTCCTCCTCGGGCAGATCACTGTCGGGCCGATTGCGGATGTCTTCCTCGGCGAGAAGCCGCTCGTCAGCCTTCCGCGATGTCTCGGTGTGCCGGAACCCGCGCTCGGTCCAGAGCTGGATGGCGAGGTTGTCGCACTCGTTTGCGAGGTCTTCTGCCGTCATAAATCCCATCGCCTGCGCGAGGACGTCCATGTAGTGCCAGGAGCAGAGCGCCACCTCGGCGTGGCCGTCCTTGATGTAGGGCCAGCACAGCTTGGACACCGTTGACTCGGGGACGTCGGTCCCCGTTAGCAGGTCGTGGTGCGCGGGGACGACCACGTCCTTGTGGATGACCATGCGGGGCCAGGTGACGCGGAACGCGCTGACGCGGGGGACGAAGTACATTCGCTCAAACGGGAAGTCCTCGTTCTCGTCGCTGCTGACCACGGGGAAGTCGTCGTGAGCGTCGTACTTGGCGCCCCGGGGGAACCGGGCGGGGTCCCGCACCTGCTCCTCGGTGAGGCGCGTCTGCTCGAGGACGTCCAGGGGGAAGGGCTCGAGGGCGCCTTTCTCGCTGCGCCGGAACACCTTGACGTGGTGGCCGCGGGACCGGTACCACCACTGAATCGGCGATCGGGACCGCATGATGACGAGGTCCCCGTCCGCGTCCTTTCCGACAAAGAAGTCACGCAGGATCACGGCGAGGCGTTGCCCCATGCGCGGGACGACCTGGACGAACAGCGCCCGCTGGTTCTGGCTGTGCCGACCCGCCGACCAGAAGAACAGGAAGATGGCCTCGGGTATGGGGATGATGACGAACTCCCAACCGAGGAAGAACGAGTTGATGGACTGAAAACTGACGAAGTACCAAGCGACCATCCCGAAGAATATCCCGTGGAGCCATAGGGTCGCGTTCCACTTGGGCGAGAATATGGCCTTCTTGGTCATGCGCTCGCCCTTGACCATCAGGGGGACCGCGTAGACGAAGAATAGCCCGACGGCGATGAACGTGGCGAGGTCGACGCCGCCATCGGCGAGGCCGGTGAACCCCAGGAACGAGTAGGGCGTGAAGGCGTAGAACCACCAGGGCGTCTGGTCGACCGTGACCTTGTACTCCGCCCATGAGTGGTTCTGTGGGAGGGTGACCGAGACGGCGAGACTGGTGTAGCCGGGCACCACGATGTTCAGGTTGGACAGGACGCGGCCCTCGGTGTATGAGTAGACGGCTATGTGCGCGACTTGTTGCGTCTCCGTTATCCCGGTGAGGTTGACAATCACGGCGGAGGCGTAGATTTGGCTCCCGTTGCCCACGAAGGTGGCGTACCCGAACTGGGCGTAGCCGACCTGGACGAAGAACAGGCCGTCGTTAGTGATGAACCCCGTAATGCCAGGGATCGTGATGGCCTCGGCCGTGCCTGAAACCGCGAGTACGGGGGCCCCGATGGATGCTGTCGTCAGCAGCACCATCAGCAGGATGGGACGTGTCTTCAAAATACGGATGGGGCGGTTCATGGTTGCGCACTCCGTGGTCGTCCCGGTCGGTGATAGCTTCCAGCTTCTGAGCAAGGAATCTCCCTCAGCTCGCGATCGGTTCTCCGGGCCGCTCCGCGCATAGTGTTGTGCCGAGCACAGAGATATCTGAGATTCATAGGGTCGTCAGCCGGACCACCCAGTGAAACGGGCCACAAGTGGTCGGCATGATCAGCGGGGCCGCCGCCTATGGCGCAGACAAAGGGAAGGTCGGGACGCATACGCCGGAGCCAACGGACACTCGATGCATGACCCACCTTCATGTATCGGAGATGCTTCTGCTCGAGCCACTTCGTTCGATTTGCCACCCTCCACCGACGTGTCTGTTCTGCCACTCGTTCTTTGTTTCTCAGGTATGTCCGACGGGCAATAACCCGAGTCAATTGGGGATGGGCGATTCGCCACCGCCTGGCCTTGGCACGGGACTCCACCTGGTGCCGCACCCTCCATAGGCGCATCGACTCCCGGGCCAACGCCAGTGTCTCTTTGGGATGGGCCGCCCTCCACAGGCGGGCCCTCTCGCGGGATTCGGTTCGAGCTTGCTCGCGGTGACGAAGTCTCCATCGTCGACTGTTCTCGCGCTTCCGTTCGCGTGCCTCATCGGTAGGCCCGTTCACCTTGGAACTACGAGTGGTCGTACATGGCGCGATTACTTGTGGTTCTGAAATCTCTTGGTTCTGCATGATCGTTTGTCCGGGTTCTACCCTCTTTGCTACGCGCGCGCGTACGCGCGCGCGTTCGGAGATGATTCGAGTTCGTCCCTTTCCTGTCCGACACGCTGTGACCTCCGGTCCCGCTGTTTCCTGACTCGGTCCCGGCGACGTTCGAGCTCCTCGTCTGTTTCCCCTGGTGCACGGGGCAAGGAGCTCGGTTCCCAGTAGTCCATGAAGGCGGCGCTGGGGGGTCGCATCCCTTCCTTCTTCTCGAACTCCGCAGCCTGAATCTCAGCGTCCACCAACGTCTGATTCACCGTTTCCAGCTTGGCCGGTTCGTAGGCCGCCCACATGGGTTTGTTCTCTATGGACTCCCAGTGGATTCGGTTCCAAGGATGCCGCATCTTCTTGAAGGGAAGCAGATGCGGGGGAGTAAAGTCGAGAGCATCTTTCAGGATGAAGGCGGTCGTGAGCCCGCGGCGTTCAACGTGATACCAGACCTTCGCCCGTCGGTTTCTGACGAAAGCGGCCACACCCCAGATCGAGGGGTGGAGAATGAAGATTGTGCACGCCTTGATTCGGCTCACCGACAGCACCCGGTCCAAAATCCTTCCGGGTCCGGTCAGCCCCGATCCTGACTGAGCGCCCACCAACACTCCCTCGTCGCCAATCACGACCAAGGGATTCTTTCGTGACGATTGGTACACTCTGCGGGAGAAGGTGGTGAGGCGCGAGACTATGTCCAGCTCGAGGTCGAGCGTACGGGAGGTTCCGGTCTCAAGACCCAGGCGCCGCTTCACGATTGACCCCAACATCATTGTGAACATCGACTTCCCTACGCCCGGTTCTCCCGTTACGATTACGACCGTGTCCTCCTTGTTCATCACCCGGTCGACGAGAAATCCGGCTTGGTAGTTTATCTCGTCCTCATCGTCGACGGGCGTTGCCTCCTTCAAGTCGGAACCGATGATCTGGCGCAGGTGCCGCCCCGTCACGTTGGATATGGCTGCCGGGTCGAACGATTCGGCGCTGGTGAGCCGGTTCAGCGCTGCGGGGTAGGCGGCACTCATTCCGACCTCACCTTCGGCATGACGGACGGGATGGAGGCGGTGCGGCGGGCCCCGGCGCCGCGGACGTAGTTCCATCCGGTCTCGAGGTCCACGTTCCCGTGCGTCGCCACGGCGTAGGGGTCGGCCGTCGCCTCCGCCACGTTCGCGAGGCTCGTGTGACGGAGGGTGCGCGGGGAGCACTTGCCCGGGAGGCCCGTTGTCTCCCAGATGGTCCGCACGAACCAGTACCAGTACTTCCGGGACCGGTTGAGTTTAATGACCCGGGCGACGAACCGCGGAATCCACGCGATCTTCGGATCGCCCGCTGTACCGAGGCGCACGGAGCAACCGGCCCGGACGCCCGTTTTCTTTGGCTGGTTCCACCTTACGTAGAGGTCGCCGTGGCTCTCCTCCACGCGGAGGCGGTGCTTGGCCGGCATCCAGAGGACCTCAGGGTGGACACCCGTCCCTATGATGAACGCTACGACCTCGGAGGCCCTGAACTCGGAGTACTCGCCCGGCCGCGGCCCTTTACGGCGCTCAAACACGGCCGCCGCGCCGAGTAGGGCCTCCTGTTCTTCGTGGGTGAGCGGGTCGACGGTCGTGGCGGCCCCCTGGTCGCCGTCCCCGGTCACTTCCTGCCCCGGGGCCCCGCGCCGATCGCGCGAAACCGCAACTCGTGATCCCGGCGCGCCACCTCGAGGACCCGTACCCGGTCCTCCAGGAACGCGAGGCGGACGGCGTCATCGTCCCAGGGCGGGGACATGAGGGCGCCGGGCGGGACCCGAACGGGGCGGGGCGCGCCCGAGACCTCTCGTACGCCGTCGCTCATGGGTTACGGTATCCCGGCATACCGTAACTTTCGGCGGTACTTATTGGGTTAGGCCCATGCGTCAAGTGTAACCACGGGGAGGCGGAGGCGCGGGGTTACAGTTTCGGGGGCGAGGTCTGCCGGGATCACAGCGTCTCCCCCGCGTGGTTCTCCTGCCACCGACAGGCCGGGCACGCGTAACAGATGTGGTGTTCGAGGGCGAGGCAATGGGGACAGTTCCGGTGCCGCTCCCGGGGTGTCTCGTCGTTCGTCTTACTACAGGTTACCGGTGAGGCCGAAATCAGGGGTCCGACATGGGCCTCCTGAGGGGCCATCCGGCCGGAGTTGGCCGGAGTACTTTCTACTACCTCAGTACTCTCGTTTTCGGTTTTCATGCCCGGATGGAGGTCGTCCGGACACTCCGGCCGGATGAGTGTGACCTCCTGACGTGAAATAGTCCCGGCCGGAGTTGGATGGGTTTCCGTGGCATTTGTGGCCTCGTCGAGTCTTTTCTGGGCGTCGGCCCCCACATCCTCGTCCAACTCCGGCCGGACATCCCGGTGACGCATTCCGGGGCGTACCCAAATGCGCCTTCCGGCGACCAGTTTTCGTTCGGGTCGCGACAGCGGGAAAGCCCGCGTGACGCGTATCCCGAAAGCGTTGGTTCCCAGGGGTTCCCGGTCCGCCAACCGCGACCGGTCGACGTGCCACTTGTAGAGGTCGTTGTTGGGCACGAATCCGTTCGGGTCCTCCTCGTAATCCTCGAGTAGTTCCGCCCGGATGGTGTCGGAGCGCGAGTGCCACTCCTCCCGGCTTCCAGCGAACACTCCGTCCGGGTCGAACTCATTACGGCTTCGGCATCGATCGAGCCCGCGGAGCGCGAGGTTCAGTATGCCGGGGAGTTCGGCCCTAAGTTTGTCGATGAGCCGCGGGTCCCGCTCGCCCTCCGGGATAGTGACGTCCCAGGGGATTGCCACCAACCGGCGCCAGAACGCGTAGGTGTCGTCGTGGACCTCTGGGGTTCGGTTGGCGTTGGCGATCAGCTTCCCGTCGAACCGGAACTTGAACTTGGGTTGGAACTTCCGCTCGCCGGTGAACTCCCCTTCCCCTGTGAGGATTTTGAGGACCCCGGTCGCCGCGAGGGGCCGGTCGTAGGGTAAGTCGTCGCATAGGTTAGCGAGCTTCCCCTCGAGTTCGGCGGGCGCGAACCGATGGGTCGATAGGTTCTGAAGGCTCTCGGCCGCGATCGCGTCCGGGCCGAGGAGCTCCTCCATCACTCGGAGCCACGTGGTCTTCCCGTTGGCGCCGTCGCCCACGTTGACGAAGAACGACTGAAACGGGTTGCGCCGCCACAGGCAGTACCCCATGAGGTCTACGAGCAGCTCGCGGCGTTTCGGGTCGGGCATGACCCGCTCGAGGAACGCCTCGAACGTAGGGCACTCCGCCCCGGGGATGTGTTTCACCGGGAGGCGCCAGGTGAAGACCGTCTCGGGGGTATGCGCGGTCAACGCGCCCGACGCCGTATCGAGGACGCCATTCTGAAGGCAGAGTTGGTCCGCCGGGTTGAAGGTGGACCGTGCGCGGTGGAACTCCGACGTCGCGGCTATACCGCGCACAACCTCCTCCCGGAAAGAGTCTGTTGACGTCATACCCGCGGCCCGGAAAGCGTCCTCGACTTGACCGCGAACGAACGGCCGTGCCATCCCGTTGTAGTACCCCTCGCCGTAATGCAGGAGCTCGAAGCTGCCGCCGGTGGAGAATGTCCCCCGCTCGATGGGAACCACGAACCGTTCTTCTCGTCGGAACCATCCTACGAAAGCCGCCGGGTCAGGGCGTACGGCTCCCGTCTTCTGGTTCGTGATGAACAGGTCCGGCGGTGGTTCCGCCCGTACTACGGCCGACGTCGGGGGACGACGTTCCGTCCCCGAATCACTGGTCCCGGGTTCCGGGTAACGTCTACCTTCTCCGGGCACTCCGTCGGAGTCCGTACGGGCGGAGCTTGAGGGCGTCGGTGCATGGGCCGGGGCGGCCGCGAGGCCGTACGCCGACCGGAGGATGGAGCGTCGGTAAGAGTCCGACCGCTCGTTCCACTTCCCGATCTTGGAGGCCGCAAGGACGGCGACCGTGACCTCCTGGGCGACGCCGCGGGAGGCGCAAAGGGACGCGAGTGCCGACTCCGCCTCGTTGCGTGACTTGTACGGCTCACCCCGCCGGTTGGTGAGCTCGGAGTACCGGCCGTCGAATAGGAGGACGGCCTTCGGTCCGAGCCCCTCGACTATGTCCCTCAGCCGATCAGTGGATAGGTCTGCGGAGACGAGGCTCGTGGGGACCGGAACGGCCGGCGCCGCGGTCCACAGCGCCTCCATGAACTCCTCGTTGACGGGCGGGACGGTCTTCGGGTCTGCCCACCGCGAGAGCCGGTGCGGCCGCGGCGGTAGGCCATCCCCCTTCACGCTGAGCGTCCCAATGACCTTGATGATTCGCGGGAGGTCCCCGATGTTGTCCACATGGACGCCAGGCGGCGAGTCTACGGCTAACATGCGTTCGTACTCTTGGATCTCGGCTTCGGCGCGGTCGAGCCGGTCCCGGAGGTCGGCCCTGAGCCAGAGTTGGGCGCCGTTACCGGACTCGGCGAGTAGGGAGACAAGCCCCAGTTCCGCCTGACGGGCCTGGATTGCCCGGGCGTGGGCCAAGGCCCTCGCCATCTCCTCGTCGGTGGATGCCTGCTTCGGGTCCGGCCGGACCGGGTCGGCGTCTATCACGATCGCGCCGACCCGGAGGACGTCCTCGCGCTTCGTGCCCCCCGCGCGCCGTTCGTTGATGCCGGCGTAGACGTTGTACCGGCCCTCGTTCTCCCGGCACGCGTGGACGAACTCGTCCTCGGAGTGGACGAAGATGGACCTCGGTGGGCTCACGCCTCGCGGGTCAATCAACCGCACCTCTGTCTCGCGCTCGTGCCCGAGGAACCGGTAGGTGAAACGGACGTCTTCCTCGTTCATGGGAAGCAGAACCACTCCCTTCCCTTTTGGGCGCTTTCCACTTGGCAAACCAAGAGGTCACCGCCGTCCATCGGGTAGTGCCACGATGCCGGGTGGCCGCACGCGGGGCAAGATGCCCACTTCAGAGGTCGGGGGCCGGCACGTGTTCCCTTGGAGCTATTGCAGCGCCGGCAAATCACCCGCTCATTGTCGAACGCGAAGGCGCCTCCGCGCGCTTTAGGGACTACATGGTCGAGTGTTGGAGCGTGGGGGTTGTTGTCGGTGTCGTACGTCCGGACCGCGGCCACGCCGTTTGGTAATTGAACGATTCTCGGTCGGTGTGTCGGCAGGACATGCATCAGTTCTCGGCAACGAGGACATGGGAGCCCGGCGAACCGGTCCAATTCGGGGTACAAATTGGCCGGTAAAACATCTCCCGGTATCGAGCCGCCATCAAGGTCATAATCAAGCGGAGTGGAAAGGGTTTTATGGGGTGAAACGGTACTGTTCATCGTCCTACTCGGGGGAGCGGGGCAGGGGGCCGGCTGAACCCGGCCCCATCGATTTGAAACTTCACGTTCGACTCGGGGGCGGGACGTATGTCTTCCATCCCCCTATACCTTTCTATGCGGTGTGCCGCCACCGCGAACGGCTCCCAGTACGGCGAACGTGTCATGGGTCTCCCCTCCCCGAGGCCCCGGCGGTCAGGACGTGGGCGGTCGTGACCCCGGCGATGTCGGCGGCGTACCGCCAATCCCGGCCCCGGGCGAGCCGCGCCGACAGCCGGACCCCGTCCGCGATCGTGAACCCGCCGCGGCCGAACCAGGCGCGGTTCCGCAGCCACACGACCGGCCGCCTGCCCCAGTCCACGCCCCCGCGCTTGAGGTCGCGGCCGAGGGGCGTGTCGACCCACAGGAACGGGTCCGGGAGCGACATGAAGTCGACCGGCGCCCGCGCGAAGAAAATGAGGTCGTCCCGCACCGTCCCCCAGGTTCGCACCTTGACGAACGGGTACCGGAGGAACAGGGACCGGGCCCCCGTCACGGTCCACACGCTCCGTGCCGCCCGGTCCACCAGGACGCGGAACCGGCCCGGCCGCGACCCCGTGGCGAGGTCCGGCCGGTAGTACTCGTTGTCGGCGTCGCACACGAGGACGGTGTCGCCGCGCGCCGCCCCAATCGCGGCGTTCCGCCCCGACCCGAGGTCGCACGGGAACTCGACGACCCGACATCCGAGCTCGCGCAGCCGCTCGGGCGTCCCGTCGGTCGAGCCCGCGTCCACGACGACGACCTCGTCGGGGAACGCCCCCTGGAGGCTCGCGTGCCAGCGGTCCACGTACGGGCGCGCGTTGAGCGTCGTCGCGCACACCGACAGCGTCACGGCCGGACCCCCAAGATTCGGTCGGCGACCTCGTGGGCGACGAAGGCGATGTGGCGGTCCCACAGTCCCGGCGGGTGGCACACCGGGTCGTTCGGGAGGTGGCACCAGGGGCAGGTAGTGAACTCGGGTGGACGCGCCTCCCGGACCTTACGAACAGGTGTCCTGTCCGGGACCGAAATCACGGGCAGCCCCCCCGCGGGTGTACCATTCCGCATGTCGGGCATAGGACCGGGGGCGGGCGATCGGCGGGGCTTGGCGCCGGGGCGACCACCGGGAGTAGGCGCGGCCCCGGCGGGTCGGCGCACTCCCACGGCGCGGCCTCCCCCCGGAACGCCGCCACCGTCGCCGGGTTGTCCATCTCCCGCTCGCTCGGCGGTATCCACGGGAGCCGCGCGAGGCGAAGGACGCACTCCTCCGTTGATGTCGGCAGGAACGCCCTGTCCGGCAGGTGGATTACGCGCCCGTTTTCCGCCTTAAGACCGTACCGGTGGAGTCGTGTCACGACCGCCTGGGAGAAGTCGGCGGACCCTGTCCGAATCAGCTTGAGCAGGCCCCACTCGGCCGGCGGGCGGACGACGAACACGTCGAGCCCGACCGCCCGGTCGCCGGCGCCGATCGCGGGGAGGACCGCCCGGTAGTACCGGGGTCCCCACGGAGCGCGGGCGCCCGCCTTGTTCGGCGGCCCGCGTCGTCCGCCGACAGCCTCGATGGCAGCCGCGACTTCCGGTTCGGGGAGGTCGCGGACCAGGGCCTCGACGTCGCCCACGATCGGCCGGCAGCGGCGGACCGACCCGACGGTCTCCGCGTAGCCGCCGCGCGACTTTACCTCGTTCGTGAACCCCGCAGCGAGCTCACGTCCTGTCGCCAGGACCACGGCGCCTGGTTTCATGGGCTCGGTTTCCTCCGATGGTTCTGGGCCAGCGCGAGTCGCGCGTTGTTGATGGCGTCCGTTAGGTCGCAGTCGACGTGCGGAGTGTTGAAACGGGCGTGACACTCGCAACGGTCGAAGGCGGCGACCAGTTCAAAGAGGGCCCGACGAAGCGAGAGCGTCATGGGCTCGGTTTCCTCCGATAGGTACGCCACCGACGGCGCTGCGCCGCCGAAACCGCAGCCGCGTTCCGGGCCCTGAACTCGGGGTCCTTCCAGTTCTCCCGAACCGCAGCCGCGTGCCGGGCCCTGAACTCGGGGTCCTTCCAGTTCTCCCGAACCGCAGCCGCGTTCCGGGCCCTGAACCCGGGGTCCTTCCAGTTCTCCCGAACCGCAGCCGCGTGCCGGGCCCTGAACTCGGGGTCCTTCCAGTTCTCCCGAACCGCAGCCGCGTTCCGGGCCCTGAACCCGGGGTCCTTCCACCGGGCCTTCAGCGTCTCCCGAACCGCAGCCGCGTTCCGGGCCCTGAACTCGGGGTCCTTCCACCGGGCCTTCATATCGAGCCCGTCCCCAACCGGCTCGAGGCCAGGGTGCTGCTGGAGAAGTTCCTTCGCCTCCTCATCGTTACTTCGCAGAAACGCGAGCCACTGATCTCGATTCATAATCCTCGGCGGGCGGAGACCCCCCAATTTATTGGGGGGTCCCTCGTGCGGGATGATCGACAAGAAGAATCGAACGACGAGGGACGAGTTTCGATGCGTGTCGTGCGGCCTCGCTGGGCTGGCCGACCGCATCGCCGCGACGAACATCGCGGCGAGGGCCGGAGTCGAACGGCCTATCGTAGCGGGGAGTGAAGGAGCGTGGGGACATGTTTCCGACCTCAGCTACAAGCCACCGATTTCAATCGGTGGTGTTTGACGGTTTCTCCGAAGGGGCCGGTTCTCCCCGACCGGGTGTCCGACAGTCCCCTCCCAGCATAGACCAGGCAACCATCGCCGCGAACCGCGCCTGGCGTAACCGCCAGCGGTGAGTGATACGGCAAATGAACGGGTCCCTCACGGCCGCACCCCCCACCAGCCCGCAGCGCGGCGCGCCAGGTCGCGCAGGAGCGACCGTTGGCGCCCCCGAATCTCCGGGTGCTTGTAGTCGAAGTGGCTCCGCAACCCGGAGAGGGTCCCGAACTCCCGGCCGCACAACGGAACCGGGCACATCACGTCGACCCGCTCCTCGTGGTCACGCCGCATTGGCGCCCCCGATCCTGGCGAGATGGTCCTCGGCCACTTCGACGGCGCGGGCCTCGCCGTAAAGGAAACGGGCCGACGTGACGGCCCGTTTGAGGTCCCGCCGCTGGCGTGCCGTCGGCAGGGTGGGGCAGAGGGCGAGGTGGTCGTTCAGTACGTCGCGGAGTCGGGCCGTTCCCTTCGGTGACGCGCCGGTGAAGTTCACAGTGAATCCGCAGCGGGCGCACGTCTCGCGACCACCGGGTGGCCCGATCGCAGGCTCGACCACTCGGTGCGTCACTACCGTGCCTCCGCCTTGGCGATGGCGCCGTCAGAGGGCCCCGTTCCCGGGCGCCCGAGGTCCCGGAATGTCTTGTGCGCCTCGGACCAGCGATGGGCGAGCCCACGTCGGGCCGCGTCGAAGTTCTTGCGGGCACGGCGGTAGTACTGCGCCTCCGGACAGGGGCTCTCGGTTAGCCACCGGACGAACGCGGCGCGCTCGTTGGGTCCCATCAGTCCCCCCACGGCCAAACGAGTTTCCCGTTGACCGAGACCTTGAAGGCCCGGTCCAGCGACACGACTGCTCGTTGCCGAACGGCCCGGTCCCGGTACGCGTGAAAGCGCGGCTCCCAACAACCCCCGAGCTCCTGGTGGATGAGGACGGGCTCCTCCTCGGTCCCGAGGTTCTCCGCCCAACTGAGTGGCGCTCCCAATCTCTCGCTCCACGCGGCTTTCCATCGGCAGACCAAGAAGTAGGCCTTGTCCAATTCTTCATCTGGCAAAGCCGGGCGATGGGCCCAACCACCGCATTCGGTCCAGAGGTAATGCCACTCTCGGCACCGTTTACGGTTGTCCGTCACGGCTTCGACCCTCCCCGTTGAAGGGCGGACGAGGCACGGTCCCGTGCTTCGAACATCTCGTTCGCTCCGCACTCACAATTAGGGCACGGTTTATCCACATCCTCACACCCACAGTCCATACCATGTCCCCAATCTTGAAGCACCTTCACCAGTTCTTTTAACCGCTCCCGAAGCGAGTCCCGATCCTTCAGTTCCGCCTCGATACGGGCGAGGAGGGCTTCGTGTTCTCCCGTCAGTATGGCCAAATCCAATCTGAGCTTGCCCTTCTCAGACAACAATTCCTCGGCGTGCGTCATGGCTTCACCTTTTTATGGTGAGACCGATCCAATTCCCTGAGCATACTTACAAATCGCGGAATGGCTCTCGGTAGCAAACGAACTTCAACTCTGACATAACCATTGGTTGTTTCGTTTGAATAGTCCTTAAATTCAACTTTCAGCACATTTCCACCCGGGAAGTCCCACTCTCTCATTTCTTCCCCTCCTGAGGACGGGGGACGAAGACCATACAATGGTCCACCGTTACCCTGTGTTCGATTACTCGCTCGGGTTCTTCCACCAAAGAAAACACCCATCGTTCAGTCAGAGTATAGACCGGATGAACCACTTTTCTCTTTCCGCACCGCGCGCACGTCTCCGAGGGGGTCATGGCTTCTTCCCCTCCGCTAGGATGCGGCGGGCTCGTTCCAACCAATCTTTACCGTTGGGATGACCTACCATCAATGCCTGTTGAATCAATTTCAACGCCTCGTCCCGCTCGGCCATACGCGAGTTATGCTCGCCGAGGAGCCATTCTCCATATGCAATCCAACTATCCCGATCCTTCGTAAGAAGGGCGAGAAGGGCGTGATGGACGATATCGCGATCACAATACGAACCTGTCAATTTCTCGCAAGCTTCGCACAAAATCATGGCTCCTCCGGCAGTTCTTCCCCTTCATCCAGAGTGCCCCATACCCACAAGATAGACCCATCGTGACCGCCACAAAGACCGGTATGGCAGGGCGAACGTTCACATTTCACTTGCGGCCCCATCGAACCAAAGAACGCGATTGCTGGGCAAGTCTTCACGGTTCGGCCTCCTTCGGACGGGAGACAATGACAGGTTCATATTTGCACCATCCCAGCGCATGACACAGGTCCTTCTTGTAATGCGGCTCTCTGACAGTGCCACAGCGCAGGCACCGCGCGCACGTCTCCGAGGGGGTCATGGTGCTCTCTGCTTCGGCCAGGTCCCCTTATCGTTCGCCATGCCCTCCAGGAACTCCGCCCGTCCGCCGCAGACGGCGCACGACATCAGTCCGCCTCAGTCCCGCCGAGAATGTCGGCGATCGCGCGCTTGGCGGCGCGGGTCCAGGCCTTCGTCATGGCGAAGTGCTCGCGCCGGGAGATGTCCCCCGCCTTCGCGTCTATCTCCGACAGCCGGCAGGAACCTATCCCGTCGACGAACCGAGCGCCCTTCAGGACCCGAACCCGGACGCGAAACCGGTAGTCCCACGAGCCAGTCTCGGCGTCCTGGACGGAGCCCTCCTCGAGGCCCCGGTCTTCGATGGACAGGCCGAATGGAACCGCGAGGCGGGTGGCCCCCGTGCGGTTCATCTCCTTGCGGTCCCCGATGACGTCGAAGCAGGCCTCGTCGGTGAGGATGGTGTCCCGGAACTCCAGGTACGCGTTCCAAAGGGCGCGCGCGGCCGCGAGGTCCAGCTCGGGACGGACGACGAGCGCGGCGGTTGGGACGGGCTCGTCGTCCCTGTACCGGAACGTGGTCCGGACCGGGACGGAGCCGGCGCGGCGTACGGCCTCCTCGACGGCCGCCCGATCGGCGGCTTGGACCTCCCGGCCGGTGCGGAACGGCGGGACGTCGCCGCTCATGCAGCCTCGTCCGGGATGGTCTCGGTGCCCTGAGCCATCCGTAGAAATCGCTCCTCTCCGATGGGGTGTGCCTGAGCGTAGGCGAAGGCTCGGTCAAAAAGTCGGTCGGCGGAACGGGGTGGCGCTGTCGCCCTTTCGGGCGTATCAGGCGTGGCGGACATAGTGTGACCCATCGACATTCCCCAATATATACCCACCGCCGGATGTCCCCACGGGCCGGGGTCGCGATCGGGCGTACAGCTCAGAAACGGCGGACATCCCCTGCCCCCCGGGGAGTTCGGGGCCCACTCCGAATCCCCGGGTTACAGTTCAACGGCCCGGGCCCCGAAATGGGGCCTAAACGGCGCTCGGTTGAGTAATCGGGCGCCTGGGGGGCCAAAAGAGGCGTGGTGGGGGCGCGTGGGGGCCTGGCGCGCACGAAAAAGGGGGGTTTCAGGGCCCTATCTCGGCCCGCGGCGGCTCCGGAGGGCCGAATACGACTGGGCGGCGGTCGGCGGGGCCCGTCCCGCGGGGTACCGGGCGCCCCCCTCGGCGCGCTGCCGGGCGAGCGACACCGCGAGCGACGACCGTTCCGCGCGCCGGCCCCGCCTCCGCGATACGAACGCGGCCATCGCCAGGGCGCCGGCGACCGATCCCAGGATGGATAGTGTGGTGATGGCCTCGAGCGTCGCCCAGGGGAAGGGCGTCTGAGCCGGTGCCGGTACGTCCGTCTGCGCCGTCGCCACGTTCGACGGCGGCCCCCTGACGCTCCCGTTCCAGGCCCACACGGTGAAGTAGTACGTAATCCCGATTCCGAGGTTGGTGAGGTTGTAGACCGTGTGGTTGCCGACGGAGACGTAGGCGATCGGGAGCCCGTAGAACCGGGCGTACATGAGCGTGTAGTTCGTTACCGGTCCCGACGGTGCCAGCCAGGACACGGTAATCGAATCTATACCGGTCGCCGCCGCCGTCGCGACCGGAGCGTACCGGTAGAGGTTCACGTAGACGGTCGAGTTGTGGTAGACGGTCGAGTTCGCGTAGACGGTCTTGTTCACGTTGACCGTCGTGTTGTGCCACACGGTCGTGTTCTGCCAGAGCGTCCGGTTGATGGTCCGGTTCGTGTAGAGCGTCGTGTTGATGTAGACGGTCGAGTTGTGGTTCACGTTCACCGTCGTGTTGACCCAGTTCGTCGTGTTGTGCCAGTAGTTCCTGTACTGGGTGGTGTTGACGTAGAACGTGGAGTTCGCGTAGACCGTGCGGACGACCACTGGCCACGTCTGTGCCACCGCGACGTTCGACGTGGGCCCCTGTGAGGTGGCCCCGGTCCACGTCAGGAGGACGAACCAGTATGTCGAGTTCGCCGAGAGGGCGGACACGGAGGCGTGGAGCGCGGAGCCCTCGGAGACGTGCGTCCCGTAGCTCCCGTATGACGTCCCGTACTCCAGGGTGTAGTTCGCCACGCTGGTGTTGGTCGGCTGGCTCCACGCCAGGAGGACATGGTCGAAGGCCCCGGCGGCCGTCAGGATCGGTGGCAGAATCAGGGGGGGCGTCGGCGGCGAGACCGCGAGCGTTCGGACCGAGGCCACCCCGCTGGAGGCCGCCGCGTCCTGGCCCGCCGCCGTCCACACTACGATCTGAACATAGTAAGTCGTGTTCGGCGACAGTCCGGTCAGCGTGGCGTCGAGCGCAGTCCCCTCGGAGGCGTGGACGGCCGATCCCAGGCCCGGCGGATAGGAGGCCGAGGCGACGAGCGTGTAGTTCGTCGGCGTCGCGTTCGTCGGCGCCGTCCACGTCACGAGGACGGACGAGACCGATGACGGGCTCGTGGAGACGACCGACGGTACGACCACGGGCGGGGCGAGGGCGAGTGTCCGCGCCGAGGCGACGCCGCTGGACGCCGCGGAGTCGGCGCCCGCCGCCGTCCACACGACGAGTTCGAGGTAGTATGTCGTGTTGACCGGGAGCCCCGTAACCGAGGCGTGGAGCGCGGCGCCCTCGCTGACGTGCGTACCGTATGTCCCGTATGCCGTCCCGTACTCCAGGGTGTAGTTGGCGACCGTTACGTTCGTCGGCGCCGTCCACGTCGCGAGCAGGCTCGTCGCGGAGGTCGGCGCGACCGCGAGCGCCGAAGGGACGACAACGGGCGGCGCCGCCAGGGCGAGGGCCAAGGTACGGACCGGGACAACGTTCGAGGACGGGCCGGTTGTCGATGCGCCGGTCCACGGGACCACGACAAAGAAGTACGTCGTGTTGACGGCGAGCGATGATACGACCGCCTCCAGGGAGGTCCCCTCGGAGGCGTGGGTCCCGTAGGTTCCATACGTGGTACCGTACTCCAACGTGTAGTTGGCGACCGTGAGGTTCGTCGGGGGTGACCAGGACGCGATCGCGGACGTCGCGCTCGCCGCCGACGCGGCGAGGACAGGTGGCATGACTACCTTCGTTCCCGCCGTGGCCAGCGCGAGGGTCCGCACGGGGGCGACGTTGGACGCGACCCCCTGCGCGGTGGCCCCGGTCTCGACACGGAAGAAATAGGTCGTGTTCACCGCGAGGCCCGTAACCGCCGCCTCGAACGTGGAGGCGCCCTCGCTGACGTGCGACCCGTAGGTCCCGAAGGTCGTCCCATACTCCAACGTGTAGTTGACCGCCGTGTAGTTCTGGACGGCGGACCACGCGGCGATTACGGAGGTCGCGGACGTCGCGACCACGGTTAGAACGGGGGGGAACACGGCCGCCGACGATCCGCCCGCCGACGTCGTCGTAACCACGACGACGTTGGACGGCGAGCTCTCGTTTGCCCCTGCCCAAGCCCACACCGCGAAATAGTACGTGGTCGACGCCGAAAGCCCGGTGACCGTCGTCGAGTTAACAGAGCCGACCGAGGTCAAGGACGAAAACACGTTCTCGATCGCGGTCTTGTAACCAACCATGTCGTTGGTTACGACCGGCGGTGGGAAGGCCTGGACCCATGTCAAGACCACAGTTGTCGTGGAACTGGCCGCCCCCGTTAGTGACGATGGCGGTATTAGTGCCGTGGCCGAGACCCACGCTCCCCAGCTTCCCTCAACTGTACTGTTCCACGCCTGGACCCGGAACTGGTAAGCGGACCCCCAAAACAACTCGGTGTTGAACGCCAGGTTGATGGTAGTGTAGTTGGCGAGGTTCTCGCTGTAGTAGTGGTAGTTGCCGCCGGTCGAAGTCGGTCCGAAAGCCTCAACCGTGTAGTTCCTGATGTACCACGCCGACGGCGCCGTCCAATAGAGGATGAAAGCGGCGTAGGGCGAGTTTCCAACCTCGTAGCTCTGCGTGGCGACCGCGGTCAGCCCCGTCGGCGCTACTACCGCGCTGGCGCTCGCGGCCGGCAGAACGCCGACGATGACCTCGGACCAGGCAGCCGAGGACGCAAGGGTCGCCTCCCCCACCACGAGGTCATAACCGGCGACCGAGTAGTATTGGTCGTCGGCAGAAACCACGGACGACGTGGTCGCCGCCTCGGCGATCTGGGTACACGGGCCGTCCGCCACAAACGTGCTTTCCGATGCCTTGGCTGCGGCGACCTCGAACTGGTACGAGTACGGGGTCTGGGTAATGCCCGTACACGCGGTGGCTTGCGGACCTATCAGTGTACCGGATGAAGCCGACAGCCCGCAGTCAGCTAAGATGTACGACCCCGATGTCTCGTACCCCGTGAGGTCCACGGCGAACTCCACGTAGTACGACGACGTGGAGGCGTTCGCGTAAATGCTAACTGTAGCCGCCGGGATAATCTGAACGTAGTACACGTACGAACCCGGCAGCGACGCGGTGGCGGCGACGCTGTCCTCGAGGTTCAGAGTCATACTGGCGTGCCCGACGGCCATCGTTAGGGTAATCGTAGTGTAGGCGGCCACCGCGACGAGGAGTAGCGAGGTAGCCGCCAGCGCAAGCGTAACAGAGCAAGTCGTGACGCCATTGCAAGTCGTGTCGGTCGAGGAGTGAATGGCCGGTGCCGCGGGCGTTGAATCAGGACGCAGGTTCGAGCTTCCCCCGGCGGGCGGTAGCCCTGGCGGTGTTCCGATAGCCGGGACCAGGAACAGCGCCGCGACCAGGAACACCGCCGCGATCGGGCCCCATTTTCTAACGCCCCACGTTCCCCGTCTCATCTTCCCCACCCGACCGCCGGTAACGCGGTCCGGATAAAAAAGGGTGGGGAGCCGGTTCTTCGGGCCCGGTTCTCCCCGCGGGCGCCCTCCCGCTCAGGCCGTTCCGTGTCTACTTCGGGCCCTTCCCGCGGAATCCGCCCTCGCCGAGATAGAGCAGGATCGCCAGGATGTAGAACACGGCCGCCAGGAGCTCCCACTCACCGGTCGTCAAGACCAGGAGCGTGGCGCTCACGAACGCTTCGGCGATGGCGATGGCCGCGACGGCCGAGAGCGTTCCCGCGATGGCGAACAGCATGATCCACCCGCTGTACTTCCCCATTAATTTCCCCCGCTCCAGCCCCGTTCGTAAGGCGGGGTGGCCTGTTTGCTCCCTGCGGCGCGCACGCCGTAGGTGTGTCGGAGGTGCAGGCGGTGGTCCCCACCAGGCCCGGTCCTACCGGGCTCCCTCCCAAGTCTCGGGGCTCCCCCCTGGACAGTGAACGCGCTCATCGCGGCCGTCTCCTCCGGTGGCGCCGCGCCCGGGACGACCCGCGCACGCGCACCGGTTTCGCCTTCCCCCGCGCGCGATCGCGCTCGAGGCGGTCCTCCACGGCGACGTACCGGGCCTCTTCGTGCTCCTCGGCGCGCTTCAGGCGGGCCGCGGTGCGACGGGTCTTTGCCTCGAGCACGCGGCTCCTGCCGGCGCTCCGTGCGGCCCGGAGGCGGCTCTTGGTCGCCACCCGGTACGTCCTGACCTCGGCGGCCTGGCGGGCGGCGGTGGCCCGCTCCTCCTTGAGCCGGGTCTTGGCGACCTTCGCCTGCGTTCGGATGACGTACAGGCGGGCCTTCTCGTCCTTCAGGGCCTTCTTGGCGGCCTTCTCCTCGGGTGTCTTGAAGAAGATTCCCACGGTGCCCTACCCCCTCGGCCGTCGCCGGCGGTGGCGCCG
>Ga0187856_1000724_pt1 | contig 28529 bp, 25 predicted proteins | sample June2016WEW_8_40_FD_132443 | JGI IMG/M metagenome (GOLD analysis project Ga0187856, IMG submission 132443) | Peatland microbial communities from SPRUCE experiment site at the Marcell Experimental Forest, Minnesota, USA - June2016WEW_8_40 | ecosystem: Environmental > Terrestrial > Soil > Wetlands... | reverse complement strand
TCGCTGCAGCAAGCGCCGTGGTGGAACGCCGACAGGCGAGCGCGCTCCGCTGAGCGCGAGCCGCGCCCGTAAGGCGCGGAGGTTTGGACTAAAGCGCCTGCCGGCGTTCCGCTTCCTTTTGTTCGTTGGGCATGATCGAGCCGAAGGCCGGTCCCACCGCCGGTTTAGGCGTGACGCGATCCTGCTCCGCGGGACGATTTTGCGAACGGCGTTGGCATAGCTCGGGCGCGGATGCGTCGCGAGAACGGACTTCCATTTCACCTCTCCCCGCCGCGCGGGGAGAGGTCGTCCGCGCGGAGCGCGGCGGGTGAGGGGGCCTCTCCGCGATTCTGAGCGCCGAAATTCTGCGCCCAGCGGAGAGGCCCCCTCACCCCACCCTCTCCCCGCGCGCGGGGCGAGGGAGTCGCGAGCGAGCCCGAGGGGGCAAGTGTTCGACGCTTGCGTGAGCCTCACGGCCGCAGGCCCCTTCCGGCGCGCTTCGCGCGCCGCCTCCCCCGCAAGCGGGGGAGGAAAGGATAAACGCTGGTGCGTCGCGGGAGTGATTCGAAGCTACGCCGCCGCGCGCGGCTCGCCGCCGCCGGGCGGCGAAACCGGCAGGCCGTGGGCGGCGTATTCGTTGAGCTTGTTGCGCAGCGTACGGATCGAGATGCCGAGCACATTGGCGGCGTGGGTGCGGTTGCCGAGACAATGCTTGAGCGTCTCCAGGATGAGGTCGCGTTCGACCTCGGCGACGGTGCGGCCGACCAGCGCGCGCGAGACCTGCTCGGCGGCGAGCGCGGCATGAACGACGGAGGGCGCGCTGCGCTGCTGATCGAGCCGGGCGCCGTCGGGGCTAAGGATCGCCTCGGGGCCGATCTCGGCGCCGGCCGCCATCAGCACGGCGCGATGCATGGTGTTTTCCAGCTCGCGCACATTGCCGGGCCAATAATTGACGGTCAGCGTGCGCCGCGCCTCCGGCGCCAGCGGCCGCGCCGGCACGTCGTTCGCCGCGGCGTATTTCTTGACGAAATATTGCGCCAGCTCGATCACGTCGGCCGGCCGCTCGCGCAGCGGCGGGATTTTCAGGTTCACGACGTTGAGGCGGAACAGCAGATCCTCGCGAAAAGTATTTTCGCGCACCGCCTCGGCAAGATTGCGGTTGGAGGTGGCGATAATGCGGATGTCTATCGGCACCGGCCTACTGCCGCCGACGCGGTCGATCACGCGCTCCTGAATCCCGCGCAGCAGCTTGGCCTGCAGCCGCACGTCCATCTCCGAAATCTCGTCGAGCAAGAGCGTGCCGCCGTTGGCCTCTTCGAACTTGCCGACGCGGCGCGCCACCGCGCCGGTGAAGGCGCCCTTCTCGTGGCCGAACAGCTCGGATTCGAGCAGGTTTTCCGGGATGGCGGCGCAATTGACGCAGATGAACGGCTTCTTGGCGCGGCTCGATCGTGCGTGCACGTAACGCGCCAACACTTCCTTGCCGGTCCCCGACTCGCCGGTGATCAGGACCGAGGCGTCGCTCGGGGCCACTTGCAGCGCGAGTTTCACGACCCGCGCCATGGCGTCGTCGCGATAGATCAATTCGCGCCTATCGTCGGCGACGGCGGCGAGCACGGCGGCGATCAGTTCCGGGTCCGGCGGCAGCGGGATGTACTCCTTGGCGCCGGCATGGATCGCGGCGACCGCGGCGCGGGCATCGGTGGCGGTGCCGCAGGCGACGATCGGGGCGTGGATGTGCTCGGCTTCGAGTGCGTGCACGAGATCGCGAATGGCGATGGCGACATCGACCATCAGGAGGTCGGCGCCGCGGCCCGAGCGCAGTACCGCGAGCGCCTGGGCGATATCCGCCGCGTGCGTGACCGTTGCGCCCTTATCCATCGCCAGCTTGGTCGCGGTGGTGAGCTGGCCATTGAGCGTGCCGACGATCAGGAGCCGCATGGCTAAATTCCTTTATTTTGGCGGCGTTGCAGGAGTAGCCTCAATTGCGCTCCGCCTTGATGATTTCCGTCATCGTCACGCCGAGCTTGTCCTCGACCAAAATGACCTCGCCGCGGGCGACCAGGCGGTTGTTGACGTAGATGTCGATCGCCTCTCCGACCTTGCGGTCGAGTTCGAGCACGGTGCCGGGGCCGAGCTTGAGCAGGTCGTTGATTTCCATCCGCGCGCGTCCGAGCACGGCCGAGACCTGGACCGGGACGTCGAACACCGCTTCGAGGTCGGCGGCGATGCGCGTCGTGGATCCCTCCGGCTCCGCCGCGACCGGCAGGTCGGCTGGCGCTGCGCGGTCTTCGAGATTGGGCAGCGGCACTTTGCCATCCTCACTCATTCTCGCACCTCCTGTGCATCTCTTGTTGCACCGGCGAAGCCGCGGCGCGCGCTGACATAGCGGGCAACCGCCTCGCCGATCGCCGCGTCGGCCGCGGCGTTGTCGCGGTTGACGCCGCCGTCCGCCCATTCGATCCGGCAGTCGCCCATGGCGATGCCCGGGTCGCCGAGCACGACCAGCCGGCCTTCGCAGCCGCGCGCGCGCGCGATGCCGTCGAGCTTCTCGCGCGCGGCGGCGTAGAGCGCATCGTTGACGCGCACGGCAATGTGCGGCGAGGCGATAAGCTCGCGGAAGCAGTCGCCGGCCAGCGCTGAGATTTCGGCGAACGGTTCACGCGCGATCAAAGAAGGTGCGAGCTTGCGGGCGACCGCCACCGCGACCTCGACCGCTTCGCATTCGAGCCGCGCCTCGATCGCGCTGAGCGCAGCATTCGCTTCGCCGAGGCTGACGGCGACACGTTCGAGTGCGCCGGCGATCCGGCGGTCGGCCTCGACCGCGGCGTCGGCTTGCGCATCCGCATAGCCTCTGCGGTGCGCGGCGGTTTCCGCCTCGGCGAGTTTCACCGCATGCTGGGCGAGCGTGATCGTCGGCTCGCGCTCGCGGCCTGCCGCGAAATCGACATCGAACAGGAACTTTGCCGGCGCGCTCATCGGAGCGCTCCCGACTTCACCCGCTGGGGAGAGGGAGCTTTCTGCGAATGCGTCGATGCTGAAATCATCCTCATGCGCCTCAAAAGATCAGCTCTTCTTCGCCGCGGGTCTTGGAAATGACGATCTCGCCCTTGCCCGCCAGGTCCTTGGCGAGATTGACGAGGAGCACCTGGGCTTCGTCGACGTTGCGCAGGCGCACCGGGCCCATGGCGCCCATGTCGTCCAACAGCATCTTGGCGGCGCGCGTCGACATGTTGGACAGGAAGAACTGGCGCACCGGCTCGGCAGCGCCCTTGAGCGCAACCGCGAGCTTGTCCTTTTCGATGTGGCGCATGAGGGTTTGCGCCGAGGCGGGGTCGAGCTTAATCAGATCATCGAACGTGAACATCAGCGTCTTGATACGCTCGGCGCTCTCGCGGTTGTCCTCCTCGAGCGCGGTGAGGAAGCGCGTTTCGGTCTGCCGATCGAAATTGTTGAAGATCTCGGCCATCACCTCGTGAGCGTCGCGCCGGCGCGTCTGCGAGAGGTTCGACATGAATTCCGTGCGCAGCGTCTGTTCGACCCGCTCCAGGACCTCTTTCTGCACCGCCTCCATGCGCAGCATGCGGTTGACGACGTCGAGCGCCAGCTCCTCCGGCAGGATGGAGAGCACGCGCGCGGCGTGCTCCGGTCCGATCTTCGAAAGTACGACAGCCACTGTCTGTGGGTATTCGTTCTTGAGATAATTGGCGAGCACCTCCTCCTGGACGTTGGACAGCTTTTCCCACATGTTGCGGCCGGCGGGACCGCGGATTTCGTCCATGATGATGCCGACCCGTTCAGGCGGCAGGTATTGCTGCAGCAGGCGTTCCGTCGAGTCATATGTGCCCATGAGGGCGCCCGAAGCCGACATGCGCGAGACGAATTCGAGCAGAAGATTCTCGACGAGTTCGGCTTCGATTATGCCGATCGTGGACATAATGATCGAAATCTCACGGAGTTCGTCGTCGTCGAGCAAGTTCCAGATCTTGGCGCCATGTTGTTCGCCGAGCGCGAGCATGAGCACCGCCGCCCGCTGCGGCCCGGTGAGTTGACGCTTGCCGGTCGGCGCGCTCGAACGGGCGAGACTCGCCAATGCGCTGGTGCTTTCCCGGTGGGACGCGTCGCTGTCGCTTTTATCGGAGTAGGCGGAAGGCATGGGTCAACCGATCAGGCAGCGGCGCTGTCGTTCAGCCATTGACGGATGATGGAAACGGCCTCGCTAGGATTCTTGTCGGCGAGGTCGCCGACCTTTTGCACGGATTGGGCATGCACTTGGCCCTGGACCTGGGCGATGTCGATCATTTTGGCGGTTTGGCTCGGCTCTGCCTTGGCCCCTTCACCGCCCTTCGCGGCGGCGGTCGTGTCTGCCGCCGCGCCCTCGACCAGGGCGGCGCCCGGCGGTAGCGCAGCAAGCGTGCGCTCCTCCGGAGCGAGGACGCGGCGTACCAGCGGCCGCACCACCATAAGCAGCACGACGAAGCCGAGCAGACCCATAACCACCATTTCGATCGCGCGCATGATGTCGTCCTTGGTGAATTGCAGCGCCGCGAGCCAGCCGCTGGGCTCGTTGATCGGATAGGCCGGCGTCTCGGCGAAGCGCAGATTGACCACCTCGATCTGGTCGCCGCGCTTCTGGTCGAAGCCGATCGCTGTGCGCACCAGCGCCGCGATCTGATCGATCTCCTCCTTGCTGCGCGGCTGGTAGGTGACATCGCCCTTGTCGTTCTTGCCATAGGTGCCGTCGACGAGGACGGCGACCGAGATGCGGTTGACGCGGCCGCCCTCGATCACTTCGGTTTTGGTAGTCTTCGAGATCTCGTAGTTGACGATCTCTTCCGATTTCCTGCTCTGGTCGCGCGGAGCGGCATTGGCTTCGGGGGCCGTGGTTTGCCGCTGATTGGCGCCGGGTATCTCGTTGCCGACCGTCACCTGATTGTCCCGGCCATCGTTCGTCGCGGAAGTTTCCTCCCGCGTTTGGCTCGAACGCACGACACGGCCCTCGGGATCGTATTTGTCCGATGTCTGCGTGACGCGATTGAAGTCGAAATCGGCGGTGAGCTGGACGCGCGCGCGACTCGGCCCGACGACGGACGAGACGATCGCCTCGACCTGATCGCGCAGCCGCTTCTCGAACGCCGCCCGCCGTTCGTCGGCGCTGACTTCGCCGCCATTGCCGTCGTCGCCGGCGCCGTCGGCCAACAGGTGGCCCGCTTCGTCGACGATCGACACCCGTTGCGGCTTGAGCCCGTTGACGGCGGAGGCCACGAGGTGGCGGATGGCGCGAACCTGCGGCGCCTCGAGTGTGCCGCGAACCTTGAGCACGATCGATGCGGACGGTTCGACCTTGTCGCGCGAGAACAGCGGACGTTCGGGCATCACCAGATGCACGCGCGCGGCCTGCACGCTGTCGAGCGCACGAATGGTTCGCGCCAGCTCGCCTTCGAGCGCGCGCAAATTATTGATATTCTGCACGAAGCTGGTCGTGCCGAGCGCGTCCGACTTGTCGAAAATCTCGTAGCCGATACCGCCGCCCTTGGGCAGGCCGTCCCCGGCGAGCGCCATGCGCAGCCGTGCGACGCGATCCTTCGGGACCATGACGATGTTACCGTCGTTGCGCAGTTCGTACGGAACGCCTTGCCGCTCGAGCTCCTTCACGATCGCGGCGGAATCCTCGAAGGTGAGGTCGGTGAAGAGCGGGGTCAGCTGCGGCGCGGTCACGCGCAGAATGAGAAAGGCGAAAAAGCCGACCAGCGCGATGGTGACGGCGCCCATCGCGGCGATGCGTGGGGCACCGAGCGTCTTGGTGAACTCAAGCAGACCTTGCACCGAGCTTCATCTCCCGCCAGCGACGCTGCGCGTCTCGCTCGGCAAGATTTGCCCAGTCTATGGTTAGCACCCGGTTAATGGCCGCCCGGAAATGACGTTCCGTAACTCGGGATGACGGTCAGTTAGATGCCGCCATCACGCGCGCGTCACTGACGATATTGCTGAATACGGGTCGTGCGCAGACCGGCAAGGCCGTGTTGGTCGATCGAATATTGCCAAGAGAGAAATTCCTCGACCGTGAGCGTGTAACGGCTGCACGCCTCTTCAAGCGAAAGAAGTCCGCCGCGGACCGCGGCGACGACTTCCGCCTTTCGGCGAATCACCCAACGCTTCGTTCCCGGCGCCGGCAAATCGGCGATCGTCAGGGGCGAACCGTCTGGCCCGATGACGTACTTGACCCTCGGGCGATGGGGCTCAGCCATAGCAACTCTCACAGACTCGACACACCAGGATTGGACCTTACCCATGGGCGGCTTAAAATTTGCCTAAGCGCAAAGGTCGATTGGAGGCTTTTGCCCGGAGAGCCGTGGCGCGACGCCCCATTTTCGCGCTGCCGACCTGCGAAGCGGCGCTCACCGGCGTAAGCGACCTGATGAGTCGGCGGAGCGGTACATGGATAGTCAGTGGCTGATCGACTGGATTTGGCTGATCTGGACGCTCTGACCGTTCACCGTGAGCGTCGGCGGGTTCTGGCTGAGATTGACCCCGCTGACGGTGCCTTGCACCTGCGTCGAGACCGTGACCGCCTGGCCGTTGGCGCCCGTCGCATTGATCGACAGCGTGTAGGTACCGTCAGGCCAGGTCACGCCGTTGGTGCCCTGGCCGTTCCAGGTGTAGCTTTGCGTTCCGGCGCTGAGCGACGTAGTTCCAGTGTAAGCCGTCTGACCAGTCGAGCTGCTGATCGTGACGTTGGCCGTCGCCGGAGTGGATGTGGAAAGGCTCCACGTGGCCGGGCTGTTGGTCGCGTTGGACAGCGTTGCGGCGCTGCCGCTGATCGTGACGGTGGAACCGACGAGTTGCAGCGCCGACGTCGCCTCTGTGGTCTGCTGCAACGAGATCAGGGTTTGCAGGTTGGTGTTCGTGTTGATCTGCTGTTCGACCGAGGCGAACTCGACGAGCTGCTGCGTGAACTCACTGGTGTCCATCGGATCGAGCGGATCCTGATTTTGCAACTGGGTGGTCAGGAGCTGCAGAAAGGTGTCGAAATTGCCGGCGAGCGATTGCGATGCAGCGCTGTTGGCGCCCTGGGCGGTGGACGCAGCGGAGGAGCTGGACGCGGTGGAACTGCTCGATGCCGTGCCCGACGTTCCGATGCCCACCTGTGAGAGGGCCGTCGAAGCGGAGGTGCCCAGCTGCGAGAGCGCAGAAGAGATAGTGTTCGTTGTCATGGTCCGTCCTCACCCAATTGCCGCTCACACACGAATGTCGATCCCGCTGCCGAGGCCCGCGCGCGTGTAAATCTGCGTTGCGTCGATGGGCGCAAGATCAGGGTCGGGAATGACAAGTTGCGCGGTGCTTGGCTGTGAGCCGGAGCCGTTGTTCTGTCCGGTAAAAGATTGATCGCGCAGCGTGAACTGCAGGCCGTTGTCCGCGGTTTTCAATCCGGCTTGCTCGAGCGCGCGTTCGAGTTGCGGCTGCTGATTCTGCAGCAGTTCGAGCGTGTCGGCGCGGTCAGCGGTAACGTGCGAGGTGACCTGGCCGTCGCGATTGACGTCGAGATGCACGTCGATGCGACCGAGTTCGGGCGGGTCGAGACGAATTTCAAACTGGTTGGAGCCGGCCCGCGCCCGCGCGACGATTGCGACCGCAAGCCCGGCGATCGGAACCGCGGCGGTGGATGCCGTGTCTGACGTTGCCGCAGCTGCGGCCGTCGACGGCGTCGCAGCCGACGCGGAGAAGCCGAAATTCGGCAGGCCGTCAACATCTGCTTTCGCCGCGCCGGTTCCGCTTTGAGCACTCGATGTCCCGGCGGCGGTGTCGGACGAAGAGATGGCGAAAAGCTCTGCCGCTCGCGCGGTGGCGTGATCGGTGTCCGCCGGGGCGATTCCGTCGGTCTGGGATGGTCCGGTGGCATCGTTGGCCGCTCGTGTCTGTGCCTGCTGCGGGGAACTGGCGTTCGGGGCCTGCGTTTTGGCGCTGTCGTCGGATGAACCTGACGTGGCATTGGCGGTGCTATCGGTGTTCGCGGCCGATCGTGCCTGCCTTGCTGGCGCGGCATCCGTCGCGTCCTGCGCCGACGAAGCATCCTGGTTGGCATCGATGGGCACGGTGGACCTTGCGCGAGCTTTGCCAGGCTCGCCGATCGCCGGGCCTGCGGCGGGCGCATTGGCCGGCGCCGGCGCCATGTTCACGGCGGCATTGAGGACGACTGCAGCCGCGACTGGTTGCACTGGATTGGCCGCTGCTTGTCCCTGGTTCGCGGCCGTTGCAGCGGCGCTGACATCCGTCCCGCTGCTGTCATCCCCGGGGTCGCTCTCGACGTCGCCCGGAGAATTTTTCGTTGGCGAGACTGGCGCGGGAGATTGGGGTAGGCCGGGATCGACAACGTTCGCTGCCGCCGCGATATCGGTACTATTTGTCGTTGCGGCATCCGGCCCGGAAACCGGGTTGTTCGCGCTGCTCGCCGCCTTTGCAGTCGCGTTGGCGCCGCTTGTCATTTGCGGCGTCGCATTGCCGCCGTTCGTCGCCTTTGGGCTCGCATTGCTGCTGCGCGGCATAATCGGGCTCGTATTGCTGCCGCCCGTCGCCTTCGGGCTTGCATTGCTGCCGCCCCTTGCGGTCAGGATCGAGTTCGCGGTGTCGGTTGAGGTAGAGCCCGCACTCGCGTCGCCGGTTGAGCTGCGGTCGGACCACCCAGTTTGCCATGCATTGCCAGCCGTGGATGCAGGCGCCTGGGCGGCGGCTTGCGGGGGATTCGAAGGTGCAGTCGTCGCCTCCGCCGTGGTCGTACTGGCGTCGAGCAGGGCGGCGAACGGCGGCGGCGGCGCGTCGGTTTCTTTCGCCGGTGTGGGCGCCTGTAGCCACTGCGAGGCCGCAATGGAGAGCGGGGCACTGACCTCTGACGCTATACTCGGCACTGCGGACCCTCTGCAAGATGACGCGAATGCCAGCTTGCAACCGGCGGGCCAAGAGCGGCGCGCGGCGCAAACTACGTGAATTCAATGCGTTAAGCGCATTCGCCGAAACCGGAGTACGGCAGCCTCTGCGCCTGCTCGGCAAATTTTGCCGCATTTTCGGAAAATGGACGGTTCGCTAAGGAGGCTGCCACCGTGGCGGAGTGAGTGGCCGGCGCTTATAGTAATGCTAGGTCGAGGCGATCAGTGGCGCTGGTGCAGCCGCGCGATTGGCCGCCAGGGAGGAGTTCGGTCGTATTGCCATGCTGAACAGTCTCGATATCGAGGGCAGGCCGTCCGACACGCGCGTTGTCGTCGCCATGTCGGGCGGGGTCGACTCGTCGGTCACCGCGGCGCTCCTTGCCGATTCCGGCTACGACGTGGTCGGCATCACGCTCCAGCTCTACGACCACGGCGCGGCCACCCACCGCAAGGGCGCTTGTTGCGCCGGCCGCGATATTCACGACGCGCGCGCGGTCGCCGAACGCATCGGCATTCCGCATTACGTGCTCGACTACGAGAGCCGCTTTAAGGAGGCGGTGATCGACCGCTTCGCGGAAAGCTACGTTGCCGGCGAGACTCCGGTGCCGTGCCTCGAATGCAATCAGTCGATCAAGTTCCGCGACCTCCTGGAAACCGCGCGCGAACTCGGCGCCAAGATTTTGGCCACGGGTCATTATGTCGCCTCGCGGGCGTTGCCCGGCGGCGGCCGCGCGCTCTATCGCGCCCGCGAGGCCGAGCGCGACCAGAGCTATTTCCTGTTCGCTACCACGCGCGCCCAGCTCGATCTGCTGCGCTTCCCACTCGGCGAACGGACCAAGGCGGAGACGCGGGACCTGGCGCGACGCTTCGGCCTGCCGGTTGCCGACAAGCAGGACAGCCAGGACATCTGCTTCGTACCGAGCGGACATTATGCCGATGTGATCGAGCGCCTGCGGCCGGGCGCCGCCGCGCCGGGCGAGATCATCGACCTCGACGGGCGCGTGCTCGGCCGCCATGACGGGATCATCCATTTCACCGTCGGCCAGCGGCGCGGATTAGGCGTCGCGACCGGCGCGCCGCTTTACGTCATTCGGCTCGACGCGCCCTCGCGCCGCCTCGTCGTTGGCCCGCGCGAGGCGTTGCGCACCAGCCGCATCCGGCTGCGCGGGGTCAATTGGCTCGGCGACGCCACGATCCAACAGGCGCTGGAGAGCTACCCCGAGGTCTTTGTAAAAGTTCGCTCGACGCGGGCGCCGCAGCCGGCTTGGCTGCGTGCCGGCGCCGACGGCGGTATCGATGTCGAGTTGATCGCGAGCGAGGACGGCGTGTCGCCCGGCCAGGCTTGCGCCTTCTACGCCGCGGCCGAAGGCCAGGCGCGCGTTCTGGGCGGCGGCATCATCGCCAGCACAATGGCCGCGGCGACGGCAAAGCACGCGCTTCGCGCCGATCTGGCCGCGGCGCATTGATGCTGCCTCAATCGCGGCGGCGATGGCGGGAGCGATGGCGGCGGAACTCGACAAGGACGCGGTCGCCAAAGCCTATGCCGGCTGGGCGCCGATCTATGATCTCGTATTCGGCGCGGTGTTTGAGCGCGGCCGCAAGGCGTCGATCGCGGCGGCCGAGCGCATCGGCGGCCGTATCCTCGAAGTCGGAGTCGGCACGGGGCTGTCGCTACGGGACTATTCCTGGACCAGCCGCCTCACCGGTATCGATCTTTCCGCGCCGATGCTGCGCAAGGCGAAGGCGCGCGTGGCGGAGCACCGCCTGACCAATGTCGACGGGCTCGCCGTGATGGACGCGCAGCATCTCGGCTTCCGGGATGCGGTATTCGATGTCGTCGTCGCGCAATACGTCATCACCGCGGTGCCGGATCCGGAGGCGACGCTCGACGAGTTCGCGCGCGTGCTGAAACCCGGCGGCGAGATCATTTTGGTGAACTATCTCGGCGCCGAGGCCGGTCTGCGCGCATCCTTGGAACGATGGTTCGCGCCGCTGGCGCGCCGGCTTGGCTGGCGGCCGGAGTTCCGCTGGGAACGCCTCGCGCAATGGGCGGCGCGGCACGGCGGCGTGCGAATCATCGAGCGGCGCGCCGTGCCGCCGCTCGGGCATTTCTCGCTCATCCGCTTCGCCCGGCTCGGCCGCCTGGCGCGCGAGCCTTTTGCCACGGCGGCGCGCGCGGCGCGGTGATGTCGAAGCGCCTCAGCCTGAGTGCACGCCGATTCTCTCCGGCGCAGCGCCGGAGCGGAATTTTGCCGCTGGCAAAGTAGGCTCTTGGAAAGGCCCATGAACTGCCCTAAATCTCGCCTCGATCGGCGCGAAGTTTGACGTGTGATGGCGGAGTAGCTCAGCTGGTTAGAGCAGCGGAATCATAATCCGTGTGTCGGGGGTTCAAATCCCTCCTCCGCTACCAATAGTTCATGAAACATGTGGGGGAATGCGGTGTTCAGCATCAAGTCGGCGGGTTTGGCGATTGCGCTCGTCCGCCGAGCCGTGGCGGTGATCGGACCTCGGTGCGATGAATGGGCTACCTCCTCAAAGCACGCCTACAGGGTCCATGACGGCCTTGTGTTCTGCCGCGAACGCCGTATGTTGTACACTGTAGTCCTTTCCCTCATAATTCATCCGTTGATTAGTGCGACTTAACCCCGCCGCAGTGGTGCCGCTTGGCGGCTATCTAGTCCGGAGCAATGCGATGGCTGGCAGAGGACCTGACGCGGTCGACAAGCTCGTAGGCCGCAACATCCGCGTCTTTCGTCTGGCGAAGGGGCTTTCGCAGACGGATCTTGCGCAGCATATTGGGGTGACATTTCAACAGGTACAAAAATACGAGAAGGGGACCAACCGGGTTGGCAGCGGCCGACTGTTGAAAATTTCTTCAATATTGGGCACCACGATCACCGATTTCTTCGAGGGAAGCGATCAGCTTCACGAGACCGGGCGGCGGTCTATATCCGAACAGCTTGCGGAACCGCAGTCCGTTCGGCTGGTCCAAGCGTTTTCCGAGATAGACGAGCCCGACATTCGCCGAACGCTGGTGCAGTTGATCGAGAAAATTGCGGCTCGACGATAACGCTCGCCAACTCACGCGGCCGATCGCAGCCGTTCGTCCTTCAAGACATCGGCGATGGCGCCGCGCAAGCGGGCCAACCCTTCTTCGAGCACGTCTTGCTCGATGGTGAGAGGAGGTAGCAGTTTGATAACTTCCGCGTACGGTCCTGATGTTTCAATCAGAAGTCTTCGTCGAGTCGCCGCATCGGCCAGTCGGCGCGCCATGGAATGATCGCTGAAGGCGAGACCGGACATCATCCCTCGTCCTCTGGGTTGAACGGTCTGCAAGCCATATTCCGCTGTCAATTGCGCGAGCCATTGCCTGATTCGCTGAGCCGACAACAATACTGATTGCACAAACTCGGGATCGCGCCAAAGCTCCAGCGCCGCCGTCGCGGCGACAAAGGCGAGATTGTTGCCGCGAAATGTTCCGTTGTGCTCACCGGGCGACCACTGGTCATATTCTGCCTTTATCAGCACGAGCGCCATGGGAAGCCCGATGCCGCCTATGGATTTCGCCAGGCAGATGAGATCCGGGCGGATGCCGGCGGACTCGAAACTAAAAAATTCTCCCGTGCGCCCACAACCGGCCTGCACGTCATCGATGATGAGAAGTGCCCTTAGTCGCCTTGCGACCTTGGCGAGGTGTTGCAACCATTCCGGACGCGCTACGTTGAGCCCGCCTTCGCCCTGAATCGTCTCGACGACGAACGCGGCCGGCGATTCCATGCCTCCGGAGGGATCGTTGACCATTGCCTGGTAGCGGTCGAGCTCATCGATGCCGGCGCCCCGATAGCCGTCATAGGGGAGGCGCACGACATCGTTCAACGCTACACCCGCCGACGTGTGGCTTTCACGTCTTCCAGTCACCGAAAGCGATCCAAGCGTCATGCCGTGGAAAGCGTTGGTGAACGCCACGACGGACCGACGGCCGGTGACCTTGCGCGCCAGCTTGAGTGCAGCCTCGACGGCGTTGGTACCGGTCGGGCCGGTGAATTGAAGGCGATACTCCAGCTCTCTCGGCGCTAAAACCGTTTCCCGGAAGGTTCTCAGGAAATCCCGTTTGGCGACCGTGTGCAGGTCGAGGCCGTTGATCATGCCGTCGTTGGCGAGATAGTCGGCGACCCGCGACTTGATCACTGGGTTATTGTGCCCGTAGTTGAGAGAACCGCACGCCGAGAGAAAATCGATGTACTCGACGCCATCCTCATCCCATACGCGCGCGTTGACCGCGCGCGAAAAAACGGCCGGCATGTTCCGGCAATAGCTTCGAACAGCCGACTCGTTCGCTTCGAATTCGTTGGTACATTCGCTAGTTGAGCATGCGTTTTCCATGGAAGTCACCATTCACAGTCGCTCGTCCCGTGCCGATTGCTTCCGCCTCGCGTCGGTAGCGTATGACATTCTCAACAGGCTAGCGCGGATGCTTGCCAACCGTATAGCTGTCTTTTTGAGTCCCGCATCAATCGCTACGTGCCTTAGATAGCTGACAGCATCCGCCATGTTGCGGGTGGTTGTTCGCAGCGAGAGATGGTCGGTCGCTTGCGAATGTTTGCTCATCAGGCAGCGATCCGGCGGGTCAGCGGTTCCAACGAAAGAAGGCGCTTCGGAAGGCCGTATTTCGCGCAGTGCGCATTGGGGCGCAGATATCGAGCCGGTATCCAGAACGCCGCTTCTTGCTCCCCCTCGATTTCGGCCGGCTCGCCCAGCCATTCGGCGCCGACCGGCACGTAGTGATGGACCAAATGCTTCCTGGTCACCCCGACGACGGCCTGAATGCCGTTGGATTCGCAGAATTCTCGCAAGGCGCAAAGCAGGGCCGGGACGATCAATTTGCGAACGCCCGCATCATAGGAACGATCAACGCAAACGCGTCCCAGTTCCCACACATGATCGCCCTTGGGCAGAAAGCGCGTTTGACACAAGTAGGGCCAGCTGCGCTCAAGCATGTACGGCACAGTCGTCGGGAGCAGTCGGAACAGACCGCGAACCTCCGCGTCATGATCACGCCAGACCAGATAGACGGCGGCTGGCGTATCGAATTCGTCATACTCCATGCCATCGTAGTAGCTGTGCGGCAGCAAACGCTGCTGCACGAATACGCGATATCGTAGGCGCGCTTGCGATGCGAGCGCATCGCCAAAAAGGTGTGCCGTCTTAAGTGAAAAGCCTTCGATCATGGTGCCGTCCGATGCTCAGAGGCACGGACGGCACCATGTTGGAGGACTTTTTCGTACTGGGAGATTTCCGAGGCCGGCGATTACAGCTCGATAAGGCCCCGTTGTAGGGCAATGACGACTGCGCTGATCGGGTTGCTTGCGCCCAATTTGGTCATCGCGTTGTACATGTGAAAATCGACGGTCTTTACGGAAATCGACAGGATTTCTCCGATCTCCGTCCGGCTCTTGCCGTCCTTGTGCCGCCGCAACACTTCCAGCTCTCGGGCGGTCAGGGGAATCGATTGGAGATTCACAAACAATTGTTCATTACTTAATTCGAGGAAGCGGCTCCACGTCTGCACGCTCACCGCATGAAGCACACCCGAGATTTCCAGGTTTGCGGGCTCGTCGGACCGCCTGCTGATGCTGATGATATCGAGCTGGTGCCCGGGACCATGAAATGGATAAACGATGCCAGAATGGACCTTCAGTTCACGGCATTGGTTCATGAACTCGATCTGCCCGTCGGAGAGCGGTATCTGCTCGACGACGTCACTCCAGGAAAAGGGGCGGACGGCGCGCAAGGAGCAGGCCACGACGGGGTCAATGCGATCCCATCGTCCGTGCATGTAGGCCTCGTAGTACCCGTCGGGGATTTGGGCCCAAGCCACGCGACCGATTCGTCGTCCCCTTAGCGATGTCAAAACGGAGTTTTCGTAACCCTCTGAACCCACGACAGCTGCGTAGAGCCGGCCAAGCTCCGCGATTGTCTTAGCCCGGCAACTTTGCTCCACATAGTCCTCGAAAAGCAGCACGCCTTGCCCTCCGCCAAGGTCCATCAGGATTTTGCATAAATATCGACCGATTGGAGGTAGAGGTGCAAGGGCTAAATTCGCTGGGCTTTAGCGGGTTTCCGCTGCGCCCAGAAAGTCCAGCAAGATGTTGTTAAAGCTCAAGGGGCACTGCCAGTGTGGCGCATGGCCCGCGCCCGCAATAAGATAGATGCGATTGCGCCAAAGAGCGCGATATCTCAGCGCTCGCAGATAGTCGAGACGAACAAATGGGTCGTGCTCCCCGTGGACAACGCATAGTGGCTTCTCGATTTTCTCGGCGGTTGTTCGTTGATTTGCGCCCATCCCGCTTAACGCGCTTGCAAACAGCAATTGCCTCGCGTTGCCGTCGGTACGCTTCAAGCTTTCTAGCAGTTCCCGGCTCAATAATTGCGAACCGCCCATCATTGCGGAACCGTACGCAAGCGCTTCGGCTTCGGTAAAATCCCGTTTGCCGGTGAGATCCATGATCTCTGATCGATGGAACGCATCCGCGAGCGAATCGGGTTGCAGCGGCACGGGTGGCGTCCCGACGATCAGCAAAGAGCGCACCCTATTATCTGTGGCAAGGAGTTCCAATCCGATGTGACCGCCGAGAGACCAGCCCACGACGTCGACCGACATCCAGTTGAGGACGTCGAGAAGAGCACCGACGACTGCCGCGTATCCCGGCAAGCTGTAAGTGATATCCGGCAGATGTGCATCTTCCGATTCCCCGTGTCCGGGCAAATCGGGGGCCAGCACCGAACGGCCGCAATCTCGCGTCGCTGCCAGTTGACGCACCCAAACCGATTTCGTGGAGGAATTTCCGTGGAGAAAAACGACCGGATCATGTCCTGTGTCCGCAACAATGGCAGAGACAGTCTCACCGGCGGCTTTCAGCGTGCGCACGGTCCAGGCAGAACGGGTGGTCGCGGCGTTGACCTGTCGGCACTCTACTCGTTGCAGATCCGGGTGATTTCCACCACGCGCTTTATCCATCGACTTCCGCTGCATTTGTCCAGATTTGCGTCAAAAGTATTACGGAGAGGGCCGACGCGCTTCCGTGAGGCGATCAATGCAGAGGCTGAGTTGCTGGGCGCACCGTTGATCATTCAGTTGATCCCTGACTTCCGCTCGGAGATAGTCGAGCAGCCGGAGCAACGCGTCGAGGCTGGTCTCAGTCCAAAAGATTCCTTCACTCATATCGCGGTTAGTCAGGTTGTGTCGCTTCTGAAAAGAGGCGATACATTCCTCCATGATCGTCGAACAACGCGCGCCAGCGCCATGCTGCTGCAAAGACGCTCTGATCGAGAGCAGCAAAAACAGCATGCTCTTCATGTCGCTCTGCGAGTTGCTGGAGCGACCAGGCGGTGTAACAAATCCGTTTCTCCTCGGCCGCTGCACCATAGCCCCCCACCGGCAATAAATGACACCCGGTTGAACAGGGTCCCTTCGGCCTGATGGCGGGACCCACATTGCCTCCTGGTACTGCGAGACCATTGCGCGCTGGATGCCGAGAATATGGCAACTGGGAAATCTCCCAGGTTGCGTGGCGAAGGTATCGCCGAATTCCAGCTTCGTTGCGCCAGGCAGCGCGCTGTGGGTGTGCGCCTTCGAAGGCCGCCGCCACTTCGGCCATGAAGCGCGCCACCTCGTCCTTGACCTGATTGTGCGGTTTCAGGCCGACATTGAGGTAGATGATGACCTCGGAGAATCCGACCGCCTCATTATCCCGGCTCCAGGCAAGAGCCGTGCAGCTATCGGACCTTGAGAATTTTTGACAAGCCGTCGTTCTGCCGCGCTCTAGTTGCGCGCTGCCGCGAAACTGCCGGAGGGAATCGAAGCCGGAGTTCCAGCAGTTTCGATCTTTGGATCGACGTCGTTTGTTCTCGCCAAAATATCTTTGATCGGATTGTCGGCCCAGGCATGGGTCACAAAATCGCGGTGCGAGATGTCGCCGGCGGGCAGGAATGAGACCATGCCCTGAAGATGATTGCGCCGGAGTTCCGAACCATACGGCACCGATCGTTCACTGAGCAGGCGCTCGAGATCGGCATTGTGGTGCGCCGTGTGCGGCGTATAAGAGCTCACGAAGAAGGTCGATCTGTTGTCGGCGATCCAGTCTGCGAACTTGTCGATCCCGGCGTAGAGCGCGTCGAGAAGGACCACGCCGCGCACGCGCGACTTCACGCCACCCCGATCCAGGACAGACAAAGTCGGCCCAAAGCCTCCGCTATAGGCGACGATCACGATGGGCATGTTGGCGAATGCCGCCACGCTGCGCGGGTCGCCATGGAGCCGCGCGAGCTTCACGGTCGCTTCGTCAAGGAAACGCCTAAATCCGTTGGGCTCCCAGAACTTTCCAGCGCTCGAATCGGCAGCATCGACGGCAAACTGCGGTGCCACCAATACGGCATTGATTCCCGCCGCATTGATCTGCGCCGGCACCTGCTGCCGGTCGATCACGTCGCGGACGAGATTAGCGCCGTGGCCGTGAAAGAACACCACCATGACGGCGGGGCGTTTGGGGTCGAAGCCCGGCGGAATGTGAAGCAGCACGCGGCTGTCGCTGAACGTCGCCGATTCCCAGAAAACGCGGCCGCGAAAATTGACATGGCCGCGGTGGCCCTCTTCGCCCGCATTCAGGAACGGCCGGTTCGATCCGGGCACCTTGCCATGATACGGAAAAGGCGCCGTTTCGAAGTCGACGAGGCTCGTCTGCGCTCCGACGTTGAAGGGGATGCGCGACGGGACGGTCTCGGTCGCGCCGGGCAAGGCGGCAATTTGCGGCGCAGCGCCTTCGAGCGATGCCAGGCGGACCGGCGGCTTCACATGCGGTTCTTTCGCCGACGGTTTCGCCGGCGAGCGCCCGCGGTCGGCCACGCGCATGGATTCGAAGCGGCTCCATTCGCGGGCCACGATACTGGCGGCAGTTTCCCCGCCGGAGTTTCTGTCCATGGTACCCGGTGCCTGCGGATGATCGATGCGCATGTAAGTCGAGGTGCCGAACGAGTCCGACTTTCCGACATCGGCATCGGCCTTGGCTGTCACCGCATATGCCGCTTCCGCCGGGGCGACCAAAACGGACGAGCGGAATTCGTTGTAGATGAGCCAGCACCAGCCCACGGAACCGACAACAAGCAGGGCGGCGGAGATCTGGAGCAAATTGCGCTCCAATTTCTCTCTCAGTGCGCTTACGCGGGGCGCCGGCCTCTTGCCAAACTCGGCTCGAGCGCGGCCGCCTTCGAGGTGGCTACGCGCCGGAGCCAGACGCACGCCCGAGGGTTCAAGTCGCCGCCGTACCTTCGGATCTAGATTGAAATGGCGCGCGCGCTGAACCGCAGCCGCACCAGCGGCCGGTCTGCGAAGCGCCTGCGGCGCTGGTCCTCGGACCGTATTCGGCACTGTTCACCCGCCCCGACAAGTGCATAGTTTCGGTGACGACTATGTCCCCATTTTGACGCGCTAGCGGCTCGACTTTGTCTGCGGAGCCGAACAAAACGGGAAAATTCCCGCGATTCGGCAGCCCAACGACCCCGTTGACTCGCTCTCCACACGCTTTCGGCGCGATTGCGGTGATCCAACCGCAGCTCGCGCCCTCTTCGGCGATTGGGCGCCTGTCCCGTGATGGTATCGATCCGTTGGTAAATGCGGCGCTAATTCGCTCTCGCTCGTGTTAGGTGCGGTCTTCTCGGCGAGCAGCAGGTTCGATTCATTTCTCCGCCACCGATATCCAATCCCGAAGTCGATCGGGATGGCATTGTCTTTGCGGAACAGCTCCCCCATCCGCGCCTGGTAGGGGCGTCCGAATATGGAGAGCGGACCGACATAGTGGCCGAACGGCTGCAGCCGCCATTTTTTCGGATCGAAATAGGCGAGCGGAATACCGCTGTCGTCCTGAAGGATCGTTGCGCTGCGGTCGAGGAGAAAATCGCGCACCGTGTTGAAGCCGCCGCTGTGCAGGAGATAGGACGCGCTCTTGAGCAAGCTGTCGGCGACGCCGAGCTTGTCGCAGAACGCCAGGAAGCCGCTTCTCTTGACGCCGTCGTCGGCGAGATTGGTGCTGAAATAGTAAAGCGTCTGGCTGGGTCCGCCTCCGTCTGAAAAGACGATCTTCACGCCTTGGGCGGCGCTCTTGGTCTTCCTGGTCGTGTTTTCAGCAGCGTGCTTTGTAGCGTTGTTGGCTGCGCTATCGGCGCCCGCTTCGTTCGGCGCCTCGAAATTTCCTTCCTCGTCGAGGCTCACGAAACTCACGTCGTGGACGGTCTTGCCGGTCCGCGCCAGAAACACATAGAGGATCGGCAGGGTTCCGTAGACCGGCCCCTCGCGCAATTGAGTCTTCATGTTCCTGGTGATGAAGAAGCTGAAGCTGAGAAGCGATCCCAGCGAACTCTCGAGATTTCGTAGCGTCCGCTCGACGGTGGGATGCGTCAGTCCGGTCAATTGCGGAATGTCGCCCACCGGCTCGAGACCACTCAACACGTAGGTCGAGGCATTTGGGAAAAACGAAGTGGCGTAGAGAAAATCCGGACCGCTGAACATATACAGCATCGTCTCGTGCTGATCGGTCAGCCGCTGCTGGGAAAATGCGCGAATTTTCGCAAGGGCGGTGCTGTCCTCCCGTTCGAAAATAGCATCGAAATAGCGCGCGTGCTGCTGCCAGAGCGGACCCTTGGTAAGCGCCGCGAGAGCGGAGTCCGGCGCCGGCGACAGCCCAGCCAGGAAACGCGCGGTATCGTCGGGCGTACCCGGCTCACCGCTCCGCGCGGGAGCCGCGGCCAGCGCCAGCATGCCCACCACAAGGACAGCCGCCGTCATTTTAGGCATGGTCGCGGGCATCTTTTTTAGGCCATTGTTTGGGAAACATCCGAGGAAGGGACAGTCGATAACAGGCGGGACGTATAATAGATAACCAGGCCGACCAACATCATGGCGAAGCCGGCGAGTGACTGCAGCGGCCGGTTGACGACAAGATAATACATCATGAAAAGCGTCACGCTGAGAAAAACGAGCGGCGTCACCGGGTAGCCCCAGGTGCGGTAGGGCCGCGCCAGCTCGGGGTGAGTGATCCGCATCTTGATGACGCCCAGCACCGTGAAAAACGAGCAGAAGGTGAGGCTAAACTGGATGAAATCCAGCACCGCTTCGAAGCTCCGGGTCAGCAACAGCAGGTTCGCGACCAGGAGCTGGAAGATGATGGCGACGGCCGGAACGTCCTGCTTCGATTTGCGCGAGAAGAGACGCAACAGCGGCATGTCTTCGCCCATCGTCATGGTCACGCGCGGGCCGATCCAGGTCATGGCGCTGATCGAGGATACCAGTCCGAGACAGATCAGCGCGCCGACGATGCGCCCGCCAAACTCGCCGAACAGGTGCTTGCCGGCTACGATGGCGACGTCGAGCTGGCCGGCTAATTCCCGCATCGGCGTGGTGACGAGAAAGACGGCGTTGAGGCTGACATAGAGAACGATCACGATCGCGGTTCCCAGGAACAACGCGCGCGGCAGGTTGCGGGCAGGCTCGCGCAACTCGCCGACGATATAGGTCGCGGCGTTCCAGCCGGAATAGGAATACATCACGAACACGAGGCTGATGGCGAATGGCGCTCCGCCGATGTAATTGAGATCGACGGCGCTCGGCGCAAATGAAATCGTCTGCGAGTCGCCGAACGCGAAGCCGGCGATGATGAATGCGATAATGAGCACGAGCTTGAGTGCCGTCCAGGCGTTGTGGTAGGCGCCGCCAAACCAGACGCCGCACAGATGCACGAGTGCGGCGAGCCAAGTGATGCCAAATCCGAGCAGCAGCGGCGGCGCACCCGGCACGATGGATTTGAAATAGATGCCAAATGCCATGGCGGCGAGCGCGATGGGTGCCGCGAAACCGACGGTCGCCGATAGCCAGCCGGCGACAAAGCCGAACGCCGGATGATAGATCCGGCGCAGAAAGTTGTATTCCCCGCTCGAGCGCGGGAACATCGTAGCCAGTTCCGCATAGCAGAACGCCCCGCATATCGCCACGATTCCGCCGACGACCCACAGCAAGAGCAGCGAGAATCCGGGCGTTATGTCATTGACCTGAAATCCGAGGCTCGTGAAGACGCCGACGCCCACCATGTCGGCGATGACGATCGCCGTCGCTGTGACCCATGACACCGTGCCGGCGGACGGGCCGCCCGAAGCGGAATTGGTCATGAAATGAGCTTTCTTCGCCCCGCGCGACGGTATTACAGGGCGCAACCGTTTAAAATTCAAGAAGCGTTTTGCTTTTCGGTCAAGCGATGCCCCGCAGCGGACAGCGGCAGGGTCGCGAATCGTTTAATCACGATAAAGCGGCATGGTTTCAATGGGCTCGCCACGTTGCGACGTTTTCGGTCTATTGAGCGGTCGTAAGAAAAAGCCTCGAAGGGCGATGCTGCTCCTGCGCGTTGGGGTCGCAGCAATCGCGCGGACCGCTTACAACAGTCGGTGTGCCGGCACGGAACTGGAGGATTTCGTGGTCACGACCATCAACATCGCCGCATACAGTGATGCTCTCGTCGTCCTCGGCACCGCGGGTGTCGTGGTTCCGCTGGTGCGGCGATGGGGATTGAGCCCGGTCCTGGGCTATCTGGGGGCTGGCGCCGTCCTCGGCCCGCTTGGGCTCGGTTCAATCAGCAATGCGTTCCCAGCGCTCTCATGGTTCACGATCAGCGACGCCCAGAACGTTGCCGGCATCGCGGATCTGGGAATCATCTTTCTATTGTTCCTGATCGGTCTCGAGCTGTCGTTCCCCAGGCTGTCAACGATGCGCCGCCTGGTTGTTGGCCTCGGCGGCTCGCAGGTTCTTCTCACCAGCGCGTTGATCGCCGGCGCTGCTGTGGCGGCGGGAAAAAATCCCTCGGAGGCGATCGTGCTCGGGGCGAGCCTCTCGCTATCCTCGACTGCGATCGTGCTCGAACTCCTCTCGAACCAGGAGCGTCTCACGACCAGCGTCGGGCGCGCGAGCTTTTCCGTGCTGCTCGCTCAGGATCTCGCCGTCATCCCGATACTGTTGTTCGTCTCCATCCTTGCGGCAAGGTCCGATGGATCGGTTCTCGCCAGCCTCGCCAGCGCGTTGCTGCAAGCCGCAGTCGCTGTCATAGTCATCGTTGTCTTCGGTCGCGTGCTGTTGCGTCCGCTATTCCGGCTGGTCGCGACCGCGCGCTCCAACGAACTCTTCATCGCGGCCGTGCTGTTCGTGATCGTCGCGGCCGGGGTGATCGCCGGTCAGGCCGGCCTGTCCATGGCGCTCGGCGCCTTCCTTGCCGGGTTGCTGCTCGCGGAGACCGAATACCGCAAGGCGATCGAAGCGACAGTCGCGCCGTTCAAGGGCCTGTTGCTCGGCATCTTCTTCTTCACCGTGGGGATGAACATCGACTTCCGCGACCTGCTGCGCGAGCCGCTTTGGCTTCTGGGTAGTGTCGTGAGCCTGATTGCAGTGAAATCGCTGCTGCTGATCGGCCTCGGCAGGCTTTTTCGTCTGGCGTGGCCGGTCGCGGCCGAGACCGGCCTGCTGCTCGGTCCGGGAGGGGAATTCGCCTTCGTCGGCATCGGCATGGCGTCGGCTGCGGGCCTGATCGAAGCGCCCCTCGCGAGCTTTACGCTCGCTGTTACCTCGGTCACCATGGCGCTGACGCCGCTTCTCTCCATTGGCGCGCGGCATCTCGCGGCGCGGCTCACGTCGGGCAAAGCCGTCGATCCCGAACTGATCGCCCGGCCGGCCGGCGGACAGAAGCATGCGATCATCGTCGGCTATGGCCGCGTCGGCAAGGTTGTGTGCGCGCTCTTACGGGAGCACGGCATCCCCTATATTGCAGCCGATTCCAATGCCTTGACCGTCACTCGCGACCGCCGCGAGGGTCATGACGTGTATTATGGCGACGCGGCCGATCCGCGCTTCCTCGAAACTTGCGGCCTCGCCACGGCGGACGGAGTCATCATCACGATCCACTCAGCGAGCGTCATCGACGATGTCGTCGAGCACGTGCGTGCGCTGCGGCCCGACATTATCATCGTCTCGCGCGCGCGGGATGCCGATCACGCCCGTCACCTCTATAGCCTCGGCGCCACCGACGCCGTGCCGGAGACGATCGAAGCGAGCCTGCAGCTCTCGGAAGCGGCGCTCGTGGGATTGGGCGTCGCGGCCGGACCGGCGATCGCCTCGATCCACGAGAAGCGCGACGAGATCCGGCGCGCCTTGCAGCAGGCGGCTCGGGATGCCGGACGAGAAGAAATTCATTCGGTGAAGGCCAAGACTCATAAGACCCACGGCGCGGCGTAGGCTGTCTTTCCGCTCACCCCCGCAAAAAGACCAGTGAGGTCGTCAGTGACAGGTCAAATGCCCGGCATTATTCCAGTCTTCGAGCCGTTCACCGAAATGATCAAGAAGTATGGAAACACAGGTGGATTCATCAGTGCTTCGGAAGCGGATTCGCTGAAGATCAACCACAGCATGTTCGTGTAGGAACGCGCGGCGCCCGCGGCTGATTCAACTTGCCGGTGGGCAGCAGGTGCCGTACGGTACGCGCGCGCGGGACCGGGGCAAACAATAAGCTGGGGTGCCGCCGGGCTGGGTGGGAAGCGCATTCGACCGTCAATATCGTGGCCTTGCAACTGCCGGCTCGCCGGCGGCTTCCGAGGATCGCGGGCCTATTGGATTGGCGTTGCCACGGCTGAGGCGGGCGAGGGAGCGTCGGGTCGATGAGCGGCTCGGTTCAGATTTTGCTCGATTTCATATGGGTGTCGGCGGGGCTGGCACTGGTGGCGTTTAGCCTCGGCCTGATTCTGGGCGAGCTGAAGATCGTCAATATCGCCCAGGGCGATCTGATGATGGTCGGCGCCTACTCGATGTATGCCATGCGCGACCTGCCGTTTCCTGTGGCACTGCTCGCCACATTCGTCGTCGGGCTGCTGCTCGGTTTCGTTCTCGAGCGTGGCGTGCTGCGCTGGGTTTACGACAAGGGCTTCATGGCGACGCTGCTGGCGACTTGGGGCGTCGGCATCGTGCTCGAGCAGGGCGTCGCCACCATCTTCACGGTTTCGCAAAAGGGCATTGACCCGCCGACCAAGGGGCTGATTGAGATCGGCGAAGTGGTCTACCCCGAGTATCGCATCGCGGTCGCCGCCGGCATCGTCGTTCTGCTCACGATCCTGCTGCTCTTGGTCTATCGCACGTCGCTTGGGCTGCGGCTGCGCGCCTCGATCGACAATGTGGAAATGGCCTCTGTGCTCGGTATTTCGCCGCAACGCATGTTCGCCCTGGTCTTTTCGGTGGCCGCTGCGCTGGCCGTGCTCGCCGGCGCGCTGATCGCGCCGACCATCGCCATCAATCCTACACTTGGACTTTCCTTTCTGGCGCCGTCCTTCTTCGCCGTGCTAATCTCGAAGCAGGGGTCCCTCGCCGGACCGGTCATCGGCGCTATTGCCGTGGAATTCACCTTCACGTTGTTGCAGGCCTATCTCAATATCACCGTAGCCGAGAGCATCCTGTTCGGACTGTTAGCTCTGTTCATCGTTCTCAAACCCCAGGGGATATCTTGGTCCTGGAAACCAGCAAGGGAGAAAGCATCATGACTGAACGTAAGTCGGCAACCGACCACATACTGTCTCCACGTGTATCCCGCCGTACCCTCGGCCGCATGGCCATGGGGCTTGCCGGCGCCACCGCGTTGGGCGGCCGCGCATTTGCGGATTTCAAGGGACCGCGGCCCTACAAGATCGGATTCGTCGCGCCGCTCACCGGGCCGGTCGCACCGGAAGGGATGTCGATGCAGCGCGGCTTCAATCTCGGCGTCGAGACGATCAATGCCGCTGGCGGTATCGCCGGGCAGAAAGTCGAGTTCGTCACGCAAGACACCCAGGCCGTTCCCGCCGTGGTCGGCACCGTGGTGAAGAAGTTCATCCAGGAAGAAAAGGTCGATATGATCATCGGCACCATCACCGGAGATGAGGAAGAGGTGGCAAGCAAGGTCTGCGCGGTATCGGGCGTGCCGGTATTGTTGCCCGAGGCCGGGTTCTGGTACACGTACTGCAACTCGACTACCGTGATGATGGGCGAGAATTCGTTCGACCTGAACGCTCCCCTGGTGCCGTTCATGGCCGAAAAGTTCGGTAAGAAGTTTTTGTTGATCGGCTCCGATTTCTCGTTCCCGCACGCCTATCTGGGCGTCGCCAAGCAATACATGGCGAAGGCCGGCGTCACGGTGCTCGACGAGCTCTATGCACCGCTCGGCACCGCCGATTGGTCGAGCACGATCGCCAAGATCAAGTCGGCAAAGCCCGACGTGATCTATTCGTGCGTCGTCGGCGGCGATGCCATCGGCTTCGTCAAGCAGGCGCAAAGCCTCGGGCTGTTGCCGGGCGCGCATCTTACCGGCGTCAATCTGCAGCCGGAATTCTACCCGCCCATGGGCGATGCCGTGGACGGCCAGTTCGCTTGCGTGCGCTACAGCGAGGACATCAAGACCGCGGCCAACGACAAGTTCAAGGCGGATTACAAGAAGAAGTACGGCGAAGGCCCGATCCCGCTGGTGGCGACCACGGCCTACTACTCGCTGGACTTCGTCAAGGCGGCGGTGGAGAAGGCCGGCACCTACGACCAGAAGGCGGTGTTCAACGCCTTCAAGGGCATCGAAGCCAAAACGATCCTTTCCGATAAGCCGATCAAGATCGATCCGACAACGATGAATCCCAACTATCCGATGTACATCACCCAGATCCAGAAGGGCGGCCTGTACAAGATCGTCAAGGAAGTCGGCTTCGTCGAAAACGACCTGAAGTGCGAACCCTAGAGCATGATCCCGAAAAAGCCTGCCCCGGACTTGATCCGGGTTGGAAACCGGTTTCCCGCCTTCGCGAAGCCCGCTTCGGCCTGCCCTCCGTACGACTTCGGCAGGCGGGCGGGCGAAGGAAGGTCGGAAAAGATCATGCTCCAATAAAAAATCCAGACCATGATCCGATTCAATTGAATCGGATCATGGTCTAAGGTGCGAATGACGCCTTCGCGCCGATGGCACGCTCGGAGAATATGGTCCAAAATTGGATATGGTCCAAAAAAACCGCCGGCGTGCCTTCCGGGCCAGGGATTTGAAGTTGGGGCCGAGCGCGACCGGAATGTTCAATTCCGGTGGTGTGCTCGGCCTTCTTTTGTTTGTCGCGGTGGCGCTTTGCCCGTTGTTGCTCAGTGAGTTCAAGGTCGGACTGATCGGGCTTGGGCTGACCTATGGCCTGTTTGCCGTCGGACTTGATCTGGCCTGGGGCCGGACCGGCATCGTCTCCATCGGCCAAGCGGTATTCTTTGGGCTCGGCGTGTATGGGGTGGCGATCGCGCTGACCCGCCACGGTTCGCCGGAGCTCGGCGGCTTGATCGGCGTCGTTCTGGCGGCAATCCTCGGCGCCTTCACTGCCGCCGTCGGCCTGCGTCGCGTCACCAATCCCTCGACCATGGCGGTGCTGACGCTGGCCATCACGCTCCTCGCCGAGAAAGTCGCGCGCGATTGGTGGTCGGTGACCGGCGGCAGCTCGGGCCTCTATGTGCCGCCGCTGACGTCGACATACACATATTATTACATCTGCCTCGCCGCCTCGGTCGGCGTGGTTGCGATATTATGGCTGACCGTATTGAGCCGGCCGTTGGGCAATCGGCTGACCGCGATCCGGCTCAACGACCGGCGTGCCGAACATCTGGGAATTCCGGTCTACCGCGGCCGCGTGATCGCCTTCACCCTGAGCGCCGTCGTGTCTGCGATCGCCGGTTGCCTGTCCGCGCCGTGGATGAGCAGCGTCAGCCCCGACCGCGTCGGCATCGTGCTCTCGACCCAAGTGTTGGTGTGGGTGGCGGTGGGCGGAAGGGCCACGATCCTCGGGCCTTTCGTCGGCACCGTGGCCGCCACCTATGGCCAGGACGTGCTGGCGAGCGCGATGGGTAATTCATACCTGCTGCTGCTCGGCATCCTGTTCATTCTGTCGGTCTTGCTGGTGCCCAATGGGATCGCCGGCCTGTTCCATACCGGCCCGCAACTCGCCGACACGACGCCGGTGGGCAAAGCCCCGCCCGCTCCGGCGCGCGAGGTCGGCGACGGCGATGTGCTTGCGGCCGAGGCGATCGTTAAGCGTTTCGCCGGCAATACGGCGCTCGACGGCGCAAGTCTCCGGGTCAGGGCGCGCGAAATCGTGTGCCTGATCGGCCCCAACGGCGCCGGCAAAACCACGCTGCTCAACGTCTTGTCCGGCGCGATCGAATGCGACGCCGGTTCGGTGACGTTGCGCGGCGAGCGCATCGAGACCACGCCGCCGCATCAGCGCGTCGCCGCGGGGCTGGCGCGCACCTTCCAGATCCCGAGCCTGTTCCCCGGCTTGACCGTCGCCGAGCATCTCATTCTCGCGCGCCAGGAAGCGGGCATGGTGGTGCCGCTGCCCGACGCCTATGCGCGGCTCGAGCATGAGCATGGCGGCCAGCGCGTCGAGATGCTGTCGCTCAGCGATCGCCGTTCGCTTGAAATCGCAATGGCGCTGTGCTCGCGGCCCGCCGTGCTGCTGCTCGACGAACCGGCCGCGGGCCTGGCGCGCCACGAAGCGAGCACACTGGCCAAGACCTTACGTGCGCTGCGCGAACAGGTCGGTTGCGCCATCGTCTGCGTCGAACACGACATGGAAATCGTCCGCGATCTCGCCGATCGCGTCGTCTGCCTGCATCGCGGCAAGGTGATCAGTGAAGGGACGATGGATCAGGTTTCCGCGAATGCCGAAGTGCGGCGCGCCTATCTGGGTCTGGCCTAGCCATGCTTTTCTCGGCCCGCAATATCGCCGGCGGCTACGGCTTGATCCGCATCGTCAAGGACGTGTCCTTCACGATCGAGGCCGGCGAGACGCTGGCGGTCCTCGGTCGCAACGGCGTCGGCAAGACCACGCTGCTGCGTACCCTGGTCGGTTTAGCCGACCGCTTCGCCGGCGAGGTGCGGGTCGACGAGCGGCCGCTGCCGGCGCGTAACCCGAGGGCCTTCGCGCGGCTGGGCATTACCTATGTCCCCGACGACCGCGGCGTGTTTTCGCGCCTCACCGTCGCCGAAAACATCCGCCTCGCGCGGCTCTGTGCCTACGCGGAGAGCGAACTGGACGTCTACGCGCTGTTTCCCACCCTCAAAGGCCACGCCGACCAGCCGGCCGGTACGCTCTCGGGCGGCCAACAGCAGCAGCTCGCCATCGCTCGGGCGCTCGCTACCGGACCACGCCTCCTGATCGTCGATGAATTGTCGCAGGGTTTGCAGCCTTCGATCGTCCAGGACCTCGCCCAGGCGCTCATCACCGTGACGCGCGAGAGCAAGCTGGCCTTGATCCTGGTCGATCAGAACCCGAAGCTCGCCATGCGCATCTGCGACAAGGTGATGGTGATGCAGCGCGGCGAGGTGGTGGCCGCCGGCGCCTCGGCGACGCTTGGCTCCGACGAAAGCTTCCTCGATTTGCTGATTGTCTAGGAGCCTGTCCGAGTAGTCGCTGGTCAAGTCTCAGCGAGTCTGATTCAATCTTGGACTATGAGCAAGTATTTTCGCCCCTGGAATATCGATCAGACGCTGCTTCTGCCGCCGAGTGTGC
>Ga0187856_1000720_pt1 | contig 28597 bp, 27 predicted proteins | sample June2016WEW_8_40_FD_132443 | JGI IMG/M metagenome (GOLD analysis project Ga0187856, IMG submission 132443) | Peatland microbial communities from SPRUCE experiment site at the Marcell Experimental Forest, Minnesota, USA - June2016WEW_8_40 | ecosystem: Environmental > Terrestrial > Soil > Wetlands... | reverse complement strand
TGGGGCTCATCCTTGAGGACAAGCGCTTTGCCGTCCTCTCCGATATCCTCGGCGACGAGGACCATCTCGGCGACATGGACTTCAAGGTCGCCGGCACCGAGCGCGGCGTCACCTCGCTGCAGATGGACATAAAAATCTCCGGCATCACCGAAGAGATCATGCGCGTGGCGCTCGCCCAGGCCAAGGACGGCCGCATGCATATCCTCAACGAGATGGGCAAAGCGATCACCCAGCATCGCGCCGAGCTTGGCGAGCACGCGCCGCGCATCGAGGTGTTCTCGATCCCGGTCGACAAGATCCGGGAAGTGATCGGCTCCGGCGGCAAGGTGATCCGCGAGATCGTGGAAAAGACCGGGGCCAAGATCGACATTTCCGACGACGGCACGGTGAAGGTCGCCTCCGCCAACGCGGAGTCGATCAAGTCGGCGATCAACTGGATCAAGTCGATCGCTTCCGAGCCCGAGGTCGGGCACATCTACGACGGCACTGTCGTCAAAGTCATGGACTTCGGCGCCTTCGTGAACTTCTTCGGCGCCAAGGACGGCCTCGTGCACATCAGCCAGCTTGCCCCGCGCCGGGTGCAGAAGACCACCGACGTCGTCAAGGAAGGCGACAAGGTAAAGGTCAAGCTCCTCGGCTTCGACGAGCGGGGTAAAGTCCGGCTGTCGATGAAGGTCGTCGATCAGGAGACCGGCGAGGACCTCGAGGCGAAGCAGAAGGCCGAGGCCGCCGAGCCGCGCGAGGCCGCGGCGGCGGGGGAATAAACTGAGGGATGGATCCTGGTCATTCCGGGGCACCGTGGGCGGCGCGCCGTGCTCGGCCCCGGAATGATGGGCTCGTCATATCACTCCGCGACCGCAACGCGCTCCGTGGCGCCGCCGCCCGCCGTCTTCTTGAACACGACGAGCAGCGGGATCACGGCAAGCGTCGCGATCATCAATAGCTTGTAATCGTCGATATAGGCGATGATCTGCGCCTGACGCGTCACAACGGCGTCGAGCGCAGCGCGGCCGGCGGCGGTCAGCGGATTCCAGAACTGTGCGATCGCCGGGTTCTCGAACGCCCGGTTCACTGCCGTGACGTGTTGCGCGATATCGGCGTGATTGATCTGCGTGTTGCGTATCAGCAGAGCGTTCACCACCGAAATGCCGACGCTAGAGCCGATATTGCGCGAGAGACTATACAAACCGGCGCCTTCGGTCCGCTGCTCGGGCGACAGCGTGGACAAAGTCGCCACGCTGACCGGCACGAAGAGAAAGCCGAGGCCGACGCCCTGAACCAGACCGACGCCCACGATCGCCCCCCGCGACACGTCCGGCGTCCAACCGGTCATCGCATAGAACGACCACGCCGTGAGGAAGAGGCCGATTGCGAGCAGAATAGGCGTATCGAGTCGCCGGACCAGGCGCCCGACGATCAGCATCGATGCCATGGTACCGACGCCGCGAGGCCCCATCACGATGCCGGCGGTGGCGACCGGGTAATCCATGAGCCCCTGCAGATAGGGCGGCTGCAGCGCCATTGACGCGTAAAGGGTGAGCCCGATGATAGCGATGAAAAGCATGCCGGCCGCGAAATTGCGATCGCGGAACAGAGCCGGTTTCACAAAGGGCTCGTCCGCAGTGAAAGTGTGGACGAAAAACAGATAAAACGCCGAGCCCGCCACAATCGCCTCAATGATGATCTCGCTGGAGCCAAACCAATCTTTAAGTTCGCCGCGGTCGAGCATGATTTGAAGTGCGCCAAGAGCGAGGCTCAAGGTGCCGAAACCAAACCAATCGAGCTTCGCGCTGGCATTGCGCGCGGATTCCGGCAGGAAGGCACCGATCCCGAGCAGGGTGAGAATGCCGATCGGTAGGTTGATATAGAACACATAGCGCCAGCTGTAGTTCTCGGTAAGCCAGCCGCCGAGGACCGGGCCGAGCACTGGTCCCATCGTCACCCCGAACCCGAACAGCGCCATCGCAAAACCGTGGCGCTCGCGCGGATAGGCGCCGTACAGCACGGTCTGCGAGAGCGGAACCAGCGCCGCGCCGAATGCGCCTTGCAGGACGCGGAACAGCACGATCTGCGTTAACGACTGCGCCATACCGCACAGCATCGAAGCGACAATGAAGCCGCCGATGGAGACGAGGAAGAGGCGCTTCAATCCGAACCGGCCGGCGAGAAAGCCGGTCGGCTGCGTCATGATCGCGGCGGCGACGATGTAGGAGGTGAGCACCCAGTCGATCTGGTCCTGGCTCGCCGCGACGCTGCCCTGCATGTAGGGCAGCGCGACGTTGGCGATGGTGGTGTCGAGCGCCTGCATGAGCGTGGCGAGGATCACGCACACCGTGATCGCCGCGCGATTGCCGCCGTTTGCTGTGCGCTGCGCCGTCATTACGGCCCTCGCGGAGCACGGCCGAACAACGCGGTGAGGAAGTACGGCAGGCCGCGCGCATGGCCAGTGTCGACGCCGACTTCGACGCTCATACCGGCGCGCAGCGGCGGCAGATTCTTGTCGCTGGTGTCGAGATGCACGCGCATCCGGACGCGCTGCACGACCTTCACCCAATTGCCGCTGGTATTCTGCGCCGGCAGGAGCGAGAACTCCTGCGCAGCGGCGGGGCTCACGCTCTCGACGACACCGTGCCACTCCAGGTCCGGAAAGGTATCCACCGTCACCGTGGCCGGCTGCCCGGGCCGCACATAGGTCAACTCGGTCTCTTTCGGGTTGGCATCGATCCAGACGTGATCAGTGTCGACGAGATAGAAGGCGGTCATCGAAGCCGCGAGGTATTTTCCGGGGGCGATCGCGGGCACATTGGTGACGGCGCCGGCGAACGGCGCCGTTATGACCGTATGATCAAGCTGCCGCTGAGCCTCCTCGAGCTGCGCCAGCGCCTGCAGGTACTGCGGATGCTGGGCAACAATGATATCCGGATTGCCGCCGAGCTTGGCGAGCTGCACTTGCGCCTGCTCGCGCAGCGCGGCGAGCTTGCTCGTGTCGTTGTCGAGTGTGTAGTGCGCCTGGTCGTAAACGGCCTGCGAAATGGTGGCGCTGTGCAGCAGCGTGACATTGCGGTCGTAGTTTACCTGATCGAGCTCCACCTGCGCCTGCTGCGCGGCGGCGTCGCTCAGCATGCGCTTGTAATCCTGCTTCATCGCTTCGATCGACAGCGCCGTCTGCGCCAGGTTGGCCTTGGCGTTGTCGACGGCGATCTGGAATTGGCGGGGATCGAGCCGGTAGAGAACCTGACCGGTCGCGACGTGCTGGTTCTCCGCCACGTCGACTTGTTGCACGATGCCCGACACGTCGGTCGAGATGCCGACCTTCTCGGCTTCGACATAGGCGTCGTCGGTCGACATCACCTGGCCGCCGGCGACGTACCAATAACAACTGACGATCAGTGCGAGCGGCAACAGCGCAAACAACATCCAGCGCACCCGGTCGCGACGCCTCAGCCCGCGCACTTTGTCGGCGGCTGTGGTCCGCTCCTGGGAGCGTTTCTCTGCCGGAGCGACCGGCGCGATCGGCGGCCTGGGATTTTCCGGCGCTTCTTCGCGCGCGGGCGGCACGGATTTGCGAAGGGCTTCAGCCATAGCGCCGTTCTCCCGCCGTGCCGTCGGCACCGCGTTGCTGAATCAAGCCGCGCAAGTTGTCCTTCACGACTGCAAGCTTGGAGACCATCTGCTCGACGCTTTCGCGCTCGACGCCAGTAAGCGTTGCCGCCATCGTCTCCTCGCCGAGAACGCTGAGCCGTTCGAGTAAAGGCCGTGCAGCAGGGGTCAGGAATAGCCGCTTGGCGCGCCGGTCGGTGGGGTCCGCGCGACGCTCGATCAGCCCGCTGTCAGAGAGCTTGTCGAGCAGGCGCGTGAGCGTGATCGGCTGCAAATCGAGAGAGTCCGCGAGTTCCGACTGCTTCAGCCCCTCCGAACGGTCGAGCCGCACCAGGACTGCCCATTGGGCGCGGGTGATGCCGAATTGCGCCGCCTTGTAGTCTGCATAGGTGCGCAAAAGGCGGGCTACATCATTGAGAATAAAAGCAAAGTCGCGATTAAGCGAGCGCGGCGGCATGGTGATGGCCTTTGCAGCTGATTCCTTGCGGTAGCATAATATAAGGTGGCTTATGATATCTACGAGCTGGGCTGCAGAGCAGTATTGCAAGGAGATCATTCCGAACCGGCGGGAAGGATCCGCGTGTCAAGCGAGCCCCAGCTCGGCGAAGGCGGCGATGTGGTGGTCGGCCGCTTCCTGCGCGAAGCAGCAGAATACGACGCGCTCGATTCCGCGCGGCGCTGCCGCAAGTTCCGAGGCGACCGTACCCACGGCGATGCGGGCGGCACGATCGGGCGGAAATCGATAGATGCCGGTCGAGATCGCCGGAAATCCGACCGACACAAGCCGATGCGCGGCGGCAAGATCGAGCGCCGTGCGATAGCAGGAGGCCAGCAGCTCCTCTTCGTCCTTGGAGCCGCCGCTCCAGACCGGTCCGACCGCGTGGATCACATGCTTTGCGCGCAGCCGATAGCCGCGCGTGATTTTCGCTCCACCGGTCTCACAGCCGCCGAGTGTCCGGCACTCGGCGAGCAATTCCGGTCCGGCGGCGCGATGGATCGCGCCGTCGACGCCGCCGCCGCCGAGCAACGTGCGGTTTGCCGCATTGACGATGGCGTCAAGCGCAAGCGTGGTGATATCGGCTACACAGATTTGCAGCCGGGCGGCGCCGACTTCAGCTGCAAAGAGCGGCGTCACGTTCGCCATGGCTAGATTTTTCGTTTGAGCATGATCTTGTCCGACCTTCCTTCGCCCGCCGAAGCGTGCTTCGCGAAGGCGGGAAACCGGTTCCCACCCTCGGATCAAGTCCGAGGGCAGGCTTTTTCGGGATCATGCTCTGAGCATATCATGCCCATTCGGCCTGCGCTTCGGCCCGCAAATCCACGGTGCTCCGCACGCCGATGTCGTCGAAATGCTCGTCGAGGAAGCGCCGGGCGGCGCGCTTGCCAATGACGTGCAGCATTTCGAAGAAATCGTAGTCGGTCGAGATCTTGCTGAAGGTATCGAACTGGGTGCCGAAGCGGTCGAGCACGATGCGGTGGACGTTGACGCGACGGTATTGGCCGGGCCTGGTGCCGCGCGGCAGCCGGCCCTGATCGATCAGGCGGGCGACAAATTCGATGGCGCGGTATTCGGCGAGGAGCGAGGAATTGAACGTGATTTCGTTGATGCGGTTCATGATCTCGCTGGCGGAGGTTGGCGTCTTTTGCCGCACCAGCGGATTGATCTGAACGACCAGCACATCTTCAGTCTTGGTCGTACCGAAAAACGGAAAGATCACCGGGTTGGCGAGATAGCCGCCGTCCCAGTAGGGCACGCCGTCGATCTCGACCGCCCGGAACAACAGCGGCAGGCAGGCTGACGCCATTACTGCTTCGGCCGTGATCTTCTCGCGCGAAAAGATGCGCACCCGGCCAGTCTGCACGTTGGTTGCCGAAATGAAGATTTGCAAATCGGAAAAGGCGCGCAGGGCCTCGAAATCGACGAAGCGATCGAACAGCTCTTTGAGCGGATTGATGTTGAGCGGATTGAAATCGTAAGGCGAAAAGTAGCGCGATAGCACGTCTAGCCAAGCCTGCATGGGCGAACCTTCGAGAGGGACGAACGACAACAGCCGGTCCACCACTGCGCGCTGCAATGGCGGTAGATTCCCGTTATTGCTCACCGCGCGCCAGAAATCGGCGAGCCGTTTTTGTGCTTCCGCGCGGCCCCCGCGCGCCAGCCCGTCGGCCAGCATCACCGCGTTGACGGCACCCGCGGAGGTACCGGAAATGCCCTCGACGACCAGCCGCTCGTCGCTCAGGAGGTGTTCCAGCACGCCCCAGGTGAATGCGCCGTGCGCGCCGCCGCCCTGTAGCGCGAGATTGATCCGCTTCGTCTTTTGCGCGCCTTGCGCGTCCGCCGCTCGACCGGGCCACAGCGAGGCGAGAAAATTTTTCATGACGATACGCGCCTCACGATGGCGACGTCGGACGTATCGCGCCGCGGCAAAAGTTCATTCCGCGGTCCAGCCGCCGTCGATCGAAAGGTTGGCGCCGGTGATCGATTTCGCCGCATCGGAGCAAAGATAGACGGCGAGCGCGGCGACCTCATCGACGGTGACGAATTCCTTGGTCGGCTGCGCGGCCAAGAGCACGTCGCGCTTGACCTGCTCCTCGGTCAGTCCGCGAGCCTTCATCGTGTCGGGAATTTGTTTCTCCACAAGCGGCGTCCATACATAGCCGGGACTGATGCAATTGGCCGTGATGCCGAAGGTCGCGACTTCGAGTGCAACTGTCTTGGTGAGGCCGGCAAGCCCGTGCTTGGCGGAGACGTAGGCGGCCTTGAACGGCGAGGCCACGAGCGAGTGCGCGGAAGCGGTGTTGATAATGCGGCCCCATTTGCGCGACTTCATGCCGGGCACCGCGGCGCGGATCGTATGGAACGCGGACGAAAGGTTGATCGCAATGATCTGGTCCCATTTCTCGATGGGGAATTCCTCGATCGGCGCAACGTATTGAATGCCGGCATTGTTGACGAGCACGTCGAGCGAGCCGAAGGTCTGCTCGGTCGTGCGCACCATGCCGGCAATCTCGGCGGGCTTGCTCATGTCCGCGGGCGAGTAGAAGGCTCTGACACCGAAATCCTTCTCGATGCCGGTACGCTCCTTTTCGATCGCGGCCTTGTCGCCGAAGCCGTTGATGGTGACGTTGGCGCCTTGCGCGGCGAGCGCGCGGGCGATGGCCAGGCCGATGCCCGAGGTCGAGCCGGTCACCAGCGCGGTCTTTCCTTTCAACATGACAATCCCCAATTCAAGAAGGCGCGCCGTTAACGGAAAAGCGCTGTTACTGCCTGACTTTTGCGCGAAGTGGCGGCAATTTGAGACGCTTTTTGCTGCGGCGCAACATCAAAATCGGGGGGCTCGTCACGTTTTCGCGATTCCGGTCGAACCGCTACAATGCCGGCAAGGGACCTCGTGCTCACAGGGTCCGGCAGTCCCGTGGCTGAGGGGCGACAATGCCGCAAATGATTTTCCCGGCGCCTGACCACGATCACGGACGCTGCGCCAGCGCTGCCCTCGCGCATGCTGAAGCGCTGTGCGCGGCGCGCGCGCAACGGCTGACGCCGATGCGCCGTCACGTGCTGCAAGCGTTACTTGCGAGTCACAGGCCGCTCGGCGCCTACGAGATCATTGAGCGGCTGGCCGATCCGGCCCGCCCGGCGCCGATCACGATTTATCGCGCGCTCGATTTCCTGCGCGACAATGGTCTTGTCCACCGCATCGAGAGCCGCAACGCCTTCGTCGCCTGCGTGCACAATCACGCCGGCGACGACCCCGTCGTGTTCCTCATCTGCGAACGCTGTGGCGCGGTCGGCGAGGCGCCGGGCGGCGCCATTGCGGAAGCTCTGAAGGCATCGTCCCGCGCCGCGGGTTTTGCGCCAAAAAGCCCGGTGATCGAAATCGCCGGCATTTGCTCGCATTGCCGCGAATGATGACGGTTGCTTTTCTGGCGTCGCCGGGGCTTTGTCGGCCTGACCTGCCGCGCCCGCCGCGCTTGTCCTTGTCGCGTCGGAATTGACCTGAACCTCAGTGCCGCATTCCCCACAATCCCGCCCGCTCGACGCGCTCGCGATTGCGTTGATGGTCGCGCTGTGTCTGACCTGGGGCTTCAATCAGGTTGCGGTCAAGCTCGCCATCCACGACATCCCGCCGTTGATCCAGTCGGCGGCCCGTTCGTTCATTGCGGCGATCATCGTCGGGGCATGGGCGCAGCTGCGCGGGATCGCATTGTTCAAGCGCGACGGCACGTTGCCGGCGGGGATAGCAGCCGGCACCTTTTTCGCGCTTGAGTTTCTGCTGATCTATCGCGGCCTCATTTGGACGACGGCGACGCGCGCCGTGCTGTTTATTTATCTCGCACCGTTCTTTGTGGTTGTCGGGTCGCGTTGGCTCATCCCGGGAGATCATTTTCGTTCCTCACAATGGTTCGGTCTGTTGCTGTCCTTCATCGGCATCATCATTGCCTTCGGCCTACCGACCCCGGCCGCCGATCCGCACCAGATGCTCGGCGATGTCATGATGGTCGGCGCCGCGGCGGGGTGGGCGGCGACGACGCTCGTCATCAAGGCGAGCGCGCTCAATCGTGTCAGTGCCGAGAAGACCATGCTCTATCAGCTCGTGGTCTCGGCGCCCCTGCTCGCCGTTGGCGCCCTCGCATTCGGCGAACACATCGACGCGATGCCCTCGGCGCTCGCGCTCGGCGCGTTGGCTTACCAGATCATTTGGGTGGTGAGCGTCACCTACGTGGTCTGGTTTGCGCTCGTGGTACGCTATTCGGCCACTAGGCTGTCGGCGTTTACCTTCCTCACTCCGCTATTCGGCGTGGCTGCCGGCCATCTCGTCCTCGACGAGCCGCTGACGCTCGCTTTTGCCTTGGCGGTCGCGCTGGTCGCCTTGGGCTTGGTGCTCGTAAACCGGCCGCGGTGAGGCTATATCCAGCTTTCTCCCCGCCCCCTTGTGGGGAGGGAAAACTAAGGACGTCCCAATGATGGAATTCTCCGGCCCCGCTGAAAGGCATCGAACCGTCGCCGTGCGGGTGGGCAACGTCACCGTCGGCGGCGGCGCGCCTGTCGTGGTGCAATCGATGACCAACACCGACACCGCCGATGCGGAAGCCACGGCGCAGCAGGTGGCGGCGCTGGCGCGCGCGGGCTCGGAGCTGGTGCGGGTGACGGTCGACCGCGACGAGGCGGCGGCCGCAGTGCCCCGCATCAAGGAGCGGCTCCTGCGCATGAACGTCGACGTGCCGATCGTCGGCGATTTCCATTATATCGGCCACAAGCTCCTGGCCGACCACCCGGCCTGTGCCGAGGCGCTCGACAAGTATCGCATCAATCCCGGCAATGTCGGCTTCAAGGAAAAGAAGGACCGGCAATTCTCCGCCATCGTCGAAACTGCGATTCGCCACAACAAGCCGGTGCGCATCGGCGCCAATTGGGGTTCGCTCGACCAGGAACTGCTCACCCATCTGATGGACGAGAACGCGAAGTCGAACCATCCGGTCGACGCGCGCGACGTGACGCGCGAGGCCATGGTGCAATCGGCGCTATTGTCGGCCGAACGCGCCGAGGAGATCGGGCTGCCGCGATCAAAGATCATCATCTCGGCCAAGGTTTCCGCCGTGCAGGACCTGATCGGCGTGTATGGCGAGCTGGCGCGGCGCTCCGATTACGCGCTGCATCTCGGGCTCACCGAAGCCGGCATGGGCTCGAAAGGCATTGTCGCTTCATCTGCGGCGATGGGTGTGCTGCTGCAACAAGGCATCGGCGATACCATCCGCGTCTCACTCACGCCGGAGCCGAACGGCGATCGCACGCTGGAAGTGAAGGTCGCGCAGGAGCTGTTGCAGACGTTAGGAATGCGCACTTTCGTGCCGCTCGTCGCCGCCTGCCCCGGCTGCGGCCGCACCACCTCCACCACGTTCCAGGAGCTGGCGCAGAACATCCAGAAATTCATCCACGAGTCGATGCCGGAATGGAAGACGCGCTATCCCGGCGTCGAGGGCCTCAACGTCGCGGTCATGGGCTGCATCGTCAACGGACCGGGCGAGAGCAAACACGCCGACATCGGCATCTCGCTTCCCGGCACCGGCGAGCAACCGGCGGCGCCGGTCTTCATCGACGGCAAGAAAGCGATGACGCTGCGCGGTCCGACGGTCGTTGCTGATTTTGAGAAGATCGTCGTCGATTACATCGAGCGGCGGTTCGGTTCGGGAGCCGGCAGGACGGCGGCGGAGTAAAGCGCACTATGGCTCACATCACATTACAATCGTGACGGGACAAGCAAAGATAGGCCTTGGATCTAGCGCCAAGGCAATGTACCGATTGTCGTCGGTAATCGGGTGCGGCAGGCTTTTAATGTGTCTTATCCCGACCAGTGCCTGCCAGAAGGTATGCTCAGTCGTCAGTGCATCGAGCCGGTCCAACAAATCGCCATTCTCAAACAAGAGATGAAGTGACCCTGTGGCTGCTCCGTGACAGCCGGCAAAAATTGTCACGATATTCGAAGTGCTACGATTTGTATTCGATCTCAATTCAATCCAATTCGGCAGCCTTGAAACCAGAAGAAAGTCATGTTCACCGACTTTTGTTGGCAGCAACTCGTCGCCAACCCGGACCGCCCATTGAGGCGTCGCATCTCCGTCAATACCTTGGTCCGCTACCAAGCCCTTTTCTCGCAGCAGTCGCGTTCTCAATTCAAATTGGATAGGCAAATCTAGATGTGCATTCGGCTTGCGGTGAAAGCCTAATCTGGGATTGCGGACATCGACGTATTCGTACTCGAGAAATGCTGCTGTACGAAGATTCGAGGTCGGGCTGCCACAACAGATGAACGAGCCGGAAACGTTAAAGTCACCTTCGAAATCCCTTTCCAGTCGCGGACTCAAGTTTTGTAAAATGCGGATCGTTTCGTTGCACGCCCACTCGTTATCGTGATGCATCCTGAGCGGATGTAAATAGTGGTCCCGCCCACCAGCGAGCTTAGTTACGTTACCCGATTCGGCGCCAAACATGCGCGTAATAAATTGAACATTTTTGGCATCAACACGGTCCATCTTGTCCAAGATAGACCGATTGGGATCAAAGAAATATCGCAGCGAGTCATAGCCACGTTGGATATGCGGTTTTAGCACAACGTCGCATGCGACGCCGAAAATGCCGCCGGCAACAAACTGGAGCAAATTCCGCCGGTTTTGGTTGAGTAGCTCCTCGGTCATCGCATTCACTCCCACACGATGGGGTGCTTCGATTATATGCGTTTTCCCACTTGTAATCACGCTTCAGGTGGTTGGTGTACCTAACCGTTCTCATCCAGGCTCGCCACTAGCTTGTCGGGCGAGCCGGCAGTAACGACCTCGCCGCGCCGCGCGGCCTTCATCGCTTCGATGGTTTCGGCATTGGGAACGAGCGGCTCGAAGGGGAGCGCCTTCTCCTTGGCGATCCGCACCATCATGAGGCGGAACGCATCGGACACGGTGAGACCCATAGCGCTGAGGACGGCAGCGGCTTCGTTCTTGATGCGCTCATCGATGCGAGCGCGGACAACAGCATTTTCGGCCATGGCGCCTCTTTCTGAGCTACAATGTAGCCCAGTCCCTCAGAAGTTCAAGTGAACTGGATTCCTACGGCCGCCGGAAGGGCGCGCCTAATGGCGCTCAGTTACTTTCGCGCCAACTTCTGGACCAGATCGTCTAGCTGTTCGAGACTGCGATAGCGGATGCTCAGCGTGCCGTGATCATCATGATGATCGATGCTGACGACCAAGCCCGTCGCGTCGGAAACTCGCTTTTCGAAGGCCAGCATGTCGGCGCTCTTGGCAGTTGAACCGCGCGCCTTGCGGCCGTTTGCGGGTTTTTTCCCGCTCTTACCCGCCCGCTCGCGCGCCATCGCCTCGACCTGACGCACGTTGAGTTCGCGGGCGACGATCTCGTCCGCAAGCTCTTCGGCATTAGGCTCGCCAACCAGCATTCGCGCGTGTCCGGCGGTGAGCTTGCCGCTGTGAATATAGGCCTTCACCGGATCGGAGAGCTTGAGGAGCCGCAGCGTGTTGGCGACGTAGCTGCGGCTTTTGCCGACGATCCTTGCAATCTCCTCCTGGCTGTTGCCGAACTCATCCATCAGCGCGCGATATCCTTCCGCCTCCTCGAGCGGATTGAGGTCGGCGCGCTGCACGTTCTCGATAATCGCGAGCTGCAACGCCTCGGCGTCGGTCGCTTCGATCACGACGACGGGAACCTCGTGCAGCCCGGCGCGCTGCGCCGCGCGCCAACGGCGCTCGCCGGCGACGATCTCGTAGCCGTCGGCAACGCCGCGCACCGCCCGTACGACGATCGGCTGAATGATGCCGCGCTCGCGCAGTGAAGCGACGAGTTCGTCGAGTTCGGCATTGGCAAAGGCGCGCCGCGGGTTGCGTGCATTCGGCCGCAGCGAGCCGGTGGGTAGCCGCCGCTGACCGCGCGGGCGCTCGACCGAACTCTCGTCGCCGACATCCCCGATCAATGCGGCAAGTCCGCGTCCCAGTCGCGACCGCGTCCCCTCCTCCGCCATCGCGGCTTCTCCCGAGCTTTCGGTCATGCGCACTCCGCGTATCAGATCGTCATCGCCGCTTCGCATCGTCCCGAATGACCGGGACAAACGACCTCACCCGACGCACAGTTCTTTTTCGCGCTGGATGATCTCGGTTGCGAGCCGCAGGTACGCTTCGCTGCCGCTGCATTTGAGGTCATAGACCAACACCGGTTTGCCATAGGACGGCGCTTCAGACACCCGCACGTTGCGCGGAATGATCGTGTCGTAGACCTTGCGCCCCATGAATTCGCGCACGTCGGCGACGACCTGGCCGGAGAGGTTGTTACGCGAATCATACATCGTCAGCACGATGCCGTGGATCGTGAGATCCGGATTGAGCTGCTCACGCACCGTATCGACTGTCTTGAGGAGCTGCGACAGACCTTCAAGCGCGAAGAATTCGCACTGCAACGGCACGAGAATGGCATGCGCCGCAGCCATGGCGTTGACGGTCAAGAGATTGAGCGAGGGCGGGCAATCGACCAGCACGTAGGTGAAATTCGTATGGCCGAGCGTAGGCGCTTTAAGCACCGTGAGCGCGTTGCGCAGGCGGAACGCGCGGTCGCGCGCCTGACTGATTTCAAGCTCGAGCCCGGCGAGATCGAGGGTCGAAGGAGCAAGATGAAGCCGCGGCACGGCGGTCGCGACGATCGCATCGCGCAAAGCCGTGTCTCCGCTCAGCACGTCATAGGTCGAGTAACGCCGGCTGCGCCGATCGATGCCGAGGCCGGTCGAGGCGTTGCCCTGCGGGTCGAGATCGATGATCAGAACGTCCTCGCCGATGGCCGCGAGCGCGGTGCCGAGGTTGATCGCCGTCGTCGTCTTGCCGACGCCGCCCTTCTGGTTGGCCACAGCCAGGACCCGAGGCGGTCTCGCGGGCCCCGCTTGCGCTTCGCGATGGGGGGCCGAAAAGGCGACCACGATGGGGGCGCTGGGGGTCTGCTCCGAGGATGACGTGTCACTCACTCGATTCGACCTCTCTTGCGGTTCACGAAGTTTAACTGGAATCCCGCTTCACGCGCGGGTAAAACTTCGGTTCAAGCCCACGCACGACAACGATTCGGGCCTTCGGATCAGTCCGACTCGGCACCAGACTTGCTTGAATCTTCCAACATTTAGCAGCTTCGGTCAATTCACCAGCAACATCTTGTCCCTTGGGAAACAGCCCGTGCGCCCCCTTTTTCAACAACGGATAGGCCATGGAAAGGAGCTCGGTGAGTGGAGCCAGCGCCCTTGCGGTCACGACATCGATCGGCTCCGGGGCATTTTCGACAAAATCCTCGATTCTCGCCGCATGGACCAAGGCGGGGGCGCCGGTTGCCCGCGCCGCCTCGCGGAGGAAGGCGGCTTTCTTGGCGTTGCTTTCGATGAGGTGCACTCGCGCACCGGGGGTATCTGCGAGCGCGCAGGCAATTACCAAGCCCGGAAATCCGCCGCCGGAGCCGAGATCGGCCCAAATACGCGCTTGCGGCGCGAGCGCGAGGAGCTGCAGCGAATCCGCTACATGGCGCGTCCACAGCACCGGTTCGGTCGAGGACGCGATCAAGTTGATCCGCCGCTGCCAGGCCATGAGCTCGGCGACGAAGCGGTCGAGGCGGGCGATTGTTTCACGTGAAACAGGCGTCAGCGCCAGCGCCCGGTCGCGGTCAGCCGACAGGTCGGGTGGCTGCCCAGCGGGGGCCCGCGAAAGCGTGCGGCCGGCGTGACGACGCGGCTTGCGGCGGCCGCCCGCGATCATGCCGCGCCGCGGCTGATTTTGCGGTCGTGCCGGCGCACGTGCGCCACCAGTAGCGTGAGTGCGGCTGGCGTGATGCCATCGATGCGGCCGGCATGGCCGATGGTGCGCGGCCGATGCGCTTGCAGCTTGTGGCGAACCTCGTTGGACAGTCCGGGCAGGGCGGCATAGTCGATGTTGTCGGGCAGAACGACGCCTTCGTCGCGGCGATAAGACTCCACGTCGGCCGCTTGCCGGGAGAGATAGACCTCATATTTCGCATCGATCTCGACTTGCTCCGCGATTTTTCGGTCGAGCTCGCCGAGACGCGGCCAGATTCGGGCAAGATCGGCGATGCCGATATCCGGATAGGACAAAAGCTCGAAGGCCGAGCGGCGATGGCCGTCCTTGCGCAACGCGAGGCCATGCCGCGCAGCCTCGCTCGGCGTCAGCATCAGCGTCCGCGCCATCGACCGTGCCGCGTTGAGCGCGGCCATTTTGGCCTGATGCGCGCGCGCGCGCTCGGACCCGACGCAGCCGAGCGCGATCCCCTTATCGGTCAGCCGCTGATCGGCATTGTCCGCCCGCAGGGTCAGCCGGTATTCCGCGCGCGAGGTGAACATGCGATAGGGCTCGGTGATGCCGCGCGTCACCAAATCGTCGATCATGACGCCGAGATAGCCCTCGGCGCGGTCGAACACGATGGGCGCGCCGCCCGCCGCCCGCGCGGCCGCATTAAGCCCTGCGATGAGGCCCTGCGCCGCCGCTTCTTCATAACCGGTCGTGCCGTTGATCTGGCCGGCGAGGAAGAGGCCGGGCAGACGCTTGGTCTCCAAGGACGGTTGCAGCTCGCGCGGATCGACGTGGTCGTATTCGATCGCATAGCCCGGCCGCACGACACGCGCACGCGCGAGCCCGGGAATGGAGGCGACAAGCGCTTGTTGCACGTCTTCCGGCAACGATGTCGAGATGCCGTTCGGATAGACGGTCGTGTCGTCGAGACCCTCCGGCTCGAGAAAAATCTGGTGTCCGTCGCGCTCGCCGAAGCGCACGATCTTGTCCTCGATCGACGGGCAGTAGCGCGGGCCCCGGCTCTTGATCTGGCCGGAATACATCGGCGAGCGGTGGACGTTTGCGCGGATGATGGCGTGCGTTGCCGGCGTCGTGCGGGTGATGCCGCACTCCACCTGCGGGTTGGCGATGTGTGTCGTGAGCACCGAGAACGGCTCCGGCGGCTCGTCACCTGGCTGCAGCTCCAGCGCCGGCCAGTCGATCGTGGTGCCATCGAGCCGCGGCGGTGTGCCGGTCTTCAGCCGCCCGAGTGCGAATCCGAGCCGCTCCAGCGTACGCGAGAGGCCGATGGCCGGCGCCTCACCGGCGCGGCCGGCTGGGATCTGCCGCTCGCCGATATGGATGAGGCCGCGCAAGAACGTGCCCGCGGTCAGCACGACGGCTCCCGCACCGTAGCTGCGGCCATCGGTCAGCCGCACACCTGTCACGCGGCTATTGGCTAGAAGATCGTCGACCTCGCCCTCGATCACCGTCAAGTTCGCCGTCAGCCGGATCGCCTCCTGCATGGCCGCGGCGTAAAGCTTGCGATCGGCTTGCGCGCGCGGCCCGCGCACGGCAGGGCCCTTGCGGCGATTGAGCACGCGGAACTGAATGCCGCCGGCATCCGCCACGCGGCCCATCAGACCATCGAGCGCATCGATCTCGCGCACAAGATGGCCCTTGCCGAGCCCGCCGATCGAGGGATTGCAGGACATGGCGCCGACCGTCGCAAACCGGTGTGTGATCAATGCCGTTCGCGCGCCCATCCGCGCGGCCGCAGCGGCAGCCTCGCAGCCGGCATGGCCGCCACCGACGACAATCACATCGAAGCGGGCGTCCATCGCAATTCTCCAGAAGGCGCCGCCCATTTAGCCGGGACCGGAACGGCGGTCAAAAAATGGGATAAATAGGGGCTGTTTCACGTGAAACATCGCGCCGAATACGCTCCCTGATCGTTAACCATTCGTTAGCATTGACCCTTCATTTACCAATGCAGAAATCGCGGAAAATAACGTCGAGGATATCTTCGACATCGACCCGGCCGGTGAGCCGGCCGAGCGTCGTCGCGGCCGACCGCAATTCTTCCGCGATCAGTTCTTCGCGCGCGGAATCGCCCTCGGCCAAGGCGCGATCGAGCGCCGCGACGGTCTCCTCAAGCGCCCGGCGGTGACGCGCTCGTGTCACGACGGGAGACTCCGTCGCCGAGAAATAATCCCGGGCATAGGCCGCAAGCGCCGTCAGGAGCGCCTCCGTTCCGGCCCCAGTGGTCGCCGAAATCGAGAACGCAATTGGGGAGCCATTGCTGGATCGTGATTCACAACTTATGCATAGCTTTTCCACAGCCAAATCGATCTTGTTGCGAATCACCCAAGTATCTGATTTAAATATACTTTCATCGTTATTTTGAGCTACTATGCCAGTGGCTGATGGGTCAATGACCCATAACACCAGATCGGCGGCCGCCGCTCGCGCGCAGGCGCGGCGCACACCCTCCTGCTCGACTGGATCGTCGCTGTCGCGGATGCCGGCCATATCGAGCAGCGTCACCGGATAGCCGTCGAGGCTCAGGTGCACCTCGATGACATCGCGGGTGGTGCCGGGATAGGGCGACACGATCGCCGCCTCGCGCCGCGCGAGCCGATTGAGCAGCGTCGATTTTCCTGCATTAGGCGGGCCGGCAATGGCCACGACGAAGCCATCCCGCAGGCGCTCGCCGCGCCCGCCGTCGGCCAGCGCTGCCGCGATCTCGCTGCGCAATTGCTGCGCAGCATGAAGCGCCGGACCGATGAGATCTTCAGGCACGTCGGTCTCATCGGCGAAGTCGATACGCGCCTCGACCAGCGCCAGAGCTTCGATGATTTTATGCCGCCACGCCTCGGCGCGGTCGCCGATCAAGCCCTTGAGCTGGCGAAACGCCTGCCGGCGCTGCGCCGGCGTCTCTGCCGCGATCAGGTCGGCCAGGCCTTCCACCGCGGTGAGATCGAGCCGGCCGTTCTCGAAGGCGCGGCGCGTGAATTCGCCGGGTTCGGCGGGTCGGCAGCCTTCGATCGTGCCCAGCGCATCGAGGACACCGGCGATGACCGCATGGCCGCCGTGAAGCTGCAGCTCGGCGACATCCTCGCCGGTCTCGCTGTGCGGCGCCGGAAACCAGAGCGCCAGCGCCTCATCGATGATGTCCCCACTCGCCAGATCGCGCACGCGCGCGAGCGTCGCCTTGCGCGGCTCCGGCACGCGGCCGATGAGTTTTTCGAGCGCAACGCCCGCGCGCGGCCCCGAGACGCGCACCACCGCAATCGCCGCCGGCGGGCGGCCGGATGAGAGCGCGAAGATGGTCGGGCGAGCATCGGACATGAGCTGTTGAGCCACTCGGCGCGTCAGCGCTTCGCTCTACGCGGGCTACTTGCTACGGTGCGTCCATGTCAACGTCGCCGAACGCTTCCGCTCCGCACCCAAACCGGCTCGCGCGCGAGACGAGCCCTTATCTCCTCCAGCACAAGAACAACCCGGTCGACTGGTGGCCCTGGGGGCCGGAGGCGCTGGCGGAGGCGAAGCGCACCGGGAAGCCGATCCTGCTTTCCGTTGGCTACGCGGCTTGTCACTGGTGCCACGTGATGGCGCACGAGAGTTTCGAGGACGACGCCACCGCGCGCGTGATGAACGAGCTGTTCGTCAACATCAAAGTCGACCGCGAAGAGCGGCCCGACATCGACCAGATCTACATGGCGGCGCTGCATCATCTCGGCGAGCAGGGCGGCTGGCCGCTGACCATGTTTCTCACCTCCGGCGGCGAGCCGATCTGGGGGGGCACCTATTTCCCGAAGTCGTCCCGCTACGGCAAACCGGCTTTCGTCGACGTGCTGCGCGAAGTCGCGCGGCTGTTCCGTGAGGAACCGGAGAAGATCGAAAACAACCGCGCGGCGCTGATGGCGCGACTCGCTGCAACGGCACGGGGAGGCCGCACCGCCACAATCGGCACGGCCGAACTCGACAATTCCGCGCGCCAGCTCGGCGGCCTCATTGATCCGGTGAGCGGCGGCACAAGAGGTGCGCCGAAATTTCCGCAAGCCGCGCTGTTTGAACTGTTGTGGCGCGCCGGGCTGCGCACCGGCGAGGCGCGCTACTTTGCCGTCGTCGAAATCACGCTCGACCATATCTGCGAGGGCGGCATTTTCGACCATCTCGGCGGTGGTTTCTCGCGGTACTCGGTCGACGAGCGCTGGCTCACTCCGCATTTTGAGAAAATGCTTTACGACAACGCCCAACTGCTCGAACTGCTGGCGATCGCATACCTCCGCTCCGGCAAGTCCCTCTACCGGCAGCGCGCAGGCGAGACCGTCGCCTGGCTCGCGGGCGAAATGACGACGGCCGAAGGGGCGTTCTCGGCTTCGCTCGACGCGGATTCAGAGGGCGAAGAGGGAAAGTTTTACGTCTGGTCGTACGACGAGGTGATCCGACAGCTTGGAATCGAGGATGGCGAGTACTTTGCCCGCCACTATGACGTGACGCCAGAAGGCAATTTCGAAGGCCACAACATCCTCAATCGGCTCAAACCGCAGCCGCGCAGCGATGAGGACGAGGCGCGGCTTGCCGCGTTACGCGCAAAACTTCTCGCCGCGCGAGAGGCGCGCGTGCGTCCCGGCCTCGACGACAAGGTGCTCGCCGATTGGAACGGACTCATGATCGCGGCGCTTGCCAATGCGAGCCTGATGCTTGCCGAACCATCATGGCTCGATATCGCCCAGCGCGCTTTCGCCTTCATCGCGCGCGTCATGACGCGCGGCGATCGGCTCGGCCATTCCTGGCGCGACGGCCAGCTCAAGTTTCCCGGCCTGGCGTCTGATTTCGCGGCGATGATCCGCGCCGCGCTCGCGCTCTACGAGGCGACCGGGCAGCAGAACTACCTCGATCAGGCGCTGGCCTGGCAACAGGCGCTCGACCGCGATTACGCCCATGCCGAGACCGCGACCTACTACCTCACCGCCGCCGACGCCGAGGGCCTCGTTATTCGCCCGGCCGCGACCAGCGACGAGGCCACGCCAAATCACAACGCGGTCGCTGCTCAGAACCTCATCCGGCTGGCGCTCTTGGCGGGTGACGAGCGCTGGCGCGAGAAGGCCGACCGGCTGATCGCGGCCATCGCGCCGCTCGCTGCCGAGAACCTTTACATGCACATTGCGTTGCTCAACGCCATCGACCTGCGCCTGCGCGCCGCTGAGATCGTAGTGACGGGCGAGCGGGCGGGCGCGGAGGCGCTGCTCGCTGCGGCTCGCGCGCTACCGCCTCTCGACCGCATTGTGCTCCACGCCCGCTCGGCAGAGGTTCTGCCGCCCTCGCATCCGGCGCGGGAGAAGGTGCGGGCGACCGCCGAGCCGCAGGCCTTCGTCTGCATCGGCGAAGCCTGCTCGCTGCCGGTGACCGATCCAGCCGGCCTCTTTCGCGTCATTGAGGCGGTGCGGCATATTTGACGCTACGGGGGTCCCTTCGGCGCTGATTCGTGCTTTATGGACGCTACCGGGCGAAAGTAGAAGCAAGGGAGATCGAACAATGCGATGTGGGGTCGTTTTAGTGGCCGCCCTGACCGTCATGACGGCGACCGGCGCGCATGCCGAAGGCTGGTGCGGCTATGCCGCGCGTGAGAAGTCCATCATCGAATGTGGCTATTCGAGCGCGACGGAATGCGAGACCGCCATCGGCAAGGGCGGCATGTGCTTCGTCGATCCGGATTACGCGCTCAACGAGAGGCGCGCTATGCCCGCGATCGCCTCGAACCTTATTGTCGCAAGGGGCTGACGCCTACGTATTGTTGGCGATTTCCTTCGGCCGTTCTTCGCTGGCGCTTTTTGCCCGTACGGCCTGCATCGCAATCACGAACGCCGGCGCGATAAACAGCGGCCCGAATTCATAGCCGGTCTGCGTCGCGAGCAAGGACGCGACGAGCGGTACGACAAGGACCAATCCGGCGCCGATGAGGACCGACTTCGGCATATCAGCCGCCGGATAGAGGCTGGCAAGCCATATCGCTACGAACGCGCCGATGACCAGGTCGTAGTCTTGCAGGTACGGCGTCGCGAGACAGGTACCGAGAACCAGTAGCGTGTTCTTCGCAGGTTGCGGACTATCGCGGTACCAGGCGACGGCAACGGTCCCGGCCGCGGCCAGGGCGACGACGATTTGCGTGCCATACGCCGCTGGCACGTCGGCGCCCAACCGACGCGCGGCCACGAACACCGAGAGCATGCGGTGCCAAACGCCGACGCCGTTTTCCAGAACGGCTTCGCGCAGGATGGCCGCGTTGTGTAAGTAGGCGACCCAGATTTCCGGTCCGAACAACGGGATGCTTACAAGCACCAGCGCCGCCGCCGTCACCGCGGCGGTAAAAAGTGCGCCGAAATTCCGGCCAGCCACAAGCGCGATCGGAAGAAGAAGCCCGAACTGCGGCTTGTAAATCAGAAACCCGAACAAGACGCCCGCGACAATCGGCCTGCGCTCGAGCAGCGAAAGTCCGCCGCCCAGGAGCGCCGCCGTCCAGGTGCCGTTCTGGCCACCGACCGCGTTGATGAAGACCGCCGGGGTCGCCAGCGCCAGCAACAGCGCGCTTCGATCGGGCCGCGCGCCGCGCAAGGCAAGATAGAAACCAAGCCAGCCGGCCAAAAGCCACACGGCGAGAGCGGGCAGGTAACCCAGAAAGGCCAGCGGCGCGGTCAGGACAAGAAGAACCGGCGGATAGCTGTAGTGATAGAAATCGAGGCCGGCGCCGACCACGCTCTCCTCAAATGCGTGGAACGCGGACCAGTTGTAGACGTCGGTCGCGCGGCCGTGCCAGGCCAGAAACGCCGCCGACCAATAGTTGACGAAGTCGTCGCCGAACGGTCGGCCCGCGCCATTGGTCAGCCCTTCATGGGTTTGGCGGATCAGATCGACAACATAGCCCGCGCCTGCCACCGCCACCCAACAGATGGCGAGCATCCGTAGCCGGCGGGATAGCGCTAAGTCCAAGATCCGATCCCGGTCGCCCTGCGCAGCGATGTGGCCGTGAAAAGAAAGTGGCCGGGCGAGCCCGGCCGTCGCGTTCACGCTTTACGTATTCATCGAATCGAAGAACTCGCTGTTGTTCTTGGTGTTGCGCAGCTTGTCGAGCAGGAAGTCGATGGCGTCCATGGTGCCCATCGGATTGAGGATGCGGCGCAGCACGTACATCTTCTTGAGCTGATCGGGCGGCACCAGGAGTTCCTCCTTGCGCGTGCCCGAGCGCGTGATGTCCATCGACGGGAAGGTGCGCTTGTCGGCGACCTTGCGGTCGAGGATCAGTTCCGAATTGCCGGTGCCCTTGAATTCCTCGAAGATCACCTCGTCCATGCGGCTGCCGGTGTCGATCAGCGCGGTGGCGATGATGGTCAGCGAGCCGCCTTCCTCGATATTGCGCGCGGCGCCGAAAAAACGCTTCGGACGCTGCAGGGCGTTGGCATCGACGCCGCCGGTGAGCACCTTGCCCGACGACGGCACGACCGTATTGTAGGCGCGGCCGAGGCGCGTGATCGAATCGAGCAGGATGACGACGTCGCGGCCATGCTCGACCAGGCGCTTGGCTTTTTCGATCACCATCTCCGCGACCTGGACGTGGCGCACCGCCGGTTCATCGAAGGTCGAAGAGATCACCTCGCCCTTCACCGAGCGTTGCATGTCGGTGACCTCCTCAGGCCGCTCATCGATCAGCAACACGATCAGATAGCATTCCGGATGATTGTGCGTGATCGAGTGCGCGATGTTTTGCAGAAGCACGGTCTTGCCGGTGCGCGGCGGCGACACGATCAGCGCGCGCTGGCCCTTGCCGACCGGCGCGACGATGTCGATGACGCGGGCGGAGAGATCCTTCTTGGTCGGATCCTCGAATTCCATCTTCAGCCACTGGTCCGGATAGAGCGGCGTGAGATTGTCGAAGTTGACCTTGTGGCGTGCCTTCTCGGGGTCCTCGAAGTTGAGCGAATTGACCTTGAGCAAAGCAAAGTAGCGTTCGCCTTCCTTCGGGCTGCGAATGTGACCGTCGATGGTGTCGCCGGTGCGCAGTCCGAAGCGACGGATCTGCGAGGGCGAGACGTAAATATCATCCGGCCCGGGTAGGTAATTTGCTTCCGGCGAGCGCAGAAAGCCGAAGCCGTCAGGCAGAACCTCGACGACGCCTTCGCCGACGATATCGGTTTCGCGGGCGGAGAGCTGCTTGAGGATGCCGAACATCAGCTCCTGCTTGCGCATTGTGCTGGCGTTCTCAACTTCAAGTTCCTCCGCGAAGGAGACGAGCTCCGCCGGAGTCTTGGTTTTAAGTTCCTGGAGTTTCATTTCCCGCATGCGGAATATCCTATGGAAATGGGCCAGCGCCGGGTTTGGGGCCGCAGATTGCTGGCGGGAGGAAAGAGTCGCAGGTCTTGGGTTGCGAGGGCTTGGGCCCCAGTCCCGATGCATCAGCCGGCTCCAAGTCCATTGGAGCCAGAACTCAATTGCATCCGCCTACGTTCGGTGAGATGCCCCGAAGATAAGAAAAGACTGCCCTTCAGGCAAGTGCCGAGACAGACTTTGCACCGACCTTCGCACCGACGACGCGCACGGCTCAGAACAGTTTCAGCACCACGAGAATGACAATGGCGATCATCAGCACGGTCGGTACTTCATTGATTATCCTGTAGAATTTCTGCGAATGCTGGTTTCTATCGGCGGCGAACGCCTTGACCCAACGGGCCAACAATCCGTGCACCGCCGACAGGACGACGACGAGGGCAAGTTTCGCCTCGAGCCACCCCGATGCGAACCACCCGTAGCGGGAATCGGGTCCATACCACGCCAGCCAGAGCCCGAGCACCCAGGTCGCGATCATCGCCGGATTGATGATGGCGCGTAGCAGCCGCCGCTCCATCACCTTGAAGGTCTCCGACTGGATCGAGCCCTTCTCCGCAGCACAGTGATAGACCAACAGCCGCGGCAGATAGAGCATCCCCGCCATCCAGGCGATCACCGCAATGATGTGGAATGCCTTGATCCAGCCATAGGTATCCACTTCCGTTCTCCGTGAGCCTATTCCTGAAGCTCTCAGCCGTGCGCCGAGGTACCGCGGACCCGCGCGACGAGCCGCTCGACGTGGGCGATCGGTGTGTTCGGCAGCACCCCGTGGCCCAGATTAAAGATGAACGGCCCGCGCGAAAATGTTTCGAGAATGGCGTCGATCGAGCGATCAAGCGCTGCGCCTCCGACCAACAGCGCCAGCGGATCAAGGTTACCCTGGATCGGCCGCCGCGTCTGGATATGATCCCGCACGAAGATCAGTTCCACGGTCCAATCCAATCCGACGGCATCGACCGCTACCGCTTCAAGATAGCGTCCAAGCTCGGTTCCGGCGCCGCGGGGAAAGCCGATGATTCGCGCCCCAGGAATATGTTCGCGTACCATCGCGACAATTCGCGCACATGGCTCGATGCACCATCTGCGGAATTCATCGGCCGGCAGCACTCCCGCCCATGTGTCAAAAATCTGTATGGCATCGACCCCTGCTTGAAGCTGCCGAATTAAATAGCTCGCCGAGGCCTCGACCAATATGTTGATCAACGTCGCAAAAACATCAGGAAACTGATATGCAAAAAGCCGCGCAGGAAGCTGGTCGACTGTTCCACTTCCCGCAATCATGTACGTTGCCAAAGTCCACGGTGCACCGCAGAAACCCAACAGTGCAACTGCCGGCGGTAGCTGTTGCTTGACCCGAGCAATCGCTTCGTAGACCGGCTCAAGCCGCGCATGGTCGATCTCTCGATAAAGGCCATCCAGCGCCGAAGGGTCCTTAAGCGCATCGAGCCGCGGTCCCTCACCATCCGCAAACGTTACGCGTTGGCCAAGCGCATGCGGTACTACGAGAATATCGGAAAACAAGATCGCAGCATCAAATCCGAAGCGATGGATCGGCTGTAAGGTAATCTCTGCCGCCCGTTCAGCGTCGAAGCAGAGATCGAGGAAGCTCTCCGCTTTCTCGCGGATTGCGCGATATTCCGGAAGGTATCTGCCGGCCTGCCGCATGAGCCAGATCGGCGGAACGGGCTCATGCTTGCCTGCCAGGACACGAAGAAGAGGTTTGATCGCGAATATACCCGTCACGCTCCCATCCTAAACTAAATTAAGTTTAAGACTATCTGTTGTAGTACTTGGACAGTTAATTGGACTCATACATTTGTGCCCACACGTCATCCACGATCCGTCCACATATTCCCACTGAGCGCTCTATGATCGCGGTCGCAAGAGTTCAACGTTTTTATTGCCTTTTCTGGGGTATTTTGGATTTTTGTGAAGCTGTTATCCACATTTCACCGATGCTCGGCGCGAGACTGACTTTCACGGGCGGAACGGCACGCATGTGGATCGATTCCTCACCATCTCGCCTATTAGTCTTGCGTGGCAACCCAAGCCATGGCCTTCTCCCCACTGATCGACAGGTTATCCAATCCTTCCTATGACGCCCGCTGCCGGCTTTTTCCATCTGCATCTGATCTCCGATTCGACCGGAGAGACCCTGATTACAGTCGCTCGCGCCGCGGCGGCACAATATACGAGAGTCATGCCGGTTGAGCACGTGCATCCGCTCGTCCGCACGCAAAAGCAGCTCGACCGGGTGCTGGCTGAAATCGAGGCGTCGCCTGGCATCGTGCTTTACACGCTGCTGCAAGAAAACCTGGTCGATAGACTGGAGGAAAAGTGCCGTGAGCTTGGTACGCCGTGCCTGTCGGTCCTCGGTCCGGTCCTCCACCTGTTCCAGGCCTATCTTGGCGCCGAATCGACGCACAAGGTCGGCGCCCAGCATACCCTCAATGCTGAATATTTCCGCCGCATCGATGCGCTCAATTACACGATGATGCATGACGACGGCCAGCAGGCCGACGATCTCGAAGAGGCGGACGTTTTGCTAATCGGGGTGTCGCGGACTTCGAAGACGCCGACCTCGATCTATCTCGCCAATCGCGGCGTGAAGACGGCGAACGTGCCGCTGGTGCCGGGGGTGCCGATGCCGCCTGGGCTCGAGCGGCTCAAGCGCCCGCTGGTCGTCGGCCTGTACGCGACGCCCGAGCGCGTTGTGCAAATTCGGCAGAACCGGCTCCTTAGCCTCAAGGCGCACCGCGACGATGACAAGTATATCGACCAGAAATCCGTGGCGGAGGAAATTGCCGCCTCACGTCGGCTCTGCGCCAGACATAATTGGCCGGTGATCGACGTCACGCGGCGTTCGATTGAGGAAACCGCGGCGGCGGTGCTTGCGCTCCTCGGCGAGCGTCGCCGACACATGGCCTCATGACCGATGCCGCTGTGGCTTGCCTCCGCTCCGCTCATGCTCGCATCGAGGAGCGTCGTGCGACGGACGCTGCTCGAAGCTGCGGGTGTTCCGATCGAGGTGCATGCTGCCGACATCGACGAGCGAGGCCTGGAAACAGGCGTGACGTCGGAGATGCCGGCTGCAATTGCTGCACTGCTGGCGCGCGAAAAGGCATCCGTGGTCGCAGGATTACATCCCGGCCGGCTGGTCCTCGGCGCCGATCAGACCTTGGCGCTCGACGCCACGCGGTTTGCCAAGCCGGCCGATCGCGCGGCCGCCCGCGCCCAGCTTCGCGCGCTTTCCGGCCGCACCCATGAACTTCATTCGGCAATTGTGTTCGTGCAGGACGCAACGGTGCTATTCGAACATGTCGGCACGGCGCGGCTGACCATGCGCTCGTTCTCCAATCGGTTCCTCGATCTCTATCTCGAGGCCGTCGGAAGCGCGGCGACTGCAAGCGTCGGCGCCTACCAGATCGAAGGCCCCGGTATCCAACTCTTCGAGCGGGTGGACGGTGACTATTTTACCATCCTGGGCTTGCCCCTCATGGCGGCGCTCGATTTCCTGCGGCGGCACGGATGTCTCAGCCGATGAGCGGCGAACGGCCCTTCGTTCTCTGTCTGACCGGTTCGCTCGGCATGGGCAAATCGAGGACCGCGAAGTTCTTCGCCGAGGCCGGGGTGCCGGTGCACGATTCTGATGCCGTTGTGCACGCGCTTTACGAAGGGGAAGCGGTGCCCATCATTGAGCAGGCCTTCCCCGGCGCGACTGCGGGCGGCAAAGTCGACCGCGCCAAGCTCGCGACAATGGTGCTCGGCGACGATGCGGCGCTCGCCCGGCTCGAAGCGATCATGCATCCGCTGGTCAGCGTCTCGAGGGACAAGTTCCTGGCCGAAGCGCAGGTCCGCGGTGCACCAGTGGTCGTGCTCGATATTCCGCTCCTGTTCGAGATCGGGGCGCAACGCAGCTGCGATGCCGTCGTCGTGGTCTCGGCGCCGCCAGAGATCCAACGCCAGCGCGCATTCGAGCGCCCCGGCATGACCGAGGAAAAACTTGCCGCGCTGCTTGCCAAGCAAATGCCGGATGCGGAAAAGCGCCGGCGCGCCGACTTTATCGTGGATAGCTCGCAATCGTTCGATCACGCTCGCGCCCAGGTGCGCGACATCCTGCGAGTTGTGGCTAAAATGCGCAAGCGCAGCAGTGATTCGTGAGTGACTGGCGACCTAAGCCAGCGGCGGCGGCGGCGTGAGGGCCTCATGCGCGAGATTGTGCTCGATACCGAGACAACGGGTCTCGACCCTCTGGACGGCCATCGCCTGGTCGAGATCGGCTGCGTCGAGCTGATCAACCGCATACCATCCGGTCAAACGTTCCACAGCTATTTCAATCCCGAGCGCACCATGCCGGCGGAGGCGTTCGCGATCCATGGCCTCAACGATGAATTCCTCAAAGACAAGCTCTTTTTCGCGGAGGTGGTGGACGACCTCGTCGTCTTTCTTGGCGGTGCGCCGCTCGTTATCCACAATGCCGCGTTCGATATTGGGTTCCTTAATGCCGAGCTCGAGCGCGCAGGCCGCCCGCCCATCGCGCGCGAGCGAACGGTCGATACGCTCATCATTGCGCGCCGCAAGCATCCCGGCGGATCAAACCGGCTCGACGACCTTTGCGCGCGCTATGCAATCGACAATTCCCATCGCACCAAGCATGGCGCGCTGCTTGATGCTGAACTCCTCGCCGAAGTCTATGTCGAACTGATCGGCGCCCGCCAAGCGCAACTCGTTCTTTCCCAGGCCACTATGCGGGGCCACGCGTCCGGCGAGCCGATCATCGTGCGCGAGCGGCTGGTGCCCCTGGTCGCGGCGGTAACGGCTGAGGAACGCGCGGCGCATCGCCTGTTCATCATAACCCTCGGCGAGAACGCAATTTGGCGCGACTACGTCAGTTCGGAGTGAGCGGCTGTGACGGCGGCGAGGGCTGCATGGCCGCAATTCGTTGGCGGTAGAGGCCGACAAAATCGATCGGGTCGAGCAACAGCGGCGCGAAGCCGCCGTTGCGCACCGTCGTGGCGATGATCTCGCGCGCGAATGGAAACAGGAGGCGCGGGCACTCGATCAGCACGACGGGCTGCAGGCTCTCGGCCGGCACGTTCTGGATGCGGAAGACGCCGGCAAAGACCAGCTCGAAGCCGAACAGCAGCATGCCTTGGGATTCCGCCTTGCCTTCCATGCGGAGCGTTACCTCGACGTCGGTCCCGCCACTCATGGGCGCGGCGTCGACGTTGACCTGGATGTTGATGGTCGGCTGCTGCCCGCTAGGCGCCATCGAACGCGGGGCGTTCGGATTTTCGAACGACAAGTCTTTCACGTATTGGCCGAGGACGCCGATCTGGGGCATCGTCGGCTCTGGCTGAGGGCCGCCGTTCGTGGCTGACATGCTCGTCTCCGGCCCGCGCGCGGGCGTTAAGGCTTGGCTAACACAGGCAAAGCGAGCGAACAATGGGCGGCGGCTCAGCTGGCGCCGGAGGCCTGCCCCCGGTTTCGGCGTGCTGCCTAAAAGCACGTCATTCATGTCCAGCGTGCGGCGGCTCCTACCGCCTGGATTAATGGGAACGGTTCCGGCGGTTACGATGTTGGCGTGGCGGCGGCGATCGTTTAAGCTTTAACGTCGGCACGCATATCGGACAGCGGCCACTGGATGGTTCCCCGTGCGTGCCTACATAAAGCGGGGACCAAGCGTCTCCCGCGGATTCGTCACTTCTAGCCGCTATCGATGTACCGTCCGGCCATTCGCGACGCCGAGAGAATACCGAGAGAATTGAGACGTGTTCGATATTTATACCATCATCTTCCTGGCGCTCGCAGTGTTCATTTTCCTGCGGCTTCGCAGCGTCTTGGGGCAGCGCACCGGCCGCGAGCGACCGCCCTACGACCCCTATTCGACACGCGATGCGGTGCGCAGCCCGGCGAGCGACAAGGTCGTCACCTTGCCGCCGCGTCCGGCAGAGGCGGCAACAACGCGGCCAATCGAGGCCGTATCCCCTCCAGCGGACCGCTGGAAGGGCGTCGCCGAGAGCGGGTCGAGCATAGCGGCGGGGCTCGACGCCATCGCGGCGGCGGACCCGAGCTTCGATGCCAAGCACTTCATCACCGGCGCACGCACCGCCTACGAGATGATCGTGACCGCCTTCGCCGAGGGCGATCGCCGCCAATTGCGCAGCTTGCTCTCGCGCGAGGTCTACGATGGTTTCGACGCCGCGATCAGCGAACGTGAAGGTCGCGGGGAGACCGCCGAGACGCGCTTCGTTTCGATCGACGGGGCTACGATCACTGGCGCCGAGTTGCGCGGCCGC
>Ga0187856_1000692_pt1 | contig 29237 bp, 25 predicted proteins | sample June2016WEW_8_40_FD_132443 | JGI IMG/M metagenome (GOLD analysis project Ga0187856, IMG submission 132443) | Peatland microbial communities from SPRUCE experiment site at the Marcell Experimental Forest, Minnesota, USA - June2016WEW_8_40 | ecosystem: Environmental > Terrestrial > Soil > Wetlands... | reverse complement strand
CTCATGAGCCTGTACAAACAGCATCATGCCGATGTCTTGAAGCGCGGCATTCCTAATCAGGCACTCTTCGAGGCATACGTTCAGTACTGCTTTTCCCCGAAACACACGGTTGGAGAACAGCTGTTGGATGTCAGGCGAGACAAGCGCGAGCGGGCGGCCTACTCGGCAGCGACTGCGGATAAGGCGGCGGGCGATGAAGAGGAGGAAGACGATGATGAACGCTTTGGCATCACGATGGCGGAATTGGGCGGCCTCGCAGGGTGCGAGCAGAGCCGGGACGAATGAGATTTGTCCCCGCTGCGGCGCACAAATCACTCCGTCTGGGTTGTCACTTCGAGAGATTGCACTCGCCGCTATTTGCGGACCCCTGGTGCTGTCCATACTCATGCTGGCTTGCTGGACAACCGAACAGTGGATGGAGCGGCAAGGGCAGCGAATTCTGGACCGCTTGACCTGGCATGAGCCGGTCGAAAGCTGGAACCAATGAACGAAGCGCACAAAGGATAGGAACTTATAGCAACCAGTAGCAGCAGGAGTGAGAACGATGCGTACGGCTGTTAACCGAAGGACTTTCGTACTCAGCGCGAAAAGGGAACTGACGCCGGAAAGTTCGACTGGGCACTAACCAAATTGGTCGGATTTCTACTGGCAGTTTTGATGGCACTTGGTACCTGGATAAACTGCGATCCATTGCGAAGGACTGCGATAGTCGGATTGAATCAAGTTATTGGAAATAAATGGTATAAGCAGAATATTGCGAAGACTTGCATGCTATTGCAGGAAGGCTAAAAACTCATTTCGAGTCTGGAGAGCAGGTATTCCCGTGTCCGTCCGATGGCAGCGGCCTGGGATTCCAACGTTTCGATGACCACCGATGGGGCTACAGCATTTCCTAAAATGCTCTAGCAACAAGTCGTTCCGATGTTGCCCAAGAATCAGAATTTTCGGACTTTGACGCCCGTTTGTTACTATTTAGAGCCACGTGAGATTCAGAGGACACCCAGCCGCGATTGCGCTCGCCGTTTTGCTGTGGGGCTCTACCAGTTCTTTTGCCCTAAACCCGTCGCTGGATGTCAGTCAATACGCGCACTCCGCGTGGACCACCCGGGATGGTTTCTTCAAAGGCATCCTGCCTTTGGGGCTTCACGCTCGGATCTTTCGGGCAAGCAGGCCCAACATTTTTGGCCGATATTGCCGGAGCAAATTCGAGGAATGTGGCCCTCGCGGCGTCGGAAGCAGGCCGGTTCGCCTGCTATGGGCGGGCATGATCGTTATCATTGCAGCTGCTAACCTAGTAGGCCTTGGAATGGCCTCCTAATCTTCGGCTCGCTTAAGATGAGTTTCCGTTACCGCCTTGTTTGCATGAAACATCAAACGCTTGGAAGAGTGGTGCCCCGTCTAGCCCAAGGTCATTTATATGCAGGGCGCCCGGGTCATGCACTCCGCCGGCAGCGTGAAAACCTCAAGCAGCCGCGCGTCGATCCCCGCCGAGGTGTTGGCTACGGCGCATGCGAGTACGCCTGCACGCTCCAGGAGGACCCAGCCGTCTATGTCACCGGCATTGGCGAAAGCCGCTCATGCGCCGCCAGATCTTGCTTAATCGCAAGTAAAGGGGTCCGTTCCGTGAACCTCAATTCAAGTCAATGGATGTTGGCGGCCGCGACGGTTGCGTTTTTGGCCGCATTCGCCCTATACGAGCACGCGCTGGCCATCATCGCTCTGGACCGCAATGCCGCACACCTCTCCGAACAGCTAGCGCTGAAACCCTTCGTCCCCGTGCTTGCCTTGAACGATGACAGAACTCTCACCTCAGCCGATGTCCCCTGGATCTTCCCGCCTCCCCGCTGCAGCGCCCCCGGCGACAGCGCTGCATCTGCTCGAAGTGGCCGAAGCGCGCAGCGGCCGCAACCCGCAGCAGGTCAGGAACGTTCTGGCCTCCGGAAATCCAATCTCCTGCCTGGCCTTTCTCCCCACCGGCAATCCGCGCGCAGTAACGAAATATCAAGCGTCTCAATGGCAACCCAATTCGGCGTCCCAGGTCCCGATTTTGGAACCTGGGACATTTCCACGGCTCATCTTTCCACTGAACCCGCAGCGTCAATTGCACCGTCCTGATCGATCGGCCTTCGCCTGTGCACAACAGCCGGATGCTATCGTGTGTTAAAGCCGTCCCAGCGGCTGCCGCATCGAAAGGCACATTATGAAGCCACTCGAATCGCAAGTTGCCGTCGTCACCGGCACCACCCGCGGTGTCGGCAATGCCATCGCGCGCCGCCTCGCCTCGATGGGAGCGCACGTGCTGCTTGTCGCCCGCAACACTGGAGAACTGAACGAAGTGCGCGAGCAAATTGTCGGTTCTGGCGGGGCCGCGTCCATCTTCCCCTGCGATCTAATGGATGCCTCGGCCGTAGCCCAATTAGGAGAAGCTGTCGACCGGCAGTATCACCGCTGCGACATCCTGGTAAACAATGCCGCAGTCGGCATCGACGGAAAGCTCCTGCACGAAGTGACCCCCGAAAAGTGGGACCTTGTTTTCAATACCAACCTGCGCGGCCCGTACCTGATGATTCGCGCCTTCGCGCCCCTGATGATCGCCGCGGGTTACGGCCACATCATCAACATCTCCTCGCTGGCCGGACGCAACTCGCTCCCCAAAGGCGCCGCATACGCCGCATCCAAATGGGGCTTGAATGGCCTCACTTACTCGGTAGCCGAAGAGCTGCGCCAGTACAACATCCGCGTCAGCGTCATTGCTCCCGGTTCCATTAACACCGGCTTTAACGACCACTCAGGCCGTGGTACCGCCTCCGGCAAGGACCCGAACAAGAAACTTCAGCCCGACCAGATCGCCTCGGTGGTTGCCACCCTCGTCACGCAGCCCGCGCAGTCTTTCATAAGTGAAGTCCTCATGCGCCCCACGCAAAAGCCCTGACCAACCGCCGAACCAGATATCGATGTCCAAGTGATCTGGACTGCCGGCTAGGAACTTTTGAATAGAACCAAGAAGGAGTAAGGCTGCCGGGAGCGGCCGGGGCACGCATAAGCTGAAATGTCAGACGCCGATGCAAGCAAAGTCAGGCTGAGGTGAAGTGCAGAATGAACTCGCATCGAAACCATCCTTTCAAAGTTATCGTGACCAAGCTCTAACGCGGTGCGAATAAGATGGCCAGGTTCAAGCCCACCATCAGGACAGCTGAGACGGGGATCACCAACAGGGCTTTCTTCAGTCGCAGCGGGTCGCCACCGGCGATGGCACCGATGATGCGCGAGCTCACGGCGAGGCCAATCCATCCGCAGGTGATGACGAAGCCGATGGCAGTGCCCGTCATGCGCGGGAAGGCATCGCCGACGATGGCCAGCGTAGTGGGGAAGACGGGCGCCATGGAAAGTCCGGCGATGAAGACAAGCGCGAAGTCAGCCGCCGGTCGAATCGTTCGCAGCATCAAGAAAGTCGTAACAGCCATTGCGGTAGATGCGGCCAGAGTGACGGTGATTGGCTGTACGCGGATAAGAATGGGCGAGACGCCGAGGCGACCAATGAGCAGGCCGAGCGCGAATCCAAGCGAGAGAATATTGAGCGCGCGCGATTCTGGAACACCTTGAGCGATTAGATGTCGAGGAAGCCAATTCCACATTCCAACCTCGCAGGATACATAAAGGAAAAGGAAGAGGCCGAGCATGAAGAGGAGTGGCCGACCGAGGACGGGCGCCGCATCCGCAAGAACGAAGCGCGCAGCGCTGGTAGGCGCCGGCATTTTGGTGACAGCCTGAATAGCCAGCGTGACGACGGTCAGGGACGCCACGGTGTAGCATAGGCGAACCCAGTTTCGCGCAAAGAGATTGGCCGAGAGGAAGGGGGTTGCCAGTCCGCCGAGGCCGAAGAAGAGGTTGACGAGGTTCAGCGCGGTCCCACGGTGCGCTTCGCTTACGTCGCTGACCAGCGCATTTGCGCCAGTGACCACGATACCTCCGCCGACGCCGAGTAGGAACAATAGGACCAGGATGCTGCGGAAACCTTGCGAGCGCGGAAGGGCGTACAGCGCGATGGCGATGAAAGCGAGGCCGAGAACGAGTCCGATCTTCTTGCCTTCGCTATCCAGCAGCGGACCCACCCCGACCGAGGCGATGATAAGCCCCAGCGCCTGCGCAAACGCGATTGTGCCATTCTGGGTGGGGGTGAGATGGAAACGATCGGACAGATCAGGCAGAATGGTGCCCAGCATGGCGGCAATCATTCCATAGACGAAAATGGCGACGATGGCAGCGAAAATCAACACAGGCGAGATTCCTTTCAATAGCCGCTTAAAAGCGCGGGGACATCGCTCCAGCTGAAATAGTATCCAATACTCTCTTGGGGCTCACTCACTACTGCGGGCAGCGCCACAAGAGCGGTTTCAACATTCCTCATGGTTCGTTGTTCAATGATCCGCTCGAGTTATACACTGCTAATTGACGGAGAACTGGAGGAGTCGCAACAGGTGCGCGTGCTGCAGGTGACATTCAAAAAGCAGGTACAGGCATGGAAAGATATCCTGCTACGCGGCAAGGATGACGCTGCGCTGGCCAAATACACTGACGAGTTTCATCAACTGAGCAACGAGTCGTCTTGAGGCCGACACCCGAAGATAATTCAACTACGTCAATCATCAGTGGCTGAAGAGAATGGTACTGTCGCAAAATCAGACCAGATTATACCCGATTATCGCCTAAAGGAATTTGATATTGCCTGTATAGCTCTGGTGTCGAGGATCTTTACGGAATCTGCTAGCTCCGGAATCGGCGTGAAGACTTTGTAGAAGCCGGCAGTGACCCAGAGCACCATGGGGTACCGGTCCGGCACGATGAGCAGTTGGGTCGCGGGAACTTTCTTCAGCAATTCGCTAGCGCCCTTCAGGTCCGACACAAAAAACGAGGTGGACAAGGCGTCTGCCGTGATGGCGTCGGTGCACAGAACGGTGACGCTGGCCGTGCCCGTGACCGGATATCCCGTGCGTGGATCGATAATGTGGGAGAACCGCGCGCCGGCGATGGCAATGAAGCGCTCGTAGCTTCCCGACGTGGCGACAGCCAGCCCGCTGGGCAAGGCGATTTTGCCGATGATGCGGGACCGGTCAAAGGGGTCGCGCACGCCGACCTGCCAGCCCTCTCTGCGCGATAGCCGTCCGGCGGAACGGACATTGCCGCTGAAGTCGATGAGGAAGTCTCGAATGCCTGTGCTCAGGCAATAATCGTGGGCGCGATCGACAGCGTAGCCCTTGGCGATTCCCCCCACATCCACCGCCATGCCCTCTACAGGAAGAAAGGCGGTTCCATCGTGGAGAATGAGCTGGCAGTAATCAACCGATTTCAGAAGCTCTGTAACGGACTGGTCCGAGGGGACGACCATCGGAGCCGCGGCCCCGTTGAAACCCCAGAGGCTCGCCAGCGGTGAGGCGGTGATGTCGAAAGCCCCCGCACTCAAGCTGCCAAAATTCTGGCCGGCACGGAGCACGCGATAAGTGTCTACCGAAACCGCAACCGGCGCCACGCCCGCCATTCTGGCAAGCTCGCTGACAGCGCTGTCGGGCCGGTACGCGCTCATCTCGCTTTCCAGACGGCTAAAGATTTCGCGGATGTGATCCGTAGTCGATTCGATGCGGTGAGTGTAGTTAGGCCCGAGGGTGATCGTCGCCACTGTTCCCATCGACCGAAACGATCGCCTGGGGAGTTCAGGGTAGTGAGAGAAGCGGGCCGGCCCGCTTGTGGAGCCCCTCGAACTTACGTCATCTCTCACTTGCTATTTCCGCTTGTCTTATCGATGCACAAGCATTAAAGTCACTTAGTCACGAGTATCTGTCTACACTCAAGCACACCAGGGACGCACGCGGTTTTTCAGGCTGGACAGCACTTCGATGGCGACGTTCACATCCTCGACCACCTGGAAATCAAACATTCCGACATTGATAAAGTCAGCACCGTTTTCAAAGGCAAAGCGAAAGCCTTCCTTGGGATGGAAGGCGCCGGCTGCCAGAACCTTGAAGGCGATCCATGGCTTCTTGACGGTTCCCATAAACTCGACGGTTTCTTCCGGGAAGAGGTCGAACATGTTGTCTTTCCACAGGCCATTCGCAAGCTTCGGATCGATAACCGAAAACTCGACGCGATCCTTTCGCGGGATTGCCGACCAGTAGTTGTCGCTGTGCAAAGATTTGACGTAGTAGTCGGGATTCAGCCCGGCCTTTTCGCATTGGATAGGCACCTCGATCGAATGCGCGCCGATGCCCGCCGGAACTCCCTGGCTCTTGATGTAATCGAGCGCCTTGGCCAGCACATCAATCTGCCCGTTTTTGACGAAAATATCCCCTTCAACTCCGCGAACGTAAAGTGTGGTTCCTCCGTAGTCGATGGCCTTGTCGATAGAATCCTTCAGGTCTGTCGGTTTCGGGTGTCCCCACACCTGGACAAGCGTCTGCATTTTGGAAGAGTTAATTTCGCGGTATTTGCTGAAGAGAGGCAATTCGTTGGGGTCGGCACAGAACGTGTTGATGCCCGCGCGCTCGGCCAGTTCGAGGGTCTCAAATACCTTGCGGTCCGTGTTGTAGGCCTTGAAAAGCTGAGAGACATAGACCAGATCCCGGGAATGCGAATATCCCGGGATCAAGTTGCCACCCAGAATAACCCGGCTGATTTTCAGTTTTCCCAGTGTGCCTTGGGGCAGGTCACCCTTCAGTTCTTTCAGGGTCAGATCCTGCAGCTTGATGGTTGCTCCGGTTATGGCGTGGACTTTCTCCCAATGGAATTTCCTTTGCGCGGCGTATCCGAGCAAGCCAAGGACGGGAGCGCCAATCAGATTCTCAAGCGTTTTGCGCCGACTGAGCGAAATCGCGGTCATGGCCGGGGTAGCAGGCTTTGCGGCCGCCTTTTTCCGCGATCGCCAGTCTCGCCAGAACCGGTCAAGCCCCCACAGGCTGCCTGCCGGAATAGCCAGAAAGACCACCAGGGCCAGCAGTTCCAGCAGGGTCTTATTCACCAGCAGGGAATAGCCCTCCACTGGGATTCGGTAATCCGTCCGGATCAGGGGTGGTTGTGCCAAATAGTATAGCGCCAGGAGCACAATGCCGGAGGCACTGGCGAGACGGGTCACAATGCCAAGAATGAGTGCCGTCCCAATCAGGAGTAATCCCCAGGTGTTCACAAAATCAACCGCGCCCAGCAGTCTTGGACTCGATCCCAACCAATGGAAAAAGCCCGGGAAAAAGCCGCGAGACAGCAGCAGATATGGAGCTGCGGTCCAGTCCGGCGTCAGCAGCTTGGCAAGGGCTTCGTACAGGAGGTGCCACCCTATAGCAATTCGCAGGCACAAAAGCATCATCGCGAGAGGCTTAGAAATACCGGCTGATTCGCTGGCCCTGCCAGCATATGTTTCAGACATCGCAGCCACCCTCAAGTTATCTATTTAAAAACATTGACCCGAACTGCCCTCGTTGCCGTGAGCGATCCATTAATTTGGTTGCCTCCTGGCGAGTCAGCATCTTCGCACCCGACTAGCAGCACGCTATCGATTCCAGATAGGCGCCGCCGTGACCCACATCACAAGCCGCACGTCTCACATCTCCGTGCTCGCGAAATGTGAGAGAAGAGAAACAGAATCCGGCCGCTTTCGTGGCGTGCCCCATCCTTGTCACTTTCCTGGCAGCAGCCGGGTATCAGGCGCGCGCGGAGCGCGATCGCCCGGGCGGTCAGTTCCCAGGATGGCCAGTCCCGCGTTATCCTTTTCCCGTCATGCGCACACACCTCCTCGTTGCCGCTCTGCTCCTCGCCGTCCCCGCCTTCGCTCAGCAGTCCTCCAAAATGACTCCCGAGCAAACCGAGGTCTGGAAGCCCGTCCCTGAAATCGTCAGGCCCGGCGCGACCGATGCCGACCCGCCCTCCGATGCCATCGTTCTCTTCGGCGGAAAGAATGAGGATGCGTGGGTCTCCGCCCAGACGCACCAGCCAGCCCGCTGGTTTGTCCACGATGGCATTCTCACCGTGAACAAAAGGGACGGCAACATCGAGACGAAGGAGCGTTTCGAGGACTACCAGCTCCACCTCGAATTTAAGATCCCCTCCGACATCACCGGCAGCGGCCAGGCCCGTGGCAACAGCGGCGTCTTCCTCGCCTCCACCGGCCCCGGCGACGACGGCTACGAGCTCCAGGTCCTCGACTCGTACAAAAACACCACCTACGTTAACGGTCAGGCGGGCAGCATCTACAAGCAGTCGCCCCCGCTCGTAAACCCCGCCCGCAAGCCCGGTCAGTGGCAGACCTACAACGTCATCTGGACCGCGCCCCGCTTCAACCCCGACGGCTCCCTGAAATCGCCCGCGTACGTCACCGTCTTCTTCAACGGCGTCCTCGTGCAGAATCACTTCCAGCTCAACGGCCAGACCGTCTACATTGGCAAGCCGTTTTACACGGCCTACGATCGCGCGCCCATCAAGTTGCAGGCACACCCCGATCCGAGTCAGCCTATCAGCTTTCGCAACATCTGGGTGCGGCCGCTGGATTAAGCAGGCCGAGTTGGCCCGGGGAAACGCACCCCGAGCCGCTGTCGACTAGGGTGAAGTCGCTGAACGGGCTTCGATGATGCCGTTGTTTCCGTCACCCTCTCTAAAATTCCGTACGGTGGGTTTTCCCCAGTAGGGCTTCAAAGTCGGTATGCCAGATGGATGGCGTTTCGACGACGCACAGGCGCGTATGTGAAACAGAAAACGACGGATTTCCGAAAAAACAGGCAAGCACAAGACTGATTCTGAGAAAGCTCATCGCGACAAATCCGGTTGTGTGCTGAACCCTCGATCCAGTCCGGTGTTCGCAACCCTTACTTCAAGAGAACCCCGCAAAACGACATCTGCAGAAGAAGTTCCTAGCATGACGTCCAGGGTGCCAGGGGCGACCTTCCATAGCATATCCCGATCCAGCAGCATCAAGTCCTCGGGCCGGATCGTCAAAGTCACGGTCTTCGTCTCCCCGGGGTTGAGAGTCACGCGTTCGAAGCCTCTGAGCTGCTCAGCCGGCAAGGATACCGGCGCATATCGCTCATGCAGGTACATCTGAACGGTCTCCGTCCCAGTCCGGCTCCCGATATTCTGGACATCCGCCGTGACCCTGACATCACCACCCTGTGAGATTTGTGCTGGACTTATTTGGAGATTACTATACCGGAAACGCGTGTAACTCAATCCGTAACCGAATGGATAAAGCGGCGTTCCTGGCATATCCACGTAGCCGCCGTCGTGCGACCATCCGCGCTGAATCCAGAAAGCTTTCGACGGCTTGGAGTCATAGTAATCTGGTAGCTGGCCTGAGCTGCGAGGAATCGTGATTGCCAGACGGCCGGTTGGGTTGTAATCGCCGAAGAGCACGTCCGCCACTGCTTCTCCGCCGCGTTCGCCTGGTTCCCACGCTTCCACAATGGCAGGGACATTCGCTTCTTCCCAGGGTATGGAAAGGGGTCTGCCGTTCACCAAAACCAGAATCACCGGCGTCCCCGTAGCCTGAATGGTCTTCACCAGGTCCTCCTGCGCACCTGTCAGATCCAAACTGGCAACGTCATATCCCTCTCCATCCGTGGGCGGTACGTCGCCCTTACCGTCATTGTTGGGATGTTCCCCGACGACGATGACTGCTACCTCTGATTTCTGCGCAGCCTGAACCGCCTCAGAGAAGTCTTCGTTGCCGCCGATGACGTCGCACCCCTTCGCATAAAGCACCTTCACCTCAGGAGAAAGTTTTTGCCGGATCCCGTCGAGAATGCTGGTGATTTTCTGTGGTACTACTGAGGGCGAGTAGTCCCCGAGCAGACTCCAGCCATCGTTGGCGTTGGGACCTATGACTGCGATCGATCTCAAATCCTTTTTGAGCGGAAGCAGATTGTTATCGTTCTTCAACAGAACGATGCTTTCCCTGGCAGCCTCGAGTGCGAGCTCTCGATGCTCCTTGGAATGAACAATCTGTTTTGCATGAGACAGTTCCGCATAGGGATGCTCGAAAAGACCGAGTCGAAACTTCAGCTCAAGCACGCGTCGGACGGCGCGGTCAACCAGAAATTCAGGGATTTCACCATCCTGAACGGCTTGAGCGAGCGGCCCCATGTAGGCCGGTTCATAAGTAATACCCATATCGACGCCGGCTCGCAGGGCCATTTCTCCGGCCTGCTTCTGGTCTGGAGCCACGTCCTCATAAATGATCGAGTCGAAACCTCCACCTTCGCTTACAACGATTCCCCTGAAGCCCAGTTCATGGCGTAGAATATCGGTGTTCCATTTCTCAGACGAGTGCTCCGGGATGTCGTCAATCTCTGGGTAACCGGCCATCACACCCAAGGCCCCAGCATTGAACGCTGCCACCCAGGGAACCAGAAAATTCTCCCGTAAGCTCCTTTCGGACAGTTCAATGGCGCCCCGCTCCATCCCGCTGGCCGGTTCGCTCTGCGCCGGGAAATCTGTCATCAGCGCGACGACCTTTTCCGGAGCGTCGACATTCCAGCCCTGAGCTCCGCGGACGATACTTTTTGCAATCTGCGCGTAGAGATAAGGATCCTCTGTATAAGCTTCCATATTGCGGCCCATGCGCGGGTCGCGATCCAGTTCCAACACAAGCGTGGACAACACGTGAATTCCGACCGCCCGAGCCTCAGAAGCGGATGCTGCATAGATCTGTTCGACGAGCGGGATGTCGAAAGTGCTGCCGATGGCCAACCCTTCGGGAAAGACGGTAGCTCCCGGGAACATGGCTCCGTGCGTACCCTCTTCGTCCTCGAGCAACGGGATCTTCAGTCGTGTTTGCGTCAGTGCGATCTTCTGAAGCTCATTGAAGTAGTTCACCTCCCAAGCAAGGTCTTTTTGCTTGAGAGTGTTGGCCAAGGTGAAGAAGCCAGCACCTGGTCCGATTTCCGTCGGATATGTCCCGGCGGCAAACTTTTTCAGAGATTCGATCTTTTCCGGGACCGTTTTCCCAAGTTCATCGACATAAACGCACGGGAGATTAAGCTGCCCCACCTTTTCCTTGAGCGTCATCCGCTGCATGAGGTCGTTCACGCGCACATCAATCGGCTGTGTCGAATCCATATAGAGCGGTTGCGATTGTTCCTTTTGGGCCGCACAGAGAGCAACGGAAAAGAGCGCCACCAGGTGCACCGATGCGGAACGGACCGTAACTCCCGTAGAGTGGCGCATGTTATTCCGCCGAGCACCGCGGAGGGCAAGGGACACAATTGCTCGCGCACCTTGAAGAAGCCGCGCGATCTCCGAAATCGCCGTTACAAGACCTGGCATATTCTCAAATGAATAGGGCATGTTCTTCTCCAGCTCGTAATATGATTCGAACCTTCCCACCTGCTTCGAAGCCGCTGACCATTGTGCGCATCAGTGTGCCATCTCTTTCCAAGGCCCGCCTTGGTCTCTTCTACCTGTGTTAAGCGTCGCTAAAGTCGATCAACTTCGGTGATCTGCGAAAGCCCTTTGTCGTTACCGCCCAATATGCCGCGCCGATCAGGAACCACAAAGCGCCAACAATCTTTGCCAGTCCGTACAGGTTCCACCAGATCGAGGCGCAGAATGCAAAGCCGCTGAGTGGGAGTGCTATATCAGCCAGAAACCTTCGCTGGTGTCCCTTGCGTAAGAGGCTGAAGTGCCAGAACGCTGACAAGTTTACCCCCATGAAGGCCAGGAACGCCCCGAAGTTAAGAAGCTCCCCCGCATGTTCGTAGGCGTTCCCGACGTAATTGAGGCCGATTGCGCCACAGTACGCAATTGCTCCGATCAGAAGAATGTTGTAGGTCGGCGTGTTGGTTTCCTGGCGAATATGAGCGAATATGTTGCGCGGCAAAACACCGTCCCGGCCCATTCCGAAGAGCAGACGGGCCGCTCCGAGACCGCCTGTGAGCGCGCTGCCCAGGGAGGCGAGGAGCAAAATCACACCCATTGCTTCGAACAGGAAGGTTCCCCCCACGCGCTCGCATACGTCCAAGAATGCCATTTCGAGGTTCGGGAAGGTGTGCCAGTTTGGCCAAATGCGCTGGCCGAGATAGACCTCGGCGCCGCTCAGAACACCGGTCAGGATGCAGACCAATACCGTTGCCAACAGCACATTCCGCCTCGGATTCCGTACATCTTCGGAGAGGGTGGTGATGCCGTCGAAGCCAATGTAGGTTAGTGCCGCAAAAAAGGTAGCACCCCATATGCGTCGGATACTAAAGGTTTGCGGCGCATAGAACGACGCGTCGGCCTCGCGCACCCAGTAGAACATTGGGGGTGTCGGCAAACCGTTCTTGCCAGCTTTCAGGCACCCCACACACCCTATTCCGGCGAAGCATAAGTCTTGCGCGACCAATTGTGTAACGCCTCCACCAAAAGGTTGATATGTAGAAGCGTTGCAAGAGGTTATTGCGAGGTCCGGAACACTCCGCGAACCATTGTTTTGAAGGGGGAAAGAGAGCCCGAAGCGAATTAGGCCAGTGCCATCGGGGGTGGGCGATAGCCAAACGCTGCGTCCACCAGTGCTGCCACGCCGAGTGCGATCTCATCTTCGAAAGGCCATGTGACAATCGGCACACCGATCGGCAACTCCTCGGATGAGGCGTTCAGTGGAACCACTGCGACCGGGCAAGCGAGCGAGTTAAACCATTGCGTGTAGCGCACGGCGTCGAGGTAATGAACGGAGCTGCCCTCGACCGTCCACATACGCTCATCATGGTGGAATGCTGGAATGCTGGCCACTGGACAAAGCAAAACTGGATGCTCGTTCATCTCAGCAAGAGCCTTCCGACGCAGCAAGTCCAACTCGGCCCACGCGTTCAGCAACTGCGTCGCGTTGATTGGTCTGGACGCTTCTGCGATCGAAAGAAACTTTTTGAAGATGGGGCTCAACCGCTCCTGCTTGCTGCGAATCTCCGGCTCGTAGAAGATCGCCCCACACCGTACAAAGAACATCCACCACAGTTTGCTCAATTGCTCCAGGTTCCGTGGGCGGAACGGCTCCACGCGAAAGCTTGCATCGCGCAGCGCTCGCGCCGCATCGCTCGCCGCTGCGTGCGTCCCTTCCGTCGCTGGAACATGGCCATCGCCCTCAAAGTCCGCGATCGCCTTCGCACACAATTTATCGGGACTCGGGTTCTTCAGCGCGACCGGCGGACTCACTGGATCGAGCGGATCCTGACCGCTGAAAGCTTGGAACAGCAATCTAACGTCGCCAATCGTCCGCGCCAAGGGCCCGATCGCGCCCAGAATCGAGAAGGGCCCCACGCATGGCGGCAGATGCCCTCGTCCCGGTATTTGTCCCGGAGAAGGTTTTAGCGATCAGATGGCGGTGAAGTGAGTAGGAACTCGCACCGATCCTCCGCTGTCGCTCCCCAATCCCGCCGCAGACATCCCCGCCTCGATAGACGCTGACTCGCCACCGCTCGATCCACCCGGCGAGCGGGGCCAGCACAACATCGTTCATGGCTGCGTTCCCGGTGGCAATTGCGCTCCTCCGATCTCCGGTGGCGCCGACGGCAACAGTTGATAGTTGAATCGATACGATCGCACCGGCTCGCCAGATTCAAACCTGTCGTTCCAGTTCAACCGGTATTCGAGCGAGGCTGCATCGCCGGGATATTTCTCGCCCGCCGGATACGGATAGGTGCTCATGCCATGGAACGGCATTTGCGCCACTGTGAATGGCGACGCATCCCACCAATCCATGTCTTTCACGAACCCATTGGCATAGAAAAAGTAATCGCGTTTCCAATGTGTGGGCAGAGCGGGCAGCTTTTCCGCGTCAAACTCCGCCGCAATCTCCTCGCCGCTGCCAAACACAACAAACCTGTCGTCGATGTTCTCGAGCAGTGGGGTCACGTCGCCAAAATGCGTATAGTTTCCACGCTCGCGTTGAAAGGGTCCGGTTAGGCTCACAAGATTGTAGTCGTAGTCCAAATCGCCCGGGCTCGCGCCCTCAATCTGCTTTGGATAGCCGCGGAAGCGCAGCGTGGCTGTAGCCAATGGAATCTCCGTTGTGCGCGTCTGCGCGCCCGTGCTCTGGTCGATCAGCACCTGATCCCAGTAAATCTGCAGGTTCGTCATCAGCCGGATTCGCCTCGTTCCCGCCGGCAGTTTACCCGTCAGGTCCACCACGATCGTCCGCTCCAACCCGGCCGGAAAGCCCGCATCGCCGGGAATTCGCTGCCACGTGCCATTCGGGAGCTGCGCCTCAACGTACGGCGGAATCTCCTTCAACCCCGCCTGCCACGCGGCATAGAGCGAGGTCGCGCTGAAGTAGTTCACATAGCCGGTCATCAGCAGCCGCAGCGGTGCGTCCGGCTTGATCTCACCCAGGTCAAGCGTCAGCGCATGCAGATTCGCAAACCCGTCGTAAGGCAATGCCGTAAATCCGCTGGCAAACACGTGATCGCGCCTGCTCAGACGGTCCAGCACGTCGTGCCCTTCGCCATCCCACGCTCTGACTGGCAGACGTGTTTCTTCACTCGCCACCACGCGCCCCGACGCAAATGGCGGATCGTCGAGGAATCGCTCGTCGGGATTCACCTCCACATCTTCCGGATGATCGACCGCGACCATTCGCAATTGGTCGATGTAGTTCACCTCCTCCATCGGCTCCATAAAGCGCACACTGATTTTGCCGGCCACCAGCGCCACGTTCATGCCATCAATCTTTACCCACTCGCCGGGATTCGGCGTATTCCGCCGCGCGGGCGTAAACCAATGGCCTACCACCGCCGCACCAATCACGTCGGTCACGAATTTGTAGCGATGCCCGTCCCACGCGAACAGCACGGGGCACGAGCTGCCGCGGCGGTCCGCCTCTTTCATCGCGATCACCCGCTGTTGAGGCAGATCGATCTCATCCTGCAACACGCCAGTGGGCCACAGAATGCGCAGCAGATCGATGCCCGGTGCCTGCCCGAGGCCCACAAGAATCTGCGGCGGAGCCTGCGTTTGGTAGCCCGACGCGCCGGCAAGCTCCCACTTCTGCCAAAGTCCGTTGGCAAACACCTCCACCTTCACTCCCAGCGCTGTCTTGTTGTCCGCAAAGCCGGTCAGGTCGATGCGCACAAAGTGGTTCTTGTTCGCGCCTTCGTTGCGCAGCAACATCGGGGGCGCATTCTCCTGGGTCACGATCAGATCGGGCGCGCCGTCGCCATCCACGTCGGCGGCAATCAGTCCGCGCGGCGCCGCCAGCCGCACGCTGTCCAGGCCTAGCGCATGGCTCACATCCTCGAAACTGCCATCGCCGCGATTGCGGAAGACCTTTACCCGCGGCCCGGACTTCGTTTCCACAACTGCTGCCAGGTCGATCCAGCCGTCGTTGTCGATGTCAATGGGCGTCAGGCCCCATCCGCGCACTGCTCCAATGAGTGGCAACGCAACGCGCTCAAAACGTCGGCCGATGTGATCCGGCCCCTCGACGTTCCGCCACAGCGTGAGGCCCGGTGCGCCGGCGTGCGTCACCGCAATGTCCATCCAGCCATCTTTGTTGTAGTCGAGCACCGCGATGCCAACTGTTGGCGGAAACTTCACATTCGCATACAGCGGCTGCCTGGGATACTTGCCTTCGCGCGGATTCACATAAATCAGCGGCAAAGGTCCATCGCCTGTCACCGCAAGATCCACGGCGCGATCGTTATTGAAATCGGTCAGGATTGCTGCTCCGGTCTTGCCGCTTCCACCCAGCCCGGTCGGCTCCGTTTGCTCAGTGAACGTCCCGTCGCCATTGTTGCGCCACAGAACATTGGACCCATCGCCCGGCTTCAACGGCGCACCAGTCAGGAGCAGGTCCAGATCGCCATCATGGTCATAATCCACAAACGTAATGCCCGTTGGGCGGTTGCGCGGCAAAAGTCCCGATTGGGCCGTAACGTCCTTGAATTGCCCGTGACCGAGGTTGTGAAACAGAAGCACGCGGTCCTCCAGAGCCACAGCCAGATCGTTCAATCCATCGCCGTCGTAATCGCCAACAGCGCATGCCACTGCATGGCCGCTCGCCCCCAGCCCCATTGACGCCGTATCCAGTTCCTCAAAGCTGCCGCCGCCACGATTGTGCAGGATGCGTATGGCCTGTGCGCCCGCTTGCATCAGCACCAAATCCATCTGCCCTGAGCCCATTGCGTCGATCATGCACGCCCCGCCTGTCGTCGTCCATGACCGAGCGCTTCCGGAGTCAGGCGCGACCATTGGCTGCGCCACAAGCCGGACCGGAATCATCGCGTGTCGGATCGTTTCCGGCTCTTCGACTGCCGTAACTGTTGAATAATGCCCTTGCTCGCCGTAAGACAGCCCCAGCGCCGATGAAATCTTGGTGCTCGTCAAATGTTGAAAACGCGCAAAGTGTTCCTTCGCCTCTGTTATGTGGCCCGTGCGTTGCAGCGACCGCGCCAGAGCGAACTCAGCCGAAGCGTGCAGCCGGTTAATCTCCAGCGTCTTCTCGAATGTTGCAATCGCCTTGTCGAACTGTCGCATCTCCTGGTAGCAGGCGCCTTCGAAATACCACGAGTCTGCATCCCGGGGATCGAGCTTCACCGCCTGTTGAAAGCTGGCGAGTGCGTCTGTGAGCTCATTACCCCCATGCTGCGCCAAACCCAGGTTGTACCATGCCTGGGCGCTGGCGGGGTTAAGGACAATGGCCTGCTCGAGCGCTTTCTTGGCTTCGTCCAGCTTCTGCTGCGCCAATAGCGCAATGCCTTCATTGATGGCTGCCTGCGCCATCCTTGGGTCTTTCTTGAATGCACCAGCGAAACTGGCCGCGGCTCGCTCGGTGAACTGCTGGCCCATTTGCGCCACACCTCGATTGTTCTGTCGGATTGCCTCGGCATCGTAGTGCATCTGCCCTCCCGCCATCGTGGCAGCCAGAAGCAAAAGCACAACCGTCATGGTTGTTCGTATCGTCATCGTCCCCATTACCGCAATCCCCAATCGAGTTCGAACCATTCAGTGTACTTGAGTATCTTCGGGAAGCACACTGACCACATGCGCGGCCCCGTAAATAGCTGTCATGGTGCGCTCTGTTTATACTTCTGTTGTGATTCCGTCCCTGAAAGGTAGAGACTGGTGCGATTTTCTTGCCCGGCCCGCTTTTGAATCGCCACCACCTGACGTTCTAGACGCAATTTTCAACGTGCCTATTCTTATTCCTGGCGCCGGTGGCTCCATTGGCTCCGCACTCGCCGTGCGTCTGGTCCGTTTCGGCCTGCCAGCACTGTTTCTGCTTGAATCTGCAGAGCACAATCTTTACGAGCTCAAGTGAGCATTGGCGGATGATCTTAAGACTGCCTCTCGCGCAGCCGAATCCGTGACGTTTATCCTTGGCAGCTCCGGTGACCCCGCATTGATGGACGAACTTTTCGCCGTGCACGGTCGGCGCATCGTCCTCCATGCCGCTGCGTATAAGCATGTTCCTCTGCAGGAGACACAACCTCTAGCTGCAATCGCGAATAACATCTTCCCCGCAGAGACCGTCACTGCTGAGCCGCCGCGAACGGCGCGCGTTTGGTGCTGCTCTCCACAGATAAGGCCGTAGAGCCGGCCTCAGTGACGGGGGCCACCAAGCGAGTCGCCGAAAAGATTGTCCGGCTTCCGGTGGGAGCGTGTCGGAGGTATTCGCGCATCAGATCGCGCGCGGCGGACCGCTAACCATCACTGACCCCGCAGCCCGCCGCTACTTCCTTACTTTGAACGAAGTTGGGGACTTACTTCTCTTTGCGTCTATGCATCTTGGCCCTTCCTCTCTATTAGTTCAGGCTTTCCCTACCAATTTCGACATTGCGGAGTTGGCTCATTTCATAGTGCGCCAACTCACTCCCGGCCGCGACATTCCCGCCCACTTCACCGGTCTCTTTCCCGGCGACAAGCTCATCAAGCGTCTATGGAGTCCTGCGTCTCGCCGCTACTCTTCGCCCAGCTTGTATGGAATCCCAAACCGCCCAAGCTGGATCAACGCCTTGTCTCCTGGCGGCCAGATGTGCAAGCTCTCCACCCGGCTTGAATCCGCAACTCTGTGTGCATCGGTGCTTCCCACCAGTTCCCCCGGTCGCCGCATGGTTGAAATGAACCCTCAGTGAATCTCCTCCGTCCTCGCGGGTCCATCCGAAGGCATACTCGCCATGCTTGAGGGGAATGGCTCCGATCTGCCCCGGCGCCTGCACGATGAGGTGGTGTGAGTACTTGCCCTCAGCCGAATAACCGGCCGTGATGAGCACCACTCCGACGATGAAGCGCCCATGCTCATCCACAATTCCCGACGCGGTCCGCATCTCCGTCTCGATATGTTCGTTCACCACAGGCGCCTGCGACGGCAGCACTGACGCCAGCTCCGCTGGTATAGACTGCCGCCATGTCGTCTCTTGCGCAGATGCCCGCAACGCCAGCAACGACATACAGACGGCAAACAAAATCGTATTTTTGCGCTTTTTCTTGTCATGATTTGGGCTTTCGCAACGATTCGAGAGGAACAATGCCTCGCTGAATGGCCGCCGTAGCCGCCTGTGTCCGGTCCGTCACGCCCAGCTTACCCAGCAAACTGTTGATGTGGGTCTTCACCGTCGCCTCCGAGACCTCTAGCTCGGCAGCAATCTCCCTGTTGCTCTTTCCGTGCACGATCTGCTCCAGCACGTCGAACTCCCTTGGAGTCAGATCCTTCGCGCCCTTGCGCTCGGCAAGCCTCTCGGCGATCGCGGGCGGAATATGAGTCTTGCCCGCGTGGACCGCGCGGATGGCTTTGATGAGATCCTCGCCGGTCATTCCCTTCAGCAGGTACGCTCGCGCGCCTGCCTTCAGCGCGCGGTAGATGTCTTCGTCACCGTCGTAGGTGGTGAGCACGACGAACCGCCCCTGAGGCGTCTCCAGTCGAATTCGATCGATCACTTCCACGCCGCTCATCCGCGGCAGCCGCAGGTCGATCAGCGTGATATCAGGCTGGAGCTTGCGAAACTGCGCGACCGCCTCCAAGCCGTCCGCAGCCTCTCCCACAACGTCCAGGCCGCCCGCTTCATTCAGCAACGCCACTAGTCCCTGGCGAACCACGTTGTGGTCTTCGACAATCAACACACGGATCGGTTCCACCGTCACGCTCGTACCTCCAACTGCTCGCTCGCTTCTCCCTGCGATGGCGCGCGCAGCCGAATCGTGGTCTCCTCGCCAGGCACGCTGCTCACTTCAAGCGTCCCGCCGATGGCCGCCGCGCGCTCTCTCATTCCAGTCAGCCCAAAGTGTCCCGCCGAGGACTCCGGCGCCCCTTCCGAGGCGCCTCCCCGTCCATTGTCCCGGCAACTAGAGCAACTGAGTTTCTATGCAACGATCTCATACTCATTGGTATGTCTCCCTGTGCATTGGTGAAGCTAGCCGAGTCGAGGAATCGAAGTATTATCTGCGATCGCTCGTCGCCGGTCCAGGCTTTCTACTGCGCCGTACTTTCGACACAAGGCTGCGCCCGCCATGGCTTGGGGGAGCTGCGACCGAGTATCGGAGCTTCAGGGACGTTTCGAGAATGAGATGCTTTGCGGGGCCTTGATCTCCCTGTAGCCGGTCTAGCAAAAGTCGAGCAGCCGATGTACCGAGTTGGTATCCCGATTGGGAGACGGACGAAAGTGACGGATTGGTTGTTTCAGCGAGATCAAGGTCGTCGAAGCCCATCACGGACACATCTTCCGGGCATCGAAGTCCGGCCTCTCGAATAGCCAGCAGGACTCCGAGGGCAATCATGTCATTTCCCGCGAAGATGGCCGTCGGACGGGGAATGAGTCGCAGAAGTATAAGGGTCTTTGAGTAGCCGCCTTGCTTATCAAAAGTCGTTTCTTGGACGTACTCCGGAGCGAGAGGCAACCTTGCCTCGCGAATGGCGCGTTTAAAGCCGTCGAGCCGATCCTTCGCGTTTGTCAAATGTAATGGCCCTGTGATTGCAGCGAGCTTTATGTGACCCATCTGCAGAAGGTAGCGCGTTGCGTTGTAGGCTCCTTTTTCGTTATCGGCGGTGACGCTATCGCCGCTCCAGTTCCTAGGCAGCCGGTCGATACAGACCACCCCAGTCCCTGCGCGGCAATACGATTCTGCCTGTGCCGCGAGATCGCTGAAGTTCGACGGGATTACGATCAGACCAGCCGGGAGAAAGGTGCGTAGCGCATTAAGATGGACCAGTTCCTTGGAATGGTCATTGTCGGTATTGCAGAGGATCAGACGATATCCATTCGAGAATGCTACATCTTCGGCGCCGCGAACTACCGCCGGAAAGAACGGATTGGTAATGTCGGGTATGATCATCCCGATGATGTTGGTCTTGTCACGTCGAAGACCGCGCGCGAGCTGGCTGGGCTGATAGCCGACAGCCTGGACGGCTCGAAGCACACGCTGCCGCAAGGGATCGCGAACGCTTGCGGAATCGTTGAGCACATGTGAAACCGTGCCAAGTGAAACGCCGGCAAGCCTCGCGATATCCTTCATATTGGCCATAGCACTTTTCCTTGAGCGTCGCACTTATCTAAAGACATCTATTCTCCGCAACGGTATTCTTAAAGTATACCGACGATTGAAACAGTTCAATCTCGAGGGATTTCGGTTGGTCGTTGCCCAACTAAATGCGCCGCAAAGCGGATGCCTAACCCGGAAGCAGGCGGGACGCGCACAGAGTGGCTTCAGGTGAGTGGCACTTTAGCAAATCGAGAGCTGGCGCTGGGGTCGATTTGATTGAACGGATGGAGAGCTTGCCGCCTCTTGGCCCGCGTGTGCATTCGGAAAGAGTGTCTAAATATTAAACTTGACAAATTTCAGACTGCGATATTACTGTTCTCAACGTTGTCTTATGAAAGCTTTCAAGCTCGCTTGATGGCTGCCATGCTTCAATCATGCGCAGTGGCAATCGATTAGTGCGTGAGACGATGGCGAGATCAACGACGAACGCTGTTTTGGATGGGTGGCGGGAGCTCACCTGGGACGTTGAATGCAATTGAACGATTGCTCTGTGTTCTAAACTTTAGCGCGGCTCGCAATATCTTGAATTGCCTGCACCGGTAATTCCTGTTTGCGGTACCAGCGTCTTCATGCGATGGGGCGGAATTATGTACCAGCCGGAAGTGTATCGAATTGCTCTCTCCTTCATGGTCTTTAGTATGCTTTGCTGGGGTTCGTGGGCAAACACACTGAAACTCTGCCCGGAGTACAGATTTCAGCTGTTCTACTGGGATTATGTTATCGGGTTAATCGTCGGCGCCGTTGGGTGGGGATTGACGTTGGGAAGCTTCGGCGGCACTAGTAGGCCGTTCTTCGCAGACGTTACCCAAGCCAGCCTGCACTCTGTTCTCCTTGCCGTGACCGGGGGAGTGATATTCAACATTGCCAATCTGCTCCTCGTTGCTGCCATCGACATTGCAGGCTTGGCAGTTGCATTCCCAATTGGTATTGGTTTGGCGCTCGTCGTAGGCGCGGTCAGCAGCTACCTGATCTCTCCGAAGGGGAATCCGCTTTTGCTATTTGGTGGAATAACACTCGTGGTCGCGGCGATTGTGTTCGATGCAATTGCATACCGGCTGCGCGAAACAGGCCGTCCTGCAACGAGCAAGCGAGGCATCGCGATTAGCTTGATCGCCGGCGTTCTGATGGGATGCTTTTACCCATTCGTTTCAAAATCTATGACGAGCGAGAGGGCCCTTGGCCCGTATGCGGCGGTATTGTTTTTTGTAATTGGCGTGGCAGCGTGTTCGATGCCTGTGAACTACTTGCTGATGCGGAAGCCACTTGACGGGCGTGATCCAGTTTCGATGAACGGCTACCAGCGCGCGTCTGGGACATGGCACCTCTGTGGCGTTGTTGGCGGCGCAATCTGGTGTACCGGTGCCGTGCTGAATTTCGTTGCATCCCGAGCCAATATCGTGGGACCCGCTGTGTCCTATTCGATTGGCCAGGGAGCGACCATGATTTCGGCCTGCTGGGGTGTGTTTGTCTGGCGAGAGTTCACCGCGGCTCCCTTCAGATCAAAGGCGTTTCTGGCGTGGATGTTTGTTCTCTTTCTATTTGGGCTAACGGCGATCGCCGTGGCTCCACTCTTTTCCTGAGTCATCGTCCATTTCATTTTAGCTATCGAGGAGAAGTAACGTGGCTGGCCAAAAGCCAATTGTGGTCGTCGGCAGCATCAACATAGATCTTGTAGCAGTGACCGGGCGAATTCCGGTGGTCGGCGAAACCGTAATCGGTACTGACTTCCAGATTCATCCTGGCGGTAAAGGCGCAAACCAGGCCGTGGCCATCGCGAAACTCGGTTACCCAGTGCGGCTTATCGGATGCCTGGGCAACGATGTATTCGGGGCACAACTGAGGTCGAATCTGCTTGGCGGGGGAGTGGATATTTCGGGCGTATCGACATGCGAAGGAACTTCGGGAGTTGCGTTTATTGTTGTCTCGGAGATGGGAGAGAACAGCATTGTCGTTACGCCGGGTGCGAACGCGAAGGTGACTCCCCAGGAATTAGCAGCAAACATAGAGATCATTCGTAGGGCGGGCATAGTCCTCACTCAGCTTGAGATTCCGCTCGAAACAGTTCAATACCTCGCGGAGTTTTGTGCGCGAGAAGACGTGCCGCTGATTCTCGATCCTGCCCCTGCCAGAGATCTTCCTCTAAACATCTTCAAGCGCATTGCATGGTTCACTCCCAACGAAACGGAGGCAGCGTTCTTTACGGGGAGAAAGAGCAATAATGGCGACCCGGTTGCGCCCGTCGAAGTGGCAAAAATGCTCCTTGGCAAAGGAAATCGTGGTGTCGTGCTCAAAATGGGCTCACATGGCGCCTACATCGCGACGCAGGAAGGCCTTGGCGTCCAAGTCACCGCAGTCCCCGTCAGAGCGATTGATACAACCGCTGCCGGGGATGCTTTCAACGGAGGTTTTGCCACTGGACTCATGCTGGGGAAGTCTCCCCTGGAGAGCGCACGTTTTGCTGTCGCCGTCGCCGCGATATCTGTGACACGAACTGGCGCACAACCCTCGATGCCTACTATGGCCGAGGTAGAAGAATTCATGAAAAATAAAGCAACAAGGTCAATATGCATATGATGAGTCGGACATCGATGCAGTTCTTCACAATCGATTGCCATCGAGACAGACAACGGAGCAGTCAATGCACGTCAGTGCCATGTCTCGAACAAAGAGAAACGACGGTCATGAGCAACTGGATGTGGAGGTTTGAGCTGGCCGGAAAAGGTCATCGCATCTTTCGCGTGAATCCGTGGGATTTGCCAACTCACCTCCAGGAGAAAACGCTATGAAATCGACGACTCAATCAATGCAGAAGGCCGTCGGTCTATCACTCCTTGCGGCGATCATTTCAGCACCTGTCTGGGCGCAGGATACAAAATATGCCCCCACAGGGCCGCAAATGCCCCCACAAGGGCCGCAAATTCCCCCAGCCGCTTGCTTCACTTTGCGTGGCCCCTGGGCGGGAGGATACATTCCCTGCACCGCATCAAGCCATAGGGAATGGTTGGCCGATATAACGCATTGGCGCGATGAACGTCGAATCCGCATAGGCTACGATCCAGCCCGGTATGAGCTGCCCGCGCTCAAGTGGACTCAATCCAGCTTTATGCAGCCTCAGATGATGGTGCATGACCGATACTTCTATGATCCTGTCGCGGGCAAATACACAGTTGACCGCTACCTCGATGACCTGGAAAAGAGATACGGTGGAATCGACGCTGTACTCATTTGGGCAACATACCCGAACATGGGTATCGACGATCGCAACCAGCACGACATGGTGCGTTCTATGCCAGGCGGGGTGGAAGGCGTTAAGCAGATGGTTGCAGACTTTCATCGCCGCGGTGTGAGAGTCTTGTTCCCGATGATGATGTGGGATCAGGGAACGAGAGATCCGGGTTCGTCCTGGCCAGATGCAATCGCTAAATTCATGAAGGAAATCGACGCCGACGGCATCAATGGTGACACCCAGGAGGGTGTCCCGTTGGCATTCTCGTTGGCGGCTGAAAAGGTGAATCATCCGCTTGCGTTTGAGCCGGAGGCCTTTCCGAGCGACGAAGCTCTCGCGTGGGATGTGCTTACCTGGGGGTATTATCAATTTCAATTTGTTCCGACGGTCGACAAATATCGCTGGCTTGAGCCACGCCACCAGGTTAATATCTCTGATCGTTGGAATCACGACAAGACTGACGATCTGCATTTCGCTTTCTTCAATGGGGAAGGTTGGGAGAGTTGGGAGAACGTATGGGGCATCTGGAACGGCATCACGCCGCGAGATGGCGAGGCAACACGGCAAGTAGCAGCGATTGAGCGCGCTGTTGCGCCTTTCCTCGTAAGCCAGGGATGGGAACCATTCTATGTAATGAATAGGTATGGCGTTTTCGCCAGCCGTTGGCCGTTAGAGGACCAGACGGTGTGGACCATTGTGAACCGCAATGAATATGACGTCGAAGGTCGACAAATGACTGTGCCGTACAAACAGGGAATGCGGTACTTCGATCTCTACCATGGCGCCGAGCTAGAGCCGGCTCTGGAAAACGACCAAATGGTGCTCTCATTCAGTACTGAGGCCCGCGGCTATGGTGCCATCCTCGCCACCCCCGGCGAGCCGGATGTCCGGTTCGAGCAACTGATGGCGAAGATGAAGGTGATGACCGAAAAGCCGTTATCGAGTTTCTCGAATCAGTGGGAACCACTGACTCAACATTTGGTTGAGATCGAGCCTACGAAGCCAGCGAGTACAACTCCTGAGGGAATGATACGAATCGAGGGCGGCGACTTCCTGTTTAAGGTTCGGGGAATTGAGATTGAGGGAAGCGATGATGTTGGAGTGGACGTGCAATACCCCTGGGAGAATAGCCCGCGTCGCTTCCATGAGAGCGTTGTGCACATCAGGCCGTTTTACATGGATAAGTATCCGGTGACGAATGCGGAGTTCAAGAAATTCCTCGATGCGTCGCACTACCATCCCAAGGACGACCTCAACTTTCTTAAAGACTGGAAGGGCGGAACGTATCCTGACGGATGGGCGAACAAGCCTGTGACCTGGGTCTCCCTTGAAGACGCCCGCGAGTATGCCAAGTGGGCGGGCAAACGCCTTCCGCATGAGTGGGAGTGGCAGTATGCGGCGCAGGGAAATGATGGCCGGAGGTTCCCCTGGGGCAACTGCGATTGGCTCGCACCCGCGCTTAGCGAAGGTCCGTTCGCATGTCCTTGGGAGAATGACCCGAAGGACGCACCGGCGCCGATTCCAGACAAAGGGCGCGTGATGCTTGCAGCCAGCGACGTCGATACGCATCCGAAAGGGGCAAGCCTATTCGGTGTGATGGACATGGTTGGGAATGTCTGGCAGTGGACCGATGAGTACGTTGACGAGCATACACGAGCCGCCATTTTGCGCGGAGGCAGTCACTACCAGCCTCAGGGTTCCATCTGGTACTTCCCGCAGGCCTACATGAATGACCAACACGGAAAGCTTCTGCTTATGGCCCCTAGTTACGACCGTTCCGGTGCTGTGGGCTTCCGCTGCGTACAGGACGCAGAGTAGAGGCCGTAACCCATGCCTAGCTGCGTTCATGCCGAACTGCGTTAAAGAGGATCCCAATGAACGAATGTATGCAAAAATCCGTACCAGCGAACGTCAGGCACCGTGAAATCATCGTTATGACCGGAGCAGCCGCTGCTTTGCCTTTGATTCTTCCCGATTATGCATCGAGTGCGTCCCCAGGTGCAGAGGAGTCGCCCGATCGGTTTTTTGACCTCTTAACTTAGTTCAAAAAGGGAATCGTAAATGCTCAACAAACGACTCGGAATCCTTCTTTGTGTGTTTGCGTCAGTATCCGCTACATCGGGCCAAACGGGCCAATGGATCACCTACAGCCACGATCCGCAGCGCTCCGGGGTAGCCGCCGATGAACACGCGTTTTCAGTTGCCAATGTTTCCCGGCTCGGCCTCGAATGGAAGACGATCGTTCCCAATGAGCCGCTGTTTCTGAACGGTCTAACAGCGCCGCTGGTGGTGCGAGGAGTCAAGGCCGGCGTGGTCGACCGAAACCTGGTGATCGTTGCCGGAAGTTCGGATCACGTTTTCGCGCTCGATGCGGAAACCGGCGAACTGGCGTGGAAGCAGGATTTCGCCATCGCGCAGCCGCGTCCGCAGGACGGCGGATGGCTGTGTCCCTACGCATTGAATGCGACTCCGGTGATCGATCCCGGCAAGGCGCGCGTCTTCGTGATCGCCAGCGACGGGCGCTTGCATACGCTCGATCTCGCTGACGGCCATCCCAGCGCGCCGCCTGCGCAATTCGTGCCCGCCTTCTCGAAGATGTGGAGTCTGAATTACGCGGGCAGCGTGCTCTACGCGTCGCTCTCGCAGGATTGCGCGCATGCCGCGTCCGGTGTCGCGGCGCTCGATCCTGACGCGCCGGGAAAGCCCGTGACGCGCTTCTTCAGCGCCGTGAACGTCGGCGCGGGGGTGTGGGGGCGCGGAGGCGTTGCTGTTGGGTTCGACGGCTTTATCTATGGGGTCACCGGCGACGCTCCGTTCGATCCGACAGCCAACGAATACGGCGATACCGTGTTCAAGCTTGCGCCGCGCACGCTGCAACTGGCCGGATACTACACGCCATCCACCTGGCAATACATCACGCGCCGCGATCTCGACATGAGCACCTCGACGCCGGTTGTCTTTCGCTGGAACAACCACGTGCTGACCGCGGTGGGCGGCAAGGAAGGCGCGATCTACGTGACCGATGTGAGCCAGATGTCCGGGCCGGATCATCATGCCGCAGCTTACATCTCGCCTCGCTACACCAATGCTACGCAAACATTCCAGGGAGCGGGCATCTGGGGGTTGATGAGCGAGTGGAAAGATGCATCGGGCCAGACGTGGCTCTACGTTCCGTCGTGGGGCGAGCCGACCAGCGATGCCAAATTTCCCACATCGTATGGACCGGTGAAAAACGGCAGCATCATGGCCTTCAATGTGGTGGCAGGCGCGGACCACAAACCGGTGTTGAAGCCGGCGTGGATCTCGTCCGACATCGCTGTGCCCGATCCAGCGGTGATTGCCGGCGGCGTGCTTTTCGTGTTGGGTACGGGCGAAAACCCGCAGCAGGTGAATGCGAGCGATATCTCGCGGATCCTCACGAGACGCGAGAATCTCAATACCGGGCACGCCATTCTGCACGCGCTCGACGCCACCACCGGCAAAGAACTCTGGTCGAGCGCCGACGCCATGCCCGGCTGGACGCATTTTTCCGGGCTTGCCGTGGGCGACGGGAAGGTCTTCGTGACGACGCATGACGGCGCAGTCTATGCATTCGGATTGCGCGGGCTTGGATCTCCGGCGCCGCGGACCACCATCATTCCCGGGCCTCCGGCCGCGAAAGCGCCCGCGCGGCCGCAGACGCCTGTGGGCGTGGTGAACATTCCGGAATGCGGGGCGGCTAACGCAGTGTACGAGCAGCGCTGCGCGATGTGCCACGGCGCGGACGGGAAGGGAATCACGGCTGCGCGCACACCCAACTTCGCCGACTCTGACTGGCAGGCGGGCCGCAGCGACCAGGCGCTGATCGATGCGCTAGCCAAGGGCACGGACAAAGGCATGCCAGTCTTCGAGGGTCAACTGATCCCGGCGCAGATTGACGAGATGATTCATTGCATGGTGCGCGGTTTTGCACGCGCGCCGCAGGGACGGTGAGTCATCCATCATCGTGCCACGCACGATGCCGATCGCGTTGGATGAACTGGTTTGGATCGGTCGTGATTCCCCACCCTTTCACACCAAACGCGAAAGGATGGGCACGGATGTCGAAGCTTAACCGCTCATCGGTACGACTTGGAGCACCTTGAGCGACGCGCTGGTGGCAACTGCAACCTGCACTCCGCGCGCCCAATCGGCGTGTTCAAACACGCCGAGATCCTTCCCACTCAGAACGGAACGCAGCTTATACTTACCCTGCGGAATCAACGGCAAGTGCGCCAGTGCCTCTGCCGCGTTCGAATAGTTCCGGAAGAGCACAATCACGCCGCTGCCGCTGTGGGCCAGACGTGCGAAACCTTCTAGTACCGCGCCCGCGTGGTTGCGTAATGCAGTTTCCGGCGGGCATGTTTGCGTGTGAAGTTCCAGTCGATGGTGGTGCGGTCGCGGTTGATACGGCGGTCCCAGGCATGGACTTCGCCGCGCAGTGCAGCCAGGTCCGGGATTCTGCGTTGGCCCAGACATTGACGGCTGAGCAGGCTCACTTCGATCTCGGCCTGGTTGAGCCAACTGCCGTGTTTGGGCGTGTAATGGATCGTAAACCGGCTCCACAGCATGCCACCCAGCTTCTCACCATACCGCTTCACCAGAGATTTGCGACCGTGCGTGTTGAGGTTATCAAGGACCAAGTGGATGGTCCGCGCCTCAGGATAGCGAGCGATGAGCTCCACCAGGTAATCGGCAAACTCTGCCGCCGAGCGCGTGGCTGTGGGTTTGGGGAAATGCTGTCCCGCTTTCGGTTCCACGCCGCAAAAGACGTTGGCCGTGCCGCAGCGCTTGTACTCGTAATCGCGCTGTGCGATCCGGCCCGGCCGGGCAGGGCGAGGGGCGCGAAGGTCCTGGTGCAACACCACCGGCTTTTCGTCGATGCAAACCACCGGTTCCTCCTCCGCGAGCGGCTTTTCGTAGAGAGCCAGAACATCTTCCATGCGCCGGATATACTCCTTATCCAGTTCCGCCACGCACCACATTTTTTTCCCGCCACGGCTTCAGGTCGTGGCTCTGAAGAAGGATGCGCACCGTCTCCGGGCCTACATGTTCAACCAACTTGCGCTTCACCGCCTCCTGGGCGATCAACCGTACCGACCAGCGCGCCCGGCCTGCCGGCGGCGGGCCGCACACCATGGCGATAATCCGTTGCCCATGCTCGATGTCCAGCAGCGGCTTCTGGCCCGGCCGAGGAGCATCGTAGATGGCCCGTTCCAATCCGCCTTCCACGTAACGCTTGCCGATCTCCCAGGCGGTCTTGGCGGAGATGCCCACAGCGGCTCCGGCCTCCACTGTGGACCGGCCTTCGTCCATCTGCCGCAGCACCAACGCCCGAATCACCGTCCGCACCGGTTGCACTCCGCCGCTCAACAACTCCTCCACCTGTTTCCGTTCCTTCCGCGAAAGCTGAATCTGCAATCCTCTGTGCTTGCCCATGCTTCCGCTATACCGCTCATCACTGCTCCGATAAAGTACCAAACTTGATTACGAATCTACGAAGGCACGGTACTAG
>Ga0187856_1000686_pt1 | contig 29493 bp, 31 predicted proteins | sample June2016WEW_8_40_FD_132443 | JGI IMG/M metagenome (GOLD analysis project Ga0187856, IMG submission 132443) | Peatland microbial communities from SPRUCE experiment site at the Marcell Experimental Forest, Minnesota, USA - June2016WEW_8_40 | ecosystem: Environmental > Terrestrial > Soil > Wetlands... | reverse complement strand
AGGCTCGCCAAGGATTGGGAGAATCTCAATCGCAAGGCGCTCACTTTCTTGCGCCTCGCTTCAATCCGCCTCATGCTACGAAAACTCTGTAATCCCATCTAATGTTTCCGGACAGACTCTAAGCGGCCACACTGAGACCATAGCTCCTCGACGCCGCAGTTGGGCTAACCTGTCGATATCGCATGGCAAAATATAATCGCGCATGTTGTTGACGGGCCAACATGCGGCGTGTCACGTTTTCATCGACCCTCGTCACCCCGTCGGGTTTCGGCCTCGCCGGAAGCCGGATCGTAATGGCGCCGACAGGCGCAAGAAAACCAAGGAACGTAGGGTCGAGGAGGATGTCGAGGAGGATTAAGTCCAAATGGCGGTTCGGCCCGCATGACCGAAATCCCGCTGAGCGTGGTGGTCGGCCCGCACGACGGCGCGGCGCCGCTGTTGCTGGAGATCGCAGCCGTGACCATGCGCTTCGGCGGCATTATCGCGCTCGAGGACGTTACTTTCTCGGTGGGCGAAGGTCGTATTGTGGGATTGATCGGACCCAATGGTGCCGGCAAGACCACCTTGTTCAATTGCCTGAGCAGGCTCGATCGGCCGGTGCGCGGGGAAATCCGATTGAACGGACGGTCCTTGCGCCGATGCTCGCCGTCGGACATTGCCGCCCTGGGCATCGGGCGCACGTTCCAGGCCCCGGCCCTGTTCGCTTCGATGTCGGTCCTCGATAACGTCAAGGTCGGTGCCCACGCACGCGGTCGCAATGGCCCGCTCACCGATGCCGTGACACTGCCGTTTACCCGGCCCGAGGAGCGTGAGTTCGACGAGACCGCGCGCACGATGCTGGCCTTCGTCGGGCTGGAGAACATGGCAAGACAGCCGGCTGCGAGTCTCTCATTGGGCGCGCGCAAGCGCGTGGAATTGGCGCGCGCACTCGCCGCCCGCCCGCTGCTTCTGCTGCTCGACGAACCAGCCGGCGGGCTCAATCACGAAGAAGTGGCGGAACTCGGCACGCTGATCCGTTCCGTCCGTGATCAGCTCGGGATCACCGTGCTCCTGGTCGAGCATCATATGGGCCTGGTGATGAGCGTTTCCGATCAGATCGTAGTGCTCAATTTCGGACGGGTGATCGCCGATGGGCCGCCGGCGGAAATTCGCGGCAATCCGGCCGTTACCGAGGCGTATCTAGGAACGCGGCACTGATGGCGCCGATCCTGGAGCTGCGCGCCGTCAGGGCCTTTTATGGCCAGTCCGAGGTGTTGCACGGGATCGACGTCGCGGTCGAGGAAGGCGGCATGGCGGTGCTGCTCGGCGCCAACGGGGCGGGCAAGACGACAACGCTGCGCGCCATCTGCGGCATCGTGCGCAGCGAGGGTGAAATCCTGTTCGCTGGGAAGCGACTGCAGGGACGCTCGACCGAGGAGATCGCGGGCCTGGGCGTGGCCCATGTGCCGGAAGGGCGAGGAACCTTCATCGGCCTGACGGTCGAGGAAAACCTGCGCCTTGGCGCCTATACGCGTGCCGGCCGGCCTGACGCGAACATGCAGCGCATGTACGGTTATTTTCCGATTCTCGCCGCGCGGCGTCGGCAACAGGCGGGCGCCTTGTCGGGCGGCGAGCAGCAGATGCTGGCCATCGCGCGCGCCTTGATGATGGAACCGCGGCTTCTGGTGCTCGACGAACCGTCCTTCGGCCTTGCGCCGCGAATTGTCGAAGACATTTTCACGATCGTCGAGCGCATACGGCGGGAGGAACACGTGAGCGTGCTCCTGGTGGAGCAGAACGCAAGCCTCGCCCTGGAGCTGGCGGATCACGCCTATCTCATCGAAACCGGCTATGTTGTCGCGTCGGGAACCGCGAAAGCATTGGCCGACGATCCCCAGATCCGCCGTGCCTATCTCGGATATTGACGGGCTTTCGATGCACCAATTGTTGCAGCAGATCTTCTCGGGCCTCGCCGCCGGCGCCATTTACGCGAGCCTGGCGCTCGCGTTGGTGATGATCTATCGGGCGACCGACCTGGTGAACTTCGCGCAGGGCGAGATGGCGATGTTTTCCACCTACATGGCCTGGACGCTGGTGAATGCCGGGTTGCCCTTTTGGGGTGCTTTTATCGTCACGCTGCTCCTTTCGTTCCTCGGCGGCATGGCGATCGAACGGGTCGTCATCCGGCCGGTCGAGAACGCTCCGGTTCTGGCCGCTGTCGTCGTGACCATCGGCCTGTTGCTGATCTTCAATTCGCTGGCGGGATGGATCTATACCTATACCGTGCAGGATTTCCCGAGCCCGTTTCCCGACCGGCCGTTGCTCGGCGCGCTGATTACCACGCGCGACCTGGGAGTGATCGGGATGACGCTGGTGATGCTCATCCTGCTTTTTGCATTTTTCCGCTTCACCGCGACCGGATTGGCCATGCGCGCTGCCGCGCAGAATCCGGCTTCCGCGCGCCTGTGCGGCATCCGGGTGGGACGCATGCTCGCGATCGGTTGGGGCTTGGCTGCGGCGATCGGCGCCACCGCGGGCATCATGGTGGCGCCGGTATTATTCCTCGATCCCAACATGATGGGCGGCGTGCTTCTTTACGCCTTCGCCGGCGCGCTCCTTGGCGGAATCACCAGCCCTGTTGGTGCTGTTGTCGGCGGGCTGATCGTCGGCGTCACCGAGAATCTGGTCGGCACCTATCTGATCGCCAGCCAGCTCAAACTGACGGTGGCGCTCGCCTTGATCATACTCGTGCTGGTGTTGCGGCCGAACGGGTTGTTCGGCACTGCGATCGTGCGGCGGATGTGAGGATGACAAAAAGTTTCCCCGTCGTTGCTCCGGAGCGGCTTGCCGGCGACCGCTACGCCGGGGTTAGCCTTCGCGCTTGGCGATGGCTCGCCGCCTTGGTGCTGATCGCGCTGGCAGCTGCGCTGCCTTTCGCGCTGAGCAAGTATCAGGTGTTCGAGCTGACGATGGTGATGATCTACGCCATTGCCGTGCTCGGCCTCAACATCCTGACCGGTTACAATGGACAGATTTCGCTCGGCCATGGCGCTTTCTTCGCCGCGGGCGCCTACACCACGGCGATCCTGATGCATCGCTACGGCGTGCCCTATTGGGCCACTGTGCCGCCGGCGGCTTTGATTAGCTTCGTGCTCGGGGTGCTTTTCGGGCTGCCGGCGTTGCGCTTCGAGGGTCCTTATCTTGCGCTCGTCACGCTGGCGATGGCACTCGCCATGCCGCAATTGCTCAAATACTTCGACACCTGGACGGGAGGCGTGCAGGGCATCAACCTGGTCAAGCCGATGCCGCCGCCGGGGCTCGGCATCGACCGCGATCGTTGGCTCTACCTCCTGGTTCTTGTTGTCCTGCTGCTGGCGATGCGGGTCGCCGCCAACATGCTCCATGGCCGCACCGGCCGGGCCCTGGTCGCGATCCGCGACCATCCGATCGCGGCGGCGGCCATGGGCATCAACACCGCTCGCTACAAGACGCTGGCCTTCGGCACCTCTACGCTGTTCACCGGCGTCGCTGGAGCGCTCGCCGCCATCGTCATCGGCTATGTCTCGCCCGAAAGCTATAGCCTGTTCCTGTCGATCTCGTTCCTGGTGGGCTCCGCCGTTGGCGGCATTGCGACGATCGGCGGCGCGATCGTCGGCGGGTTGTTCATCCAATTCGTGCCCAATCTCGCCAATGACATTTCCGACGCCGCCCCCTGGGCGCTCTATGGGCTGGCAATGTTGCTGTTCATGTATGCGATGCCGCGCGGCGTCGTCGGCACGCTCGGACCTTGGTTCGCCCGGTCGATGCGGCAAATTCAACCGCATCGCGCGGCATGTGCAGGAAGCGAAGAAGAGTGCAACGGGAGGATGTTATGACAATGAAACGGACCATCGTGGCCGCCTTGTCGGCGGCCGGCCTCGCTCTCGCAAGCGGATTGGCTTTGGCCGCGGGCCAGTACGGACCCGGTGCCAGCGACAGCGAAATCAAGATCGGCAACACCATGCCCTATAGCGGTCCGGCTTCGGCCTACGGCGTCATTGGCAAGACCGAGGCCGGCTACTTCGCCATGATCAACGAGCAGGGCGGGATCAACGGCCGCAAGATCAACTTCATCAGCCGCGACGACGGCTACAGCCCGCCGAAGACCGTCGAACAGGTGCGTCAGCTGGTCGAGCAAGACCAGGTGCTGTTCATGTTCAGCCCGCTCGGCACGCCGACCAACACCGCGATCCACGGCTACCTGAACGACAACAAGGTGCCGCAATTGTTCGTCGCCAGCGGCGCCGACCAATGGAACGATCCCAAGCGCTATCCGTGGACGATGGGCTGGCTACCCAGCTACGGCACCGAGGCGCGCATCTATGCCCGTTACATTCTCAAGAACCTGCCGGATGCGAAGATCGCGGTGCTCTATCAGAACGATGATTTCGGCAAGGATTACCTTAACGGACTGCGCGATGGGCTGGGCGACAAGGCGGCCAAAATGATCATCGCCACCCAGTCCTATGAAACCACAGACCCGACAGTCGATTCGCAAATCGTGGCGCTGCAGGGAAGCGGCGCCGACGTTCTGCTGACGGCAGCCATTCCCAAATATGCCGCCCAGGCGATCCGCAAGGTCTACGATGTCGGCTGGAAGCCGACGCATTTCCTCACCTCCGTGTCGAATTCGGTCGGAACGGTGATGAAGTCCGCGGGATTCGAAAAAGGGGTCGGCATCATTTCGGCGTCCTTCATCAAAGATCCCACCGATCCGCAGTGGCAGGACACGCCCGAATACAAGGAATGGCTGGCCTTTATGAAGAAGTACAATGCATCGGCCAATACCGCCGATGTCCAGGCCGCCGTCGGTTACTCGTACGCGCAGACCCTGGTCGACGTGCTCAAGGCAAGCGGCGACAATCTCACCCGCGAGAACGTGATGAAAGAGGCGGCCAGCCTTCACAACCTTGCGCTGCCGATGCTGCTGCCCGGCGTTACCGTATCGACCAGCGCGAGCGATTTCGCGCCGATCAAGCAGATGCAGTTGCAGAAATTCGACGGCACGACTTGGAAGCTATTTGGCGAGGTGATCTCGGCGTCCGGCAGCTAGAGCTTGATGCCGAGAAAGCCCGAAGAATCCAAAGGGAGGACGCAATGACAACGAAGCAGACCACTTTGACAACCCTAGCAGCGGCCAGTCTCGTTCTTGCGAGCGGACTGGCTTTCGCCGCCGGCCAATACGGACCCGGCGTCAGCGACACCGAGATCAAGATCGGCAACACCATGCCGTATAGCGGCCCGGCTTCGGCCTACGGCGCCATCGGCAAGGCGGAAGCGGCCTATTTCGTCATGATCAACGAGCAGGGCGGCGTCAACGGCCGCAAGATCAACTTCATCAGCCGCGACGACGGCTACAGCCCGCCGAAGGCCGTCGAACTGGTGCGCCAACTGGTCGAGCAAGACCAGGTGCTGCTGATGTTCGACCCACTCGGCACGCCGTCCAACACCGCCATCCAGGGCTACCTGAACGACAACAAGGTGCCGCAGCTGTTCGTCGCCACTGGCGCCGACAAGTGGAACGATCCGAAGAACCATCCCTGGACGATGGGCTGGCAGCCCAGTTATCGCATCGAGGCGCGCATCTATGCCCGTTACATCCTCAAGAACCTGCCGAACGCCAAGATCGCGGTGCTCTATCAGAACGACGACTTCGGCAAGGACTACCTCATCGGCCTGCGCGAAGTGCTAGGCGCCAAGGCGGACAAGATGATCGTGGCCACTCAGTCCTATGAAACCACCGATCCGACCGTCGATTCGCAAGTCGTGGCGCTGCAGGGCAGCGGCGCCGACGTTCTGGTGACGGCAGCGACGCCCAAATTCGCCGCCCAGGCAATCCGCAAAGTTTTCGACATCGGCTGGAAACCGACGCACTTCCTCACCAACGTAGCGGCTTCGATCAAGGCGGTGTTCCAGCCTGCCGGACCCGAAAAGGGCGTCGGCATCGTCACGGCGGGCTACCTCAAAGAGGCCACCGATCCGCAATGGCAGAACACGCCCGAGTACAAGGAATGGCTGGCCTGGATGCAGAAATACAATCCAGCGGGCAATGTCGCCGACGGCAACAACGCTTTCGGTTACTCGGTGGCGCAGACCCTGGTCGCCGTGCTCAAGGCAAGCGGCGACAATCTCACCCGCGAGAACATCATGAAGCAGGCGGCCAGCATTCACCCGATGACGCTGCCGATGCTGCTGCCCGGCATCACCGTCTCGACCAGCGCGACCGATTTCGCGCCGATCAAGCAGATGCAATTGGAGAAGTTCGACGGCACCACCTGGCAGCTGTTTGGCGAGGTGATCTCGGGCTCCGGCAGCTGACAATCTCCGCTGAGACGAGCGGCCGGCCGGTGCTGGCCGGCCATTCGTCGTTCCGCTCAGGGCGCACCGGCGTCAGTCGGCATTTTCGTTTGCACCACGAGGCCGCGGGCGCGCGCATCAGACACCCCGAGCGCGCGCAAGGCGATGAGCGTCAGCGACTGCACGATGTCGCGCTCGCGGCCTGATGCATCGGGCGCAAACGGACCGATCAGTCCCTCGACGAGAAGGCCGGCGAGCGCCGCCGCGGCAAGTTTCGTATCCTGCTCGGGCAGGTGGCCGCCCGCCGCGGCCGCCGCGATGCGCGCGGCGAATTCGGCCGTGAGCGATTTGCGAAATGAAAGCCGCGCGGCGTCGAGCTCGGCATCGACCGGTTCGGCAATCGCCGCATAGGCGAGCCGGCGGTCGCGCAGTGCGCGCGCGGCGAAGGTCATGATCGCTGCCGAAAGCGCCGAGAGCGGACCGGGGGCGTCGTCGGCGGCACGGCGGAGCGCGCCGATTTCGCGCTCGGCAATCTCTGCGAGAAGCGCCGCGACGAGATCGGTCTTGGCCGGAAAATAGCGGTAGACCGTCCCCGCGGCGATGCCGGCGCGGGCGGCGACCGCCGCGATCTGCACCGCCGCCATGCCGCCTTCGCTCGCCATCTGCCGCGCCGCGGCAATGATGGCGTCATGGCGTGCGGCCAAACGGCGGACGACGTTCTCGGTGCGGCGGTAGGGCATGGGTGGGTCACAAGGCTGAATCGTACGGCATTATATCAACCTGTGAACCGCGATTCAGCCGCGGTGTTGGCCCTTCTCCGCGAGCGACTTGGCGCGAATTTTGGCGAGCGTCGTGACCGGCGTGATCGCCTCCGGATCGATCGCCAGGCGGATGATTGCCGGCTTGCCGGATGCCTGCGCCTCCTTGAACGCCGCCGGGAAATCCGCCGTGCGCTCGACGGCGACGCCGAAGCCGCCGAAAGCGCGGGCATAGGCGGGAAAATCCGGATTGCGCAACTCGCTCGCAACGATGCGGCCGGGATATTCGCGTTCCTGGTGCATGCGGATGGTGCCGTAAATGCCGTTGTCGGCGATCACGACGATGATCGGCAGGCCGTACTGCACGGCGGTTGCGAATTCCTGGCCATTCATCAGGAAATCGCCGTCACCGGCGATACAGATGACCGGACGCTCGGGATAAAGCCGCTTCATGGCGACAGCGGCCGGTATGCCGTAGCCCATCGAGCCCGAGGTCGGCGCGACATGCTGGCCGAACCGGCGGAAGCGAAAGAACCGATGAATCCACGCCGCATAATTGCCGGCGCCGTTGCACAGGATGGCATCGGCGGGGAGGTTCTCGCGCAGCCACACCATGATCGCGCCGAGATTGACCGCGCCCGGCTGCGCGGTCGGCGTTTCCGTCCACGCGAGATAATCGGCGTGCGCGGCCTCGGCCTGTCCACGCGACGTGCCCGGCAATTCGAGATGCCCAAGCGCGGCCGCAAACGCCGTCGGCGTGGCATGGATGGGCAGATGCGGACTGTACACGCGGCCGAGTTCCTCGGCGCCCGGATGCACGTGCACGAACGTCATCTGCGGCCGTGGAATATCGAAGAGCGTGTAGCTCTGCGACGGCAATTCCCCCATGCGCCCGCCGATCAGGACAACGAGGTCGGCGGATTTGATGCGGTCGACGAGCTTCGGGTTGGGGCCGATGCCGAGATCGCCGCCATAGCAGGGGTGCAGCGCGTCGAAGAGGTGCAGGCGGCGAAACGTCGTGCAGACCGGAAGCTTGAATTTTTGCGCGAAGCGCGCGACGCCGTCCGCGGCATCTTGCGACCAGCGGCTGCCGCCGAGGATCAAGATCGGCGCACGCGCCACACCAAGGAGTTGCGTCAAATTCGCCATCTCGGCAGGCCCCGGCGAGGTCTCGACCGGCGTGAAGGAAGGCGCGTCGTCAACGGCGATACGCTCGCTCAGCATGTCCTCAGGCAAGCTGACCACGACCGGTCCCGGCCGGCCGTTGGCGGCGGTGTGGAAGGCGCGCGAGACGATCTCCGGCAGGCGCGCCGGATCGTCGATCTCGGTCGCCCATTTCGTCATCGAGCCGAACACGGCGCGGTAGTCGAGTTCCTGAAACGCCTCGCGCTCGCGCATCTCGCGCGCCACCTGGCCGACAAACATGACCAGCGGCGTGGAATCCTGGCGCGCGATGTGGATGCCCGCAGACGCGTTGGTGGCGCCCGGCCCGCGGGTGACGAAACAGACGCCCGGACGGCCGGTCACCTTGCCGACCGCCTCCGCCATCATCGCGGCGCCGCCCTCCTGCCGGCAGACGGTGACCGCAAGATCGCTGTCGTGGAATGCATCGAGCACCGCGAGATAGCTCTCGCCCGGCACGCAGAATACGTGGCGCACGCCGTGAATGCGCAGTTGATCGATCAGAACTTCCGCCGCGGTCCGCGCATTGTCCTTACCGCGCATAAGTGTTTTCTCCAGCGTTAGGCGTCGTCATTGCGAGGAGCAGAGCGACGAAGCAATCCAGGCACAGTTGCGACAAGCGCTGGATTGCTTCGGCACTTCGTGCCTCGCAATGACGGCACGCGAGAATAAATGCATTATCGATAGCAAAAGTGAAACTGCCCTAAAGGGGTTTTGCGGCATGACCGACGCAACGGACAGCCAGGAGGAGGTGCTCGCCTTTCTCGCCGATCCCGCAACTCATGGCGGCCGGAAAGTGCAGCGTATCGACACCCATGCGGCGTCGGTGTTTCTCGCCGGCGACCGCGCGCTCAAGGTCAAGCGCGCCGTGCGCTTTCCCTTTCTCGACTATTCGACGCTTGAGAGGCGGAAGCTTGCCTGCGCGGCCGAGCTCGCGGTCAACGCCACGTTCGCGCCGGAAATCTACCGCGGCGTCGTACCCATCACCCGCGAAGCCGACGGGAAACTTGCGATTGGAGGCTCAGGCGCGCCGGTCGAATGGGCGGTCGAAATGCAGCGTTTCGACGAGAAGCGCACGCTCGACCACCTCGCCGGTGAAATCGACGAAGATTTGGCCGAGGCGCTTGGCCGCGCCGTCGCTGCGGCTCATGCACAGGCGCCCGCGATCGACGCGGAACCGTGGATCGCGGCGCTCGGCGCCTATATCGACGAGCATGTCGCGGCATTCCAGGAGCACCCGGAGATTTTCTCCGCGGCGGAGATCGAGGCGCTCGCGCGGAAAAGCCGCGCCGCCTATGAACGCCTCGTCCCGCTGCTGCGCGAGCGCGGCCGGCGCGGTTTGGTACGCCGCATTCACGGCGATCTTCATCTCGGCAATATCGTGCTGATCGACGGCAAGCCGGTTCTGTTCGACGCCATCGAATTCAGCGACATCATCGCCTCCGGCGACGTCTTCTACGACCTCGCCTTCCTGCTCATGGACCTCTTGGAACGCGGACTGGCTCCGGCGGCGAATAGTGTGCTCAACCGCTACCTCGTAGAGACGCGGCGCGTCGAGAACCTCGATGCGCTTTCGACGCTGCCGTTCTTCCTCTCGATGCGCGCGGCAATCCGCGCCAAGGTCACCATCGCGCGGATGGAGCGGGCCCCGGCGCCGGAGCACGCCGCAATCGCGCGCGCGAGCCGCGCCTATTTCGCCTTCGCTTTGCAAGCGATCGCGCCGCCGCCGCCGAAATTCATCGCAATCGGCGGCCTTTCCGGCACCGGAAAGACACAACTCGCGCGGGCGCTGGCGCCGCTCATTAAGCCGATGCCGGGTGCCGTCGTCGTGCGCTCGGACGTCGAGCGCAAGGCGCTGTTCGGCGTCGGCGAGACCGAAAAATTGCCCGCCGACGCCTATACCGGCGACGTCACCGCCAGCGTCTACGCCACGCTCGCCGAAAAAGCGCGCCGCATCCTCGCCGCCGGGCATTCGGTGATCGTCGACGCGGTATTCGCCCAGCCGCAAGAGCGCGCCGCCATCGCCGAAGCGGCGAAATCCGCCAAGATTCGCCTCAACGGACTATTCCTCACCGCGAACCTGGAGACCCGGCTCGGCCGCGTCGGCGCCCGCGCGCGCGATGCCTCCGATGCCGACGCGGCGGTGGCGCGGGCGCAGGAGCGCTACGACCTTGGTTCGCTCGACTGGACGCTCATTGACGCTTCCGGAACACCCGAAGGCACCTGGGCACGAGCACGGGCGGCGCTGGCGCTACTTGATTGACTGACGCGGGGTAGCGCCAATATAAGCGCGGGGACCGGTGGTTTAGAAAGGCGCGATCATGGCGAGCAGCGAAGCGACCACACCAGCAAGCTTCCACGCGCCCGAATCGACGCGCCGCGATTTCCTCTACATAGCCACCGGGACGGTCGCCGCGGTGGGCGCCGCCGCGGTCCTGGTGCCCCTCATCGGCCAGATGAATCCCGACGCCTCGACGCTGGCGGCCGGCGGTCCTGTCGATCTCGATATCAGCAAGATCGAGCCGGGCCAGCAGGTCGTCGTGCGCTGGCGCGAACGTCCGATCTTCGTGTTCCACCGCACGCCGCAGACTCTGCAAACACTTCAGGACAGCAAACTCACGTCGCAGCTTGCCGACCCGAATTCCCAGCAACTCCAGCAGCCTCCCTACGCCGCCAACTGGCACCGCTCGATCAAGCCGGAATATGGCATCCTGGTCGGCATCTGCACGCATCTCGGCTGTATCCCGATATTCTACCCGCAGCCCAACGCGACGGCGCCCGTCGCTGATTGGTTGGGCGGCTATTTCTGTCCCTGCCACGGCTCCAAATACGACCCGGCGGGCCGCGTTTTCTCAGGCGTTCCGGCTCCCTACAATCTGCCGGTGCCGCCCTACCGGTTCGTCAGCGACACGACGATCAGGGTCGGCGAAAATCCGAGCGACTCGGCCTTCGATTTCGGCTCGATCCGGCAGCTCTAAACGCGCTCCCTACCCTCCCCCGTTCGGCGAATGACGCGCGCCGGCGCGTGCTTTCGCGGCGCCGCTCGCCCATAATATCGCATGGCTTTCGACCTTCGCTCGCTCGCTATCGCCACGGCGGGCTTCGCCGCCTTCGTCAATCTGTATTCGCCGCAGGCGCTGTTGCCCGAGCTGGCGCGTGAATTCGGCGTCGGCGCCGGCGAGATCTCAACGCTGATGACCGCCGGCACCGCGGCGATCGCGCTCACCGCGCCGTTCACCGGCGCGCTGGCCGACGTTTTGGGCCGCAAGCGTCTGATCACCGCCGCCTCGTTTGCGGTGGTGGTGCCGACGTTGATCATGACTTTGGCGTCGAGCGTGCCGCAACTCGTATTCTGGCGATTCGTTCAGGGGCTTTTGCTGCCGCCGATCTTCACCGTCGCCGTCGCCTATGTCGGCGACGAATGGCCGCCGATCGAGGTTCCCCGCGTCGCCGGGCTTTTTATTTCGGGATCGAGCATCGGCGGCTTCTCCGGCCGATTCATGACCGGCGCCATTGCCGATCTGATCGGCTGGCGCGCTTCCTTCGCCGCCGTGGCGCTGCTCACGCTTGCCGCGGCGATCATCGTTGCGATTGCGCTGCCGCGCGAGCGCCGTTTCGTGCGCTCGGGAGGATTCCTCGCCTCGGCGCGGCAAATGCTGGCGCACCTGCGCAACCCGCGCCTTCTCGCCATCTATGCCGTCGGCTTCGGCGTGCTGTTCAACTTCATCGCCACGTTCACCTATGTGAGCTTTCATTTGGCCGGGCCGCCCTATTTCTTTTCGTCGACGCTGCTTGGCGCCATCTTCGTCACCTATCTCGGCGGCAGCTTCCTGGTGCCGTGGGTCGGGCGCGCCATTTTGTTGTTCGGCCGCCGCCGCTTCGTCCTCGGCATCATCGCGATATGGATCGCCGGCGCTCTCATGCTGCTGGCGCCGCCGGTCAGCGTGATCATTGCCGGTCTTACGCTCTGCGCCACCTGCGGCCTGGTGTGCCAGGCGGTCTCGACCGGCTACGTCATCACCACTGCCAGGGAGGGACGCTCGTCCGCCGCCGGCCTCTACGCCTCGACATTCTATATCGGCGGCAGCGCCGGCGCGTCGCTCGTCGGATTGGTCTGGAACGCCGCCGGCTGGAACGGCTGCGTGGCCGCCATCGTCGCCGTGCAGGCGATCATGGCGGCAATCGTCGCCGTCGCCTGGGAGCGGTCGCGGGGGTGAGGCCGGGTAACGCCGGCGTCAACGGCTGTCGAGATTGGAAACCTGCTTCACGTCACGTGGCAACGGCGCCACGAAGCCGCCAGCCGCCGCGTCGGCGAGCGCGGTGCGGTCCAGCGCTTCATCGTGGGCATAGATGTCGTCGCGGAATTCTATCGTGCCGTCGCGCGTCATCCAGCCGGTGATGTAGACCCAGGCGACCGGCATTTTCCGCGGCAGGTTGATCACCCGGCGCTCGCCGGCGGCGATCCCGGCATCGATCGCGGCGCGATTCCAGCCCGGTGCGTCCTCGAGGATCCAGGCGGCGAGGTCGCGCACATTGTCGACGCGGGTGCAGCCGTGGGAGTCGAAGCGGTAGTCGTCGCCGAACAATTTCCGTGCATCGGTGTCGTGCATGTACACCGAATACGGATTCGGCATGTCGATCTTGAGATAACCGAGCGCGTTCCAGGTGCCGGAATCCTGCCGGATGGTGAAGTTGGGCGATCGGCCCGACGCCCAGTCGATGGAGTGCGGATCGATCTCGTCGTCGTGGGCGCCAAGCACGCGCATATGCATGCGGCTCAAATAGCTCGGGTCGCGGCGCATGCGGGCGAAAATCTCGTTCTTGGTGATCGACAGCGGCACGGTCCAGGTCGGGTTAAGATTGATCGCGGTAATGGAGGCGGTCAGCGTCGGCGACGGCTTGTCGGTCTTGCCGACGATGACGCGATAGCGCCGCTCGACCTTGTCGTGGCCGACCGCCTCGGCGAAGGCGGCCGGAATGTTCACCACGACGTAACGCTCGGCGAAGATGAAATCCATGCCGAGCAGGCGCTGCAGCGAGGCTTCGAGCTGCTTTATGCGCGCGCCGACCGGGACGTTGAGCGCCTTGAGCGTCTGCGCGCCGACGCTGCCGGTTGCTTCAAGCCCATGACGCAATTGGAATCGCTTGACGGCTTCGAGGACGGCCGCATCATAGGCCTCGCCCGCCTCCTGCTCGGCGGGCAGGTCTTCGGTGATGACGAGACGCCGGCGCAGCAAAGCGACATCCGGCCCGCCAGCCCCCGGCGCCAGCTTGGCGTCGGCAGGCAGGCTCGGCCAGCCGCCGCGGACCTGAATATCCGAATAGCTGAGCAGCGCCTCTTTGATGCGCTGATAGGTGCCCTCGTCGAAGACGGGATCGGCGGACAGCGCCAGAGCCGCAGCCGAACGCGCCTCGGGCGTCGAGGCAGGCTTGGCCGCTGACCGCGGCGGTTTGGCAGGCGCCGTCTGTGGCCTGGCAGGTGCCGGCTGCGACTTGACGGGGGCCGGCTGCGGATTCAGCAAGACCGGCTGGCCGGCGACCTGCGCCCGCGCCGAACTTGCCGTCAGAGCGAGAACAACGCCAACGATGGTGATGGTCCGCACGAGTCGTCCCTCTCGGCCGTGGAGGAATATTCTATCGCTGTGACGGCATTTGAACCAGCTATTCGCAGGTATCGATTTGAGTCCTCGGCTGATGCGCGAATGAGAGGCACCGCGCGCTGCATTGTGGGCCTAATCATCCGCACCTGACCACGAACGGCGGGATGTATGACGCACGTGGACGATTTCGATCACGTTGTCGGTTTCGATCACCCGATAGAAAATCTTGAACCGGTACCGCTGTACAATCATCCCGCGGACGCCTGGAACACTCGTGGCTTCTGTTGCCTGCGGGTGCCTACGGATGAACTCGACCGCCGCATAGATCGCCGTGAGAACGTTGACCGCGCCTTTTGGACTGCGTTGAACTAAGTACTGACGAATTGATTCGAGATCTCTGGTCGCGCGCGGGCTATAGCGAATGATCATAGAACGCCGCAGCGCATCCAAAAAGCTCTCATCGCCTCCTCGCTGGTCCATTCTCCGCGCTCAAGCTCAGCGAGTCCTTCGTGGATTGCTTCTTCCTCTTCTGGCGTCAGCTCATAAACGCCGGTGCGCCGCGCCTCGATTTGGCGCGCCATTTCCGCGAGTTCCTCCAGGTCCTCCTGCGGCCAAGTGTTGACTCGGTCGAGGATTTTCCTTGCGTTCTGGCTCATACTGACGTCCCAGGGAAGCGATCAGTCGCGCCGACCCTCACTCCGCTCACGCCTGCGGCTGCGGCTCCATCGGGCCGGGCTCGGGACGCGGCCGGTTGCGGCCGGCGCCGGCCGTCGGCACGGTCGGGGTGCGCGCGGTCGACGGCTCGATCACTAATTCACGGCTCGGGCGTTTGCCCATGAGCAGATCCTTGATCTCGTCGCCGCTCAAAGTCTCGAATTCGAGGAGGCCCTTTGCCAGCGCATCGAGATCGGCGCGTTTCTCGGTGAGGATTTGCTGCGCCTCCTGATAGCCGGCCTCGACCAGCCGCCTGATCTCGGCATCGATCTTTTGCACGGTCGCTTCCGAGATGTTCTGCTGGCGCGCCACGGAATAGCCGAGGAACACCTCTTCCTGGTTCTCGCCATAGGCGACGGTACCGAGCGCGTCGGAGAGGCCCCAGCGCGTGACCATCATGCGCGCGAGCTTGGTCGCCTGCTCGATGTCGGAGGCGGCGCCCGAGGTCACACGCTCGCGGCCGAACACCAATTCCTCGGCGACGCGGCCGCCCATCATGATGGCAAGCCGCGAGGTCATCTGCTCGAGGCTCATCGACAGCTTGTCGCGCTCGGGTAATTGCATGACCATGCCGAGCGCGCGGCCGCGTGGGATGATCGTGGCCTTGTGCACCGGATCGGTCGCTTTGACGTTGATCGCGACGATGGCGTGACCGCCCTCGTGATAGGCGGTCAAGAGCTTCTCTTCCTCCGTCATCACCAGCGACTTGCGCTCGGCGCCCATCATCACCTTGTCCTTGGCGTCCTCGAACTCGACCTGGGTCACCATGCGCTTGTTGCGCCGCGCCGCCATCAGCGCCGACTCGTTGACGAGGTTCATCAGATCGGCGCCGGAGAAGCCGGGCGTGCCGCGGGCGATGATTTTCAGGTTCACGTCGGGCGCGAGCGGCACCTTGCGCACGTGCACCTTCAGGATCTGCTCGCGGCCGACCACGTCCGGATTGGGCACGACTACCTGCCGGTCGAAACGGCCCGGACGCAACAGCGCTGGGTCGAGCACGTCCGGCCGGTTGGTGGCGGCGATCAAAATAATTCCCTCGTTGGCCTCGAAGCCATCCATCTCGACGAGCAGTTGGTTCAGCGTCTGCTCGCGTTCGTCGTTGCCGCCGCCGAGGCCGGCACCGCGGTGGCGGCCGACGGCGTCGATCTCGTCGATGAAGATGATGCAGGGCGCGTTCTTCTTCGCCTGCTCGAACATGTCGCGCACGCGGCTGGCGCCGACGCCGACGAACATCTCGACGAAGTCGGAGCCGGAAATGGTGAAGAACGGCACGCTGGCCTCGCCGGCGATGGCGCGCGCCAGCAGCGTCTTGCCGGTGCCGGGCGGGCCGATGAGCAGCAAGCCGCGCGGAATGCGGCCGCCGAGCCGCTGGAATTTACCGGGATCGCGCAGGAATTCGACGATCTCCTGCAAATCGAGCTTGGCCTCATCGATGCCGGCCACGTCCTCGAAGGTGACGCGGCCATGCGCCTCGGTCAGAAGTTTTGCGCGCGACTTGCCGAACCCAAGTGCCTTGCCGCCGGCGCCCTGCATCTGGCGCGAGAGGAAAATCCACACCCCGATCAGCGCGACGAACGGCAGCCAGGAGATCAACAGCGACACGAACCAGGGCACGTTCTCGGTCTGCGGCCGCGCCGTGATCGAAACCCCCTTGTTGTAGAGGCGCTGAATGAGCGTCGGGTCGCTCGGAGCATAAGTCTGGAAGGTGCGGCCGTCGGTGAAGCTGCCGTGGATTTCGGGCCCCTGGATCAGAACATCGCGCACGCGGCCCTGATCGACCTCGTTGAGCAATTGCGAGAAGGAAACGTCTTGCGAGGTCGTGTGCTGGCCCGGGTTTTGGAACAGCGTGAACAGCGCCAGCAACAGCAGGACGATGATGACCCAAAGGGCGAAATTGCGAAGATTGGCGTTCATCACGTGTCCTCGACCGGCATCCCGCCGGTGCCCGACGGCTCACTTGTGCCCGCAAATCGTGGCGGCTTCACGTCCCACATCCCGGCAATGTAGGCGTCGGGCGGTCCCCTGCCAAGGGAAGCCGGGGAACGGGCAAGCTGTATATTCTACTGTTATTTCGTAAAGCCTCGGTTGCCGGTCTTGGGTGCGGCTTGCCTGCCGCGCGCGGAGGGGCGGCGAGCGGCCAGCTTACGGCGGGCAGGCGCGCGCGCGATCGTCAGCCGATCGCTCGTCAGCGTGATGAGCGCACCGGCGAGAGTCCGGCGCAGTGGCGAGCGCGACTGCCGCAGTGCATCGCAAAGCAATTCGAGCTTGCCGAGTTCGACCGGCCCCTCGTCTCCGGCATGCGCGATGGCGCGGCCGAGGAGCCGCAGCGCCACCTCGGCGGGCAGGCCGTTAAATCGTACCGTTTCGAAGACGATCGGACCGCGCTCGCGCCACGGCTCCGGCGTCAACGCCGCGCGCGCGGCGGCAACCGCGAATTCGATGGTCGCTTCGGCGCGTCGCATGCGCGCCGCCAGGCGCGCTAGGCCGCGCGCATCGAGCCCCTCGCGCGCCAGCGCGGGCATCAACGTGCGCAGCCGCGCGCGGGCGAAGCGCGGATCGCGGTTGGTCGGATCCTCGCTATGGTCGACGCCGGCGGCCTTCAGTGTGGCGACGAGTCGCGTTTTAGGAACGTGAAGCAGCGGCCGGACGAGAAAAAACGTCATCCCGCCGCCGGCGGGAAGAGGTGACGCGTACGCCATTCCGGCAAGCCCGGTCAGACCGCTGCCGCGGGCGAGGCGAAACAGCACGGTCTCGGCCTGATCATCGAGCGTATGGGCGGTCAAGATATGTTCGTATCCGGCGCGCGCCGCCGCCTGCGCCAGCAACCGGTAGCGGGCGATGCGCGCCGCCTCCTGCAAGCCGGATTTCGGCTTCTTGCCGCGCCAGCGCAGCGTGCGATGGGGCACTCCGAGCCGGCGCGTGAGGCGTTTCACCGCGGCCGCTTCGCGTCGGGATTCGGGCCGCAGGCCGTGGTCGATCGTGACTGCGGTGAGTTTTGGCGGGCGCTTCAGCCGCTTTTTAAGTCCCTTGGCCCAGCGCGCGGCAAGCACGAGCAGCGCCGTCGAGTCGGAGCCGCCGGAGACGGCGAGGAGAAGCCCGCGCAGATCTTCAAGACCACCGAACAGCGCGCCCGCTTCCTCGTCGCCAACCGCTTCCTCAGCAATGGCCACGCTTTTGTTCCCGCTCCACGCTCTGCCTGACGCTCAGCGAGGCGTGCGGATATTTGCGCAGCACCTCCCCGAGCGAGGCGCAGGCCGCTTCCTTTTCGCCCAAAGCCGCGAGCGACTGGCCAAGCCGCAACAGCGCGTCCGGCGCCCTCGCGGTCGTCTCGTACTTCGTCGACACGGCGAGGAACGACTCGGCGGCGTCACGATATTGCTGCTGTTGGAATAGACTTTCGCCCAGCCAGTATTGGGCTTCCGGCGCCAAGCGGTCGCTCGGATATTGGCGCAGGAACGCGCGGAACGTGTCCGTAGCGAGCGCATAGTCCTTATGCAGAACATAGCCGTAAGCGAGGTCGTATTCGTCCCTGGGCGTGTTGGTCGGCGGCAGCGTCGCTTGCATGGCACCGGTCGCATTCGGATTGGCGGGCGGCGGAGCCGGCAGTTCGCTCGCGGCCGCGCCGGCCTGAGGCGCCGAGAGCGTCGACAGATCGAGCGGCGCGCCGAGTTGACGGGGTCCGGGAGCGGGCGCGTCCGCGACTGGCGGCGGCGGCGGCGGCTCGGTCGCCGCAGTACTGGTGCCCAGTGGGCGCGGCGTGCCCGGCGCGTTTGGATTAAGCGTTGGGTCGAAGGCATCGCCGCGGCGGCTCGCCGATGGCGCCGGCTCGATTGGCACGGATGAAGCCGGCGGCACGGCCGCCACGACCGGCGCAGCCGCGGCTGGGGGCGCGGCAGTCGGAGGCGAATACTGAGCGGTCGGCCGCGGCGGCGCGGCTGATGTCCCTGGCGTGCCGCCCTGCAACTCCGCCTGCAAACGCTGCACCTGCTGCTCGAGCTGCTGATTACGATATTGCAGTTGTTCCACGCTGCCGGTGAGATTACGGATCATTGCCTCAAGGCGATCGATGCGCGTCAACAGGTCGGAGGGGGAATCCTGCGCGCGGGCGGCATGGACCCAAAGCGTGCACGCGAAAACGACCACGAGGGCGGAGCGGATCATCGCCGGCAACAATTTCGCTGGATAGCCGATGCCTAACATAGCGCGTCCTGCGACCAAATTGTGACTGTTCGCCCCATCTTGGGCGATGCTTTTAGGCCAATCCGTGCCGATGGCAACGGCATGCAGATGCTGACAGATTGCGGAAATGAGTTTTAGACCGGCCGCCATCCCGTCATTGCAAGACCCGCAGGGTCGAAGCAATCCCCCACCCTACCCTCCCCGCAAGCGGGGGAGGGCGTTGCCGGATGGCTTCGCCTTCGCTGCGCTCAAGCTCGCAATGACAAACAGCTATGAACTCTGATTGAGCACGGTCACCGCGCGGCGGTTTTGCGACCAGCAGGAAATATCGTTGCACACCGCGACCGGCCGTTCCTTGCCGTACGAGATGGTGTGCATGCGTTGCGCCGCCACGCCGCGCGAGGTGAGGTATTCGCGCACGGTCTGCGCGCGGCGGGCGCCGAGCGCGATGTTGTACTCACGGGTGCCGCGCTCGTCGGCATGGCCTTCGATGGTGAAGGCGTAGCGGCTGTAGTTATTGAGCCACTGCGCCTGCTTGTCGAGCGTCGCCCGCGCCTGCTCGGAAAGTTCCGAGGAATCGGTGTCGAAGAACACGCGATCGCCGACGTTGACGACGAAATCCTGCTGGCTGCCGGGCGCAGCGGCACCGGCCATTGCGGTCTGATCGGGCTGCTGCTGCTTGGCGCAGCCCGTGATCGCGAGCGCGGCCAGCACGATGGCTGCGAATCTGGCGCCGCGGACGATGCTCACCACGTTCATTCCGGTGCCTCCATTGTTCCGTCGTGACCGGACATGATTGTTCCGTCGTGACTGGATATGGTTGGTCCTTGCAGCGATCTAGCAGCCCCTTCGTTAAGCGAAGGTTCCGTCAACCTTGATGCAGCCTTGCAAAAAAGTCTTTGACCCGCCGGCCACCCGGAAAGCTTCTGCAATGGTTAATGCGGCGTGAATACGGCGATCGTGCGACCCGCGACAAGGCCGAGCGGGCGGCACATGTCAGTCCCGCAACAGCTCAGTCCCGCAACAGCGCCCGGAAACCGTATTGCTCGAAATGCCGGTCCTGGGTCAACGCTTCCGTGATTTGCCGCTGCTCCATGATCCGGAACGAGGCGCAGTCGGTCAGACTCCATCGTTTGTCCGGACGATCGCGATAGAGGGCGAGCGCGCCGCGGAAGAGTTGCACGCTCGAAGGGACCAGATCGACGCTCTCATCGTCTGCAACGGTCTCCGCGAGCTCGACCGCTCCGTGCCGTAGCTCAGGACCGTGGCCGGACAACATGTTCAAAACTTCGACCAGAACCAGTTCGGACGTGACGATGCGGTGCTCACCGAGGCTCTCGACCTTGGCGGCGGCGCTGCGATGAAATTTGTCCCGCGGATTGATGATGGCAACCCAATATACGGTATCGGCGAAAACAGTGCGCATTCAATCGCGCTTGGGCGTGCCGTACAGATAATAATCGTGGTTTTCCGCCAAATCCGTAGGGAGCTTTTCCCATTCATGCGGTGGAATACTCGCCGTGATCGCCGCGATTTTTTGCAACAGCGAACGCCCATCCCCGCGAATGGCCGGACTTACCGTCACCGCCACGTGTTGATTCAAATCGTTTAAAAGTGCAACCAAATCGTCAATCGAAATCTGCTGAAGATCACCACTTCGAATCCGGGCGATGTCGATACCCGGCAAATCGATACGCGAACTCGCTTCCGCGTCGGTAGCATCGCTATCGCCGACCACACGGAGCACTTCGGCCGCAAGTCGCGCCTTGATCTGTCCGATGTCAGGACGCTCGTTCATGCCGCATTATAGTGCAAACGCCCGCCTGCGGGCCACCCTCATGACAGAAGCGGCGACCAGGCGGGATCGGAAGCGAAGCTCGGCGTCGGAACCCGCTGCTCGTTGCGTCCGGCGATATCGATGGTGAACAGCGAAGGCCCGGCATTGCCGCCCGGGTCGCGGAAGAACATGATCACCCGACCGTTGGGGGCGAAGGTCGGCCCCTCGTTGTGGAAACCTTCGGTAAGGATGCGCTCGCCGGAACCGTCCGGTTTCATCACACCGATCGCGAACTTGCCCTCGGCCTGCCGGGTGAAAGCGATGTAGTCGCCGCGCGGCGACCACACCGGCGTCGAGTAAGTGCCGCCGCCAAAGCTGATGCGCTGCGCCGATCCGCCGGCAGCGGCCATGATGTAGATCTGAGGATGGCCGCCGCGGTCGGATTCGAAGCAAATCTGTGCGCCGTCGGGTGAATAGGAGGGTGCGGTGTCGATCGCTGGCGTGTCGGTCAGCCGGGTCATCGCCTTGGAGCGCAGGTCCATGACGAAGATGTTGGAGTTGGAGCCCTCCTGCAGGCTCATGATGACGCGCTGTCCGTCCGGCGAAAAACGCGGCGAGAAGCTCATGCCGGGAAAGTTGCCGACGATCTCGCGCTGGCCGGTCTCGATGTTGAGCAGATAAACGCGCGGATCGCCCTGGCCATAGGCCATGTAGGTGATCTCCTGCGTTGAGGGCGAGAAGCGCGGCGTGAGCACAAGTTCGTCGCCGCGCGTGAGATAGCGCAGGTTGGCGCCATCCTGGTCCATGATGGCGAGCCGTTTGATGCGGCGCTCGGCCGGCCCGGTCTCGTCGATGAACACGACACGGCTGTCGAAATAGCCCTTCTCGCCGGTGAGCCGCTCGTAAATGGCGTCCGAGATGATATGGGCGATGCGGCGCCAATTGTCGGGCGTGGTGAAATATTGCTGACCGGCGAGTTGCTGACCGGCGAGCACGTCCCAGAGCCGGAATTCGGCCTTGAGGCGCCCGTCGCTCTGGCGTGTGACGCGCCCGGTCGCGAGAGCCTGCGCGTTGATGGTGCGCCAATCGGGAAAGCGCGGCACAGCGTCGACGCTGGCGATTTTCTCGAGGAAGGCGGCGGGATCGATCGGGGCGAAGAGGCCGCTGCGCTTGAGGTCGGCGGTGATGATCTGCGAAACGCCTTGGGCGGTGTCGCTATCGCCCGGGGCACCGCCGATGAAATCGGCGATCGCGATGGGCAACGGCTGGAAGTTGCCCTGAGTGACGTCGAGTTGAACCACCGCCGCCGCATACCGGGCGGACAAGGTCAAACCCCCAGCGAACGCGCTGAGAGCGAGCGCACGCCGCCGCGTCACGGAGAAATTGAGCATCTGCGAAAGCGTCATAATGTTGAATTTGTGTGGTCAGCCACCGAGCAGCTCATTGTTGAATTTGATGTCAATGTCTTTCCACAGATCGTAGTGCTCGGGCTTGAGCATTGTAAACGGTTGGCACCGCATCAGCGCGCGCTTGGCGCTCTCGGCAAGTGCAGGACCGAGCGAAGCGGCCGCGTCCTCAACAACCGCCGGTTCCTGCGCCAACGAGCCATCCTGCTTGAACTGAGCGTGCAGCACGACATAGAGCTTTGAGTCCGGGTCGATTCCTGGAGGCGGACTCCAGCACTGGACAAGGCGCGCACGCAACGCGTCAAGCTCGCCCTGCGACAACTGTGCTGCGTGTCCGTTCGCCGTGCCGAGCGAGCCGGCGCTGTTGAGCGTTTCGCCGGTCGCCACCTGGCGCTGCGGTTCGCGCTTGTCGAGCAACGCCGCGACCTGGTTGGCGTCGAATTTGGGAGACGGCTTCTTGGCCTCGTCCTTCTTCAATTCCTCCGCGATCTGATCGGGCTTGAATTGCGCCTCCTTCTTTTCCGGCTTGGGCGACTTCTTCGCCAACTTCTCCGCAATCTGATCGGGTTTGAGGTCCGGTTGCTTGGGCTTTTCGGCCTTCTCGGTCGGCTTCGGTTCAGCTTTCGTTTCCGGCTTCGGTTTGGGCTTGGGTTCGGCAGCGGCGTCGGTGGTGATCTCCGGCTTATCCGCGACCTTGGGAGCGAGCTGCTTGACCGGCTTCAGGTCTCCGATTTGGTCGGTCAGCGGCTTGGGCATCTCGACTTTGGGCGCGTTTGGTTGACCAGGGGTCGCTTGCGAAACATCGGCACCGGTGGCGATTGCAATCGGCATGAAAATGGATGTGTCTTCATTCGGCTTCGAGCTGGCAAGAGTCACCAGTCCGAATACAAGAACCGCCGCGTGGGCGCAGCCCGATATGATCCAATCGGATCGCAATCCTATTCTCCCACCTTCTCGGGCACTACATTGAGGGCAGCCCCCAAGCCGACGTTTCGGAGTCTGCCCAATATTCTCATCACCTCATTGTAACAGACATCCTTGTCCGCATTGACCATCACATTTGCAGCCTGCCCGCTATTAGCTTTGATCGCTTGCAACTTGGCCTCGATCTCTGACAATGCGATTGGGCTTTGTCCGAGAAAAATGTCGGCCTGACTGGTGCACGTGCCGCCGCTCCTTTTGAGCGTCAAAATCAGCGGTTCTTTATCTGAGTTGTTGACTGTGCCGGCGCGGGCGTTTGGCAGGTCAACTGTGATCGAGAGGGTCATCAACGGCGCCGACACCATGAATACGATGAGCAGCACCAGCATGACGTCGACGAACGGCGTCACGTTGATCTCGCTCATCACCGCGCGCCGGCGGCGCTTGTGCCTGCCGGCGGAGGGCGCGCTGACCACGTTCGCCGCCATATCCGTCCCCTCACCCGCGCTCGTCGATCTGCCGCGACAGGATCGCCGAGAATTCGTCGGCGAAGCCTTCGAGGCGCTGCGCCTGCCGGTTCACCTCGGTGATGAATTTATTGTAGAAAATCGTCGCCGGAATGGCGGCAACGAGGCCAATTGCGGTCGCGAACAAAGCTTCGGCGATGCCGGGCGCGACCACCGCCAGCGAGGTGTTCTTCGACGCCGCGATCGACTGGAAGCTGGTCATGATGCCCCAAATCGTGCCGAAGAGGCCGATGAACGGGCCTGCCGAGCCGACCGTGGCCAGCACCAGAAGCCGGCGCTCCATGTGTTCGACCTCGCGCGCAATGGCGACATTCATCACTTTCTCGATGCGCATTTGCAGCCCGGCGAGCGAGCGGACATGGCCCTCCAAGCTTCTTTTCCATTCGCGCATGGCGGCAACGAACAGCGCGCCGGTCGAATGGACCGGTTGGCCTGCGAGCGACGTATAGAGGTCCTCGAGCGACTGGCCCGACCAGAATGCCTGCTCGAAGCGATCGGCGGCCTTGCGGAGGCGCGAGAACAGCACCGTCTTGTCGATGGCGATCGCCCACACCCAGACCGAGCACACCATCAGCCCGATCATCACCGTTTTGACCAGCCAGTGGGCCTGCCAGAACAGGTGGAAGAGCGAGAGGTCGGAGGATGTCAACGGCAAGGCCGACGGCACGATGTCGGCAGGATTCATGGGCGCGTCCTTTCGGCGATCCGACCGGGGCCATGACCGGAGCGGCGCGCTGGCGCCTGGGAGCAAAGGCAGGGGCAGCCGCATCGCGCGTGCCGACCAGACCCGAAAATTTCGCGAGGACCCGAGCCGGACCCGCCACCGGCGGGATCGAAATCATCGCCAAACTTGTCCAAACTAGGGCGCAACACCGGTCGTTCGTGCCTAACGAAGCCCTGTTGTCCTTAATGCGCCGTTAATGGCAGTTCCCGGTACGCCGCGGGCGAGACATCCGCCAGCAAATGCGACGGGCCGTCCACCTGCAAATGGACGGCCCTTAAAGCGCGACGACTGCTGGCGAGACTATTCAACTCTGCGCTTGCGGTTGCGGACCTTCGTCATGTTGCGGACCTTCGTCATGGGGGCGATTACGGCGCTCCGTCATGAACTGATCGAACTCCGCCCGGTCCTTGGCAAAGCGCAGCCGCTCGAGAAATTCCTTGAACTCGCGCTGCTCCTCTTCGAGCCGCTGCAGGGTCTCGGTCCGATAGTCATCGAAGGCGCGGTTGCCACTCGATCGCGGGGAGCCCCACCAATCGCTGCCGCTTCGTCCGCCGTCCATCTTGGCGCGCATGCGGTCCATCTTCTCTTGCATGCGCTCCATCTTCGACTGCCAGCGACCCTGCCATTGGCCGCCATTATGACGATACGAGCATCCCATTCTTCCGCTCCCAATAGAAAAGGCGAGGACCGCAAGGCCGATCGGCCACCACGCTATAAAGCCGAGGATCGCGAGCGCGATCCAGGCCGGCTTTCCGAGCTCATCAAGCTTGTCCACGAGGACCATGATGGGACCTCCCAAGTGTGAATGTAAATAACATTAACATCAGTTCTGCTGCTGTCAAGAGCATCGGGGATTTGTGAATTTCGGCTCTTCCGACTAGGCTGGGCGCCCGTCTTTTGCCTCCGGCACGCCGAGGCCGCGCAGATAGACCAGCACCTCGGCCTCGAGGAGTTCTTCCGGCGACATCGGCAATGTACGCCGCGCTGCATCGCCGCGCCCGAACAGCGAAGCGATGCCATGCGACATCGCCCAAATATGCAATGCCACCATCAAAGCGGGAGGCCGGGTCCGTAGCGGCATCTGCGCGCAGAGCTTTTCGGCAGCGCCACGCAACACGGCGAACGCGCGTTCGCCCGCCTCACGTAATTCGAGGTTGGGAGCAAGCGGGATAGCGGCCTCGAACATCGCCGAATAGTAAGCGGGCTCACCGCGCGCGAATTCGAGATAGGCCTTCCCAAGCCGGTCGAGCGCGGCGAGGACGTCGGGGCGGCCGCCGTCCCATGCCCGCTTTAGCGCAACTTCGAATCGCTCGAACCCGCGGAGCGCGACGCTAGCCAGGAGTTCGTCGCGGTCGCGAAAATGCCGGTATGGCGCCGCCGGGCTCACGCCCGCCCAACGCGCCGCCTCGGCAAAAGTAAAGCCGGCCGGTCCCTTCTGCGCGATCAGTTCGAGTGCCGCGCGAAGAAGCGCCTCTTTCAAATTGCCGTGGTGATAGCCGCGCGGGCCTTCCCTGTCTTCCTTCGACCAGGTCATGTAAATAGGTCTTACATCACTCCGGCCGATCCGTCGACCTCGGCGGCAGTCAGCCCGCCTGCGCGCGGAAAAAGAGGTCACCGCGCAAAACTGCGCTGCATCCGGATCAGCCTTCATGGCGATGCGCAGGATTAGGCGGCAAGCAGGCCGTTGACGCGCAAACACGCTTCGCGTTTAATTTACGCGCAAACACGTTTTCGTTGATTCCCCATATGACCCTGACCGACACCTTGGCTGCGCCAAAAATTGCGCCAAGCCTGGCGCCGGCGACCGAGACCGGCGCGCTCGGCATCTATCAGCTCAAGCGCTTGTGGTCGCGCGCCATGGCCGCGCGGCAAGGCCGCTTGCCGCCGGCGACCATGCATGAGCGCCATCTCGACCATCTGGTCATCCACGCCAGCGGGCTAGGGCTCGAGCAGACCAGCAACTATCTCGGCCGCGTGCGGCCGAGCTTCGAAGAGTTCGAGCGTTGGGTCGTCTCGACCACCGGCGGCGTCGCGCCGGAGCGCGTCGCGCGCATCAACGCCGCGGTGGCAGGCCGCGACACCCCGCCGGAAAGCGCGCACGCGCTCGCCGCGGTGGAGGCGAGCGAGCCGGTGTTTTCCGCCTCCGATCTCGCTTTCTGGGCGGAGCACGGCTACGTCGTGCTGCACGACGCCGTTCTCCCGGCCACACGCGAGGCAGCGGGGCAGGCGCTGTGGGAGCATCTCGGCGCGCGCCCGGACGATCCGGAGACGTGGTACCAAAAAAGCGACCACGGCATCATGGTGCAGTATTTCCAGCACCCGGCCTTCGCGACCATTCGCCGCTCCCCGCGCATCCATAAAGCCTTCGCCCAGCTCTGGGGCAGTGCCGATCTATGGGCGACCACCGACCGCGTCGGCTTCAATGTGCCGGAGCGCGAGGGTTTTATGTTCCCCGGCCCGCGTCTGCACTGGGATGTCAGCGTGAAGCCGCCGATCCCGTTCGGGACCGGGGGCATCCTCTATCTGACCGACACGCCGCCCGAGCAGGGCGCCTTTACGCTCGTGCCCGGCTTCCAGCGCTGGGGCGAAGCCTGGCTGAAGCAACTCCCGGCCGGCGCCAATCCCCGCCAACAGGACCTCTACGCATTGGGCGCGCGCGCCATCGGCGGACGCGCCGGCGATCTGATCATCTGGCATCAGGCGCTGCCGCATGGCGCCAGCCCCAACCGCGGCACGCAGCCGCGCATGGTGCAGTACGTCAACATGTTTCCGACGCGGTTCGAGGAGCAGGAGGAGTGGATTTAACCCGCTCCTCGGCCGGCGTCCTGGTCCGCCTTCATGGCGATGCGCAGCGGCTTCGGGATCGGGCGCGCGCGGCCGCCGCTGATGAAGGCGACGCGCACGCGCGCCTCGACCAGAAGCTCGTCGGCGCGCATGACGCGCTGGCGCAGAATGGTGGAGGCGCCCTTGACCTCCTCCGGCTCGGTGACGATGTCGAGCACGTCGTCCATGCGCGCCGGCTTGAGGAAGTCGATATTCATCGCGCGCACGACGAAGGCAAAGCCCGGCGCCTCCTTCTCGGCCGCCTCGAACAGCGCGCGGTGGTCGGCGCCGATGAGGCGCAGATAATTGGTGCGCCCGCGCTCCATGTAGCGCAGATAATTGGCGTGATAGACAATGCCGGTGAAGTCGGTGTCCTCGTAATAGACGCGCACGATGAGGAAGTGGCGGCCGTCGCGAATTTCGCCGTCGAGGGGAACAGGCACATTCATCAGTAGAATTCTTCCTCGACGTCTCAGGCAAAGCTTATTCGGTCAGAAGTTCCGCGCTTCGCGCAGGAACTCCTCAAAGTTCCACTCTGAGACGCGCCCTGCCGCAACGTCTTCCATGCCCTCGGCGATTTGCTCCTTGAGCGCGCGAAATTTTTCCGCTTGCTCAAGTAGATACGCGACCGCGGGCTCCCGCATGTCCTCGGGAAGGAGATCAAGGGCAGCAGCCGCCTTTTCGGTGGTCGTTTTCATCGGTCAATCTTATCACTCAACCGGGGCATGCGCCAATGCCGCCAGGGTTTCGAACGGTTCCATCGAGACTTTTATCTCCACGGCACCTTCTCCACGATCGCGTGTTCCCAATTTTTGCCGTCGAAAAGGTGCGGCTTAAGTGCCGAAAGATCGACGCCATCGAGGCAGCGGACATTGACGTCGATCTTATCGGGGTCCGAGCGCGGGACGTAGAAAGGATGAATGCCACAGGTGGCGCAGAAGGTGTGTCACGCCGTGCCGGTATTGAACCGGTAGGTCGTCAGCGCGTCCGCGCCGCTGAGAAGCTCGAACGCATCGGGCGGCACGATGAGATGCAAAAAGCCCTTCTTGGTGCAGATCGAGCAATTGCATCCGGTCACGCGCGCAAGGTCCGCCGTCACGCGAAAGCGCACGCGGCCGCAATGGCAGCCGCCGGACATCGTTTCAGTCATGTTTTGCTCCAGCTCTAGCCGGCGCCATTCGCAAAGCCGTGCTGATCATAACCGGCCCACAGGGCATCCAGTCACGACCGCGGCTTTCGTTGATAGCGAATCTTGCGCGGCCTGGCACAGCGCGCAAGCGGCTCTTCGGCAAACAATTCTCTTGGACGCCCGACGCTATTTCGTGACCATCGGCGGCGGCGTTGCCGGAGCGGGTGCGGCGGGCGAGAGCACGAACGTGACCCACGCATTCCAGCCGGAAGGCCGATCCGCCGCGTCGAATTCCGCGTAGGCCTTGAAGTTGAGATAGCCCTGCATCCCCGCGACCGGGAAAATGTATCCGATCTGCGGACCGACGGCGGCCACGCGCGATTCGAAGCATCCGACATGATCGCCGGAGCCGCTATCGCACGACAGCTGATCGTAGACGTAGCCAACCAAGCCGATGAGCACCTGCTTGGTCAAGAACTGCGAGGCGCCCCAATCGAGGTGCATGTCGACGCCATTCTGATATTGCGTCGACTGATCCATCAAATTGTAGGTGAGACCGAGGACCGCCGACAATTCATGCCCGGTTTGCGGATCGAAATAGGTGTAGCCGCCGCCGGCATCGATGGCGCCGTGCCCGATGCCGATATTCGCCAGGCTGGAGGAGCTGTAGGTGCCGACCGGCACGTCGCCGGTGATATATGTCATGTAGTTGTTGACTCCGTTGTTCCAACGGAAAGCGAATTGCGGATACAGGCCTCCGAAACCGGTCGTCGAGCTGCTGATGTTGTCGGATCGCATGAACGGAAAGCCGCCGAATGGAGACGCGAGCGTGCCCGTCACCGTCCCGACCAAGGAGGTGCTCGCGTTGCCGTATATCCCCATGAGTGTGGCCGACGCCTGGCCACCGAAGACCGGCGTTGCGAACACGTAGCTCGGAGCGAATATGCCGAGATCTCCGGTGGCGTTCAGGTTGGCGCTCGCATGCCCCGATAGATCCGCGGGAATATTTCCGATCTGGAACTCGCGGGAAAGGGATACGTCGCCGCCCGCCGACACGGAGGTATGATAATAAATCGACGTTGCCGCCCATCCCGGTTGTTGTGGCGTAGCCGCGAGACTCCCAAATAACCCGGGAAGCCAGAAACTCACCCCGCCTTCGTCGGCCAAGGAAGTCCCCGGCGCCGAGAAGACGACCGCGAGCGTGAGCGTGGCGCAGACAAAACCCGATTGAATTGCGCGAAAAAAAGCATGGCGCTGCTCAATAGCTGATCCTCGAGGCGCTGCGGCTGGTTTCATCGTCGTCCCCCGTTCCGATTAGTCTTACTGCGTCATAAAGCATAGCGGGTGTTCGGTTTGAAGCTGCGGGCACAGCATGGGCATCGCGGCAGGGTTCTGGCGATGCCGACGATCAATCTTCGATGGATGGTGGCGATCGAGT
>Ga0187856_1000678_pt1 | contig 29621 bp, 23 predicted proteins | sample June2016WEW_8_40_FD_132443 | JGI IMG/M metagenome (GOLD analysis project Ga0187856, IMG submission 132443) | Peatland microbial communities from SPRUCE experiment site at the Marcell Experimental Forest, Minnesota, USA - June2016WEW_8_40 | ecosystem: Environmental > Terrestrial > Soil > Wetlands... | reverse complement strand
CCTCGGGCTCCCTCCGGGGCTCCCGAAGCTGGTTCTCTCTCTTTGCTCATAGACACCTCCTTGTGATTTTCCATCCATTTTCATCACAATTCGGTGTCCAAGAAAATCCTAGGGCGGGGGACGATAACCAGTGACCTTCTGTTTTGGGTCCGAAGGGATGGGTTGAAAATAAGTTTGAGTAAACGTAACGAATGCCCGCTGGGTTGCTACCGCAGCCTTGTTGGCATCGCTATTGGCCTGGAACAAGAGATAACTAAATACTGCCAACACAGCGGTGAAAATAGCCGTCCAAGCGCTAGCTTTATTGCGGAAGAATTTGTTCCAGATTTGATTCAGTATGTTCTCGTCACCGTTTGCTTCTTGATTGCCGGTGTTTGCTTCGTCTGCATGTTCGTTTGTATTATGCATGGGCTGGAGCGTGGGCGTCCTTTCTGGCTCTTATTGGCGATTCTGGCCTTTTTCCTCGCCATTGCCTTTTCTCACATAATTTGGCTTTTAACGAGGAAGTAATTGTAACACGCAAATACTTATTGACAAGTCTTAATTACTGTAATACAGTAATGTGCATAGGGAGGACGCAAATGGCAAACGTCCTAAGCACAGAAAAGCAAGTCGCGGTGATTGGAGCGTTGGCAGAAGGCTCCAGTATCCGGTCCATTGAGCGCATTACGGGCGTTCATCGGGATACGATCATGCGGCTGGGCGTGCGCGTCGGGAAGGGCTGCCAAGCCCTGTTAGACCGCAAGATGCGCGACCTATCCTGCCAGCATCTCCAATTCGATGAATTGTGGGGATTCATCGGCAAGAAAGAACGCCATATGCGACCGGACGACAGCCCCGAACTCGGCGATGTGTGGACGTTCTGCGCGATTGATTCCGACACCAAACTAGTTCCTTCGTTCAAGGTTGGAAAGCGCGACAGTGTGACAGCAAATGCTTTTGTCGCGGACGTGGCAAGCCGCATGGCAAACCGGGTTCAGATTTCGACGGACGGCCTTCGCTCTTACGTCGAAGCCGTAGAACAGGCGTTCGGCTCGAACGTGGATTACGCACAGATCGTCAAGATTTTCGAGGATGAGTCTATGGACGCCGAAGTTATCGGGATGGACAAGACGGCGTTCTCTGGTCAGCCAGATATGGCGCTGGCTTCTACGAGCCACGTTGAGCGTTTGAATGGCACGACGCGCCTTCACATGCGCCGCCTGACCCGCCTCACCTACGCATTCAGCAAGAAGCGCGAAAACTTCGAGGCAGCGGTTGGCCTCCACTTCGCGTATTACAATTTCGTGAAGCGCCACAACACGCTGCGCTGCACCCCGGCGATGGCAGCGGGAATCGAACGGGATTTCTGGAACGTTAGCGATTTGATTGAGGCCGTTGCGTGAAGCATTGCGCCACAAAGAGAGACTTGAGACGGTCACACATTGAGAGACCGTCATTCCCTCCCGTTCCGGGGAAGCTCGATAAGGGAATACGCAGGGCTGTTGAAATACTTATGGCATGTGGGATTGAGACATTTGAGTCTTGCGAGGGAGGCCCCGGTCATTCCTACACGGAACCGACCGTGAGCTTCTACGGAACACCCGAGGCTGGATGGCGAGCCCTCTCAGTATGCCTAGCACATGGATTGCCAATAGCTCAACTCAGACGCGCATGGAACGTTCTCGATGCGAACGAACCGACAGGACCACACTGGGAAATAACCTTTAGGGAAAAGATATGCTAACCAAGCTTGATGCACTCTTTACAGCGCGGTTTGCCTCCGGTTCCCGGTTCCCAATGTTTGCGTTGGATTTTCTTGCCCTCGAAGCAATCGTCGTGGTCGTGATAGACCTCTCTGTGCTTTGGCGGCTCTTCGATAGAGTTCGTGTGATACGCCGATACTTTTGCCATTTTCGAATCCTTTCTCTACATTTGCTTGCAGTGTTTACAGAGCCGATATCCACCAGTCGTATAGACGCGTTCATGCCGTGGAATATCGCGTCCAGAACGGCAATCAGTGTTGTTGTGATAAACGCGATCTTTCGGTTGTTTAGTGCTTTCATTTATCGAATGATAGATTCTTCTAGACATTTTAATAAACCTCTCTTTGGACGGCTTATATCACTTCCGCTAAGTGAAATGCAATGACCTATCTTGAAGAACTACGTGACGTAATTAAGCATTTGCATGGCGTCGAGTCGTCGCATCTAGAAAGTGTCCCGATCAAAGAGACGTTTGAAGGGAAAACCGTGTGGGAGGGACTTGTAGAAGTTTTTGAGCTACACGACCATCCCAAAGCGCCAAAGGTTTATGCGTGGGCCTACGAGACGGATAATCCGAAGAAGCCGCGCCATGTGACCGTCCTTCACATGGGACCTGTCACTTCGCCGCTATTGGCTGTGCGAGCCGCAATCGTTAAGGAGTTTCGAGACAATGCCGCGATTGAAGAAACCTAGGAAGGCAGGACGGCCACCGCTGCCCAAAGGACACGCGCAGGCTCGTATTGTGCCCGTGCGATTCAATGCAGACCTATTCCGAGCGATTACGATGGCGGCTAAGGCGAACAAGCAGAGCGTTTCGGAGTGGATTCGTGGTCTGGTAGAGGCTGCGATTAAATGACAGCGCCAGAATCCAAATTAGGACACTACCCAGGAAGTAGAGGAGGCAAAGGAAGTAAAGGAAAACCCCGCGCCAGAGGAAAGTGGAGAGGGGGAAACAAAAAACGCTCACCGCAGACACGCAGAGTCCGCAGAGAGAAGGAACCCACAGACCGCTCGCCGCAGCCTTCGTCCGCCCCGGTTCGCTACGCTTTGGGAGCCCGCGCGGAATCGAGCGAGTAAGCGCCTGGGCCGAACGCCGCGAGGATGAGCAGGCCGCCCATGATCGCGAGATTCTTTTCGAAATGGATCATGGGGTCGATCCGGTCCATGCCTTGAAAGGCCCAGAAATTGTGAAAAAGGAACGTGGTTGGAATCAAGTACAGAAAGAGAACCCACGCCGTAAATCGCGTGTAAAGCCCTAGAAGAATCGCGAGGCCACCCACCAGCTCGATGACCAGCGCAATTCCCAATGCGACGGCGGGCATCGGCAGATGCTTCGCCGCGACCATTCCCTCTTCCATCGAGAATCCAGTTATTTTGCCAATTCCGCCCAGGATGAAAACCACGCTGACCAGGATTCGTCCCAACAAGGGCACGACGCTGCTGGAGGAATTCGACATATCAATTTCTCCTTTTTGACAGGTATGTTCCTTCGGGGCCGAATTCTTGAGACGCGTTGTAACTGAATTCGTGCCCGGAAGCAAGCGTCAGGAAGCAAACGATTCAATTTACGCCAGGTCGAATAGCAGGACTTCGGAGGGCTCGGTCGCTTTGAAGCGGATTTCGGATTCGGCGGAAATCGCTGCGCCGTCGCCGGCTTTCAACTCGGTTCCATTCAACTGGACCGCGCCGCGAGCGATCTGCACCCACGCGTGGCGGCCGATCGCGAGAGAGTGTTTCGCCTCGGCACCTTTGTCGAGGCGCGCGATGTAAAGATTCGCGTCCTGACGGATCGTGACCGGCGCTTTCGGTCCAGCGACGAGATTGAACTTCCCGCGCAATTCGGAATCGGGAAACGCAAGCTGCTCGTAGGCCGGATCGAGGCCCTTGCGCTCCGGCAGAATCCAGATTTGCAGCAGATGCACCGGATCCTTCGAAGACGGATTGAACTCGCTGTGCAGGACGCCGCGTCCGGCGGTCATGTGCTGAAGCTCGCCGGGGCGAATGACGCCGTGGCCGCCGGTGTTGTCGCGGTGCTCGAGCGCGCCTTCGAGAATCCACGTGAGGATTTCCATGTCGCGGTGCGGATGCGTCGGGAAGCCTCCACTGGGCGCGACGACGTCTTCATTGATCACGCGCAATGAGCGGAATTGCGTGTGATCGGGATCGTAATATTGGTCGAACGAAAATGTGAAACGGCTGTTGAGCCAGGAAAGTTCGTTGTGGCCGCGTTCTTCGCTTGGACGAATTTCGATCATGGGGTCACTCCTGCGATACGAGGCGTTGGATGCAGCACTCGCCGGAAAAGATTCGAAAGGCGGTCAGGGCTTTTGCGCGGGGCGGAGAAGCACTTCACTGACAAAGCTTTGCGGCGCCTGCGTGAGGATCATCTCGACCGCGTGGGCAACATCCTCGGGTTGGAGCATCTTGCTCGTGTCCTTGCCCGCGTGAGGAGAGAAATCGGTGGCGACCGAGCCGGGGCAGACGGCGCTGACGCGGATGCCGTAAGAGCGCAGGTCTTCCGCCATGCACTGAGTAAGCCCTAGCAGGCCCCACTTAGACGCGCAGTAGATGCTGCCTCCGGCAAAGGCGCTCTTGCCCGCGAGCGAAGCGATATTGATGATCTGTCCGCTGCGGCGAGAGATCATGCCGGGCGCCACAGCCCTGGTGAGCAGGAACACCGCCTTCAAATTGGTGTCTAAGACAGCGTCCCAATTTGCTTCCTCGGCGTCTTGCACGGGAGCCGAATAGCCGATCCCGGCGTTATTGACGAGAATTTCGACGGGGCCGAGCGTTTTCTCGGTCTTGTGCACGAGAGAGATAATTTCGGCCGCGCGGGTTACGTCCGTGGAGACAGCGAGAACGGAGGTACCGGCGCGCTCGAACTCCTCGGCGACACCTTCGAGTCGTTTCGGATCGCGGGCGCAGAGAGCGAGCTTCGCGCCCATGCGCGCCAGGCTGCGCGCGATGGCGAGACCGATGCCGCGGCTCGCTCCCGTGACGAGAGCGATTTTGCCTTCGAGCGAGTGTTGTGTGACCATGAAGCGGCCCCCTAAGAGGCGACGCATTCGCCTCGCGAGCCATCTTAGCACTGAGGGAGTTGTCCACACGGCGATGACATCCGCGAGAGCCCAGGGGGCGAAAGGTTTTAGGCTTGCGCGGTGGAAGTGCTTTCCCTATAATCCCGTCGATTTCTATCGGTTGGTTAGTTGTCCTGCAGGGATCGTGGCCCTGAGTCCGGCAAGTCACCCAGAGCAAGTCCAGGAGGCGGGTAAGTGATCATGCGAAATTATCTAAAGGGAACCGCGGTGGTTCTAGCTGCGCTCGGTTTCGTATTCGTGCCCGCGGTCCCGGCCATGGCCCAGGCTGCGCAGACGGCTCAACAGCAAACGTCCTACACGGTGCCGGAGTACAACGCGTATACGAACTGCCAGAACGAGAAGGATCCGCAGGCACGGATCAAATTGCTCGACGCGTTCGTCTCGCAGTATCCGAGTTCCACGCTGCTTCAATACATCTATTTGATGTACTACCAAACGTACTACCAGCTGAAGAACTATTCGAAGGCGCTTGAATACACGGACAAGCTGATCGCGCTCGGCGACAAGGCCGACGTGATGTATCGAATGCAAGCGATTCAGGCCCGCGTGCAATTGTTTTCCGCCGCGTTTGACGCGAAGGCGGCCGATGCGCACGATCAGCTCGCCAAGGAAAGGGATGCTGCGCTGCTGGGCGTCAAAATACTTCCGGATTACAAGAAGGCGATGGACACGAAGTTGACGGAAGATCAGGCGAAGGCGATCGCAGCCTTCCTCGATGCTGCCGCGGGCAGGGCCAATCTCGATCTGAAGGAGTACCCGGCCGCGATCGAAACGTTTAAGGCCGCGCTCATGGCGAATCCGACCGATGCCGTATCGAGTTACCAGCTAGGCCGCGCGGAGCTTGCGGCAACTCCTCCGCAATCGCTCGACGGTTTCTGGGAGGTCGCGCGGTCGATCGATTTGAAGGTGCCAAACGCCGACAAGGTGAAGGATTATTTGCGCAGTGCGATCCTCGCCTACGAACAGCCGGGCTGCGACAACCAGGTGGACGCACAGTTGAGCGAATTGATCCAGCTCGCGGCGAACGCGCCGGAGCGGCCCGCGACGTACACGATTCCGAGCCACGACGACCTCACCAAAATCAGCCAGGCGAGCACGATCATCACGGTGCTCACCGATCTGAGCGGCGGCGGGGATAAGGCCAAACAGACATGGCTTGCGGTCTGCGGCGCGGAATTTCCGGAAGTGGTCGGCAAGATCATCGACGTGCAGAAGTCGGACAATTACGTCGATTTCACAGTCTTCACGAGCGCCAGTTCCGACGAAATGCAGGCGGCCACGACGGCGAACATGGACGTGAAGGTTTGGATCGCGCCGAATCCGGCCGCTGCGGCCGGGGCGAATGCAGTTCCACCACAACCGGACGTGGTCCGTCTGGAGAAGGACGATCCGATCCGCTTTTCGGGCGCGCTGGCGAGCTACGACCCGTCGCCATTCCTTTTGCACTGGGATCAGGTGAAGGTCGATCCGACAACGATCCCGGAAAAGGGTACGCCGGCGAAGCACGCTCCTGCGCACAAGCCCGCACCGAAACCCTAAGGGGTTCGTTGGCGAAGCGCGAGACTCGCAAATTCAGACGGCCGGTCCGGAAACGGGCCGGCCGTTTTTTTTTGGGAGCTGCGGTGAAACGCGTGCGGGAACGGTGATGCTGAGACTTCAGCGGCGGCCGTTGCGATCGAGGTGATACTCGGCGATCTTGCGGCTGAGCGTGTTGCGGTGAATTCCGAGGACCTTGGCGGCGCGGCACTGGTTTCCCTTGGAGTGCTCCAGCACGCGCTTAATGAATTTTTTCTCGAACTCCGTGACGGCTTCTTCGAGCAGAATTCCGCGCTCGACCATCATTCCGACCAACGACTCCAGTTGCTCTTTCACGTGTGCGCGCTCCGCAGCGGCGCTCCCCCGGGGAGCGCCACCCGATGGTTTCAGTCGAGTGCATGGCCGGTGATGCGTAGATAGGAGTCCCTGTATTTCTCCCGGGTTTTCGCCACGACGTCCGGCGGAAGAGCAGGCGCTGGAGGCTGCTTGTTCCAGCCGATCTGCTCGAGGTAATCGCGGACGTACTGCTTGTCAAAGGAAGGCTGGGCCTTGCCGGGCGAATACTCGTTCGCAGGCCAGAAGCGCGAGGAATCGGGCGTCAGCGCTTCGTCGATCCAGATGAGTTCGCCGCCCAATAGCCCGAACTCGAATTTCGTGTCGGCGATGATGATGCCGCGGGCCGCGGCATGCTCGGCGGCGCGGCGATAGATTGCGAGACTGGTGTCGCGAAGGCGCTCGGCCAGCGGGCGGCCGATGCGCGAGACAGTTTCCTCGAAGGAAATGTTTTCGTCGTGGCCTGTGGTGGCCTTGGTCGACGGCGTGAAAATCGGCTCGGGCAGGCGGTCTGATTCGCGCAGGCCCGCAGGCAACGGAATACCGCAGATCGCGCCCGTCTTCTGATAGTCCTTCCACGCCGAGCCGGAAATGTATCCGCGGACGACGCATTCGATCGGTACAGGCTCGGTGCGGCGCACGAGCATGGCGCGGCCCTCAAGGGCAGACTCGTACGGCGCGAGTTCGCGCGGGAAATCTTTCGCGGAAATCACGTGGTTCGGAACGATGCCTGCGAGCTTTTCAAACCAGAACAGCGAAAGCTGCGTGAGCACGCGTCCCTTATCGGGAATCGGCGTGGGGAGGACGACGTCGAACGCGGAAAGGCGGTCCGTCGCCACGATGAGCAGGCGATCGCCAAGCTCGTAAATGTCGCGAACCTTCCCCCGGCCTCGGAGTTTGAGTCCGGGAAAATCTGTTTGTGAAACAACGGCGTGCATTTGAGAAGAAGCCACGAGATTTCGATCCTCAGTCTGGGAAGGCCGGTATTCTAGCGCAGGGTGAGACGTTGTCAACGACTAAGACGCCGATGGAGCGGATCGAAATTTTTCATACCGACGCGCCGAACGCAGTCTTACGCGGCGTTGCTGGCGGCGGTGGTGGTTTTCGGCTCGGCGGCTGCGGCTTCCTCTTCCCATTTTACCGAGACGAGCTTTGAAACGCCGGGCTCCTGCATCGTCACGCCGTAGAGAACCGATCCCATTTCCATCGTCTTGCGGTTGTGCGTGACTACGATGAACTGTGTTTGCCCGCACATGTCGGCGAGCATTCTGTTGAAGCGGCCGACGTTGGCCTCGTCGAGCGGCGCGTCCACTTCGTCGAGGATGCAGAACGGGCTCGGCTGGAAACGGAAGACCGCGATGAGCAGCGCGAGCGCCGTGAGGGCTTTTTCGCCGCCCGAGAGAAGCAGGATATTCTGCAAGCGCTTGCCCGGCGGCTGCGCCACAAGGTCGATGCCCGCTTCGCCGGAGCTGTCAGGCTCGCTGAGCCGCATTTCGCCGTGGCCTCCGCCGAAGAGCGACTGGAAGGCGATCGCGAAGTGTGCGTTGATGAAATTGAACGCTTCCTCGAATTTCTTTTGCGAGACGTCGTCGAGCTCGTGAATGGTGAGCTGCGTATTCTCGATCGATTGCACGAGATCGTCGCGCTCGCGCCGGAGGAAGCTTTCGCGCTGCTCGCACTCCTGGAATTCTTCGAGCGCCATCATGTTGACGGGGCCCATGGCCTCGACGCGCGCCTTCATTTCGTTGTAGTTCGTCTCGGCAGCCACAAGCTCTTCGCCGACGAGAAGCCGCGCTTCCAGCGCCATCAGTTCCTCGGGCTGCGCGTTCAATTCCGCAACGCAGCTCTGGCGGAGGTAGTCGCGGTCGGCGTCGTTGCGCGCCTTTTCGATCTGGCGCTGGCTGCGTTCGGCGCGGAGCTCGTCGAGCGACTGGCGGCGACCGCGGAGGGTTTCGTCGATCTGTCCCGCGCGAGATCGCGCGCCGTCCCATTCGGTTTCGAGCGCGGCCTTGTGCTGGGTGAGGCGCATCTTTTCCCCGCGCAGATCCTCGGCCTGGCGTGAGAGCTGCTCGCAGGAGGATTCGAGTTCCGATTTCTCGGTGGAGAGCGACTCATGCTGCTGGCGCAGCGAGTTCACGCGTTCGCCGGCCTGGGCAAGCTCCTCGGAGACTCGATGCTCGACAGCTTCGGCGCTGGCGAGGCGCTCGGTCATCGTGGCCAATTCCTCGCGGCGCGCGACGACGCGCTCTTGCAGACCGTGAAAATCACGGCGCAGATTCGCGAGCGTTTCGCTGGCTGCCGATGCTTCGGCTTCGGCTGCAACGCGGAGGCGAAGCGCCTCGGCGTGCTCGAAGCGCGCGCGCTCGGCACGCTGGCGCGCTTCCTCGGCCTGCGCGTGCAGCCGCGCGATTTCGTTGCGCTCGGCGGCGAGCTGCTGATCGACGCGCAGGAATTCGCGCCGCGCCTGCTCGCGCTGATGAGTGGCCGCGACGAGCGCTTTTTCGGCTTCCATGTGCTGGGCCGTGGCGGCGGAAAAATGCGCCTCGCAAGCTGCGATCTCTTCGTCGAGCTGCGTTAGCTGCTGCTGGCGTTCACCGGCGATTCGATCGAGGCGCGCCGCTTCCGCTTCGCGCTGGCGAAGCTCGCGCTTCAGGGCGAGCGGGCCGGCGTCGCCCTTGCGGCCGCCGGAGACCATGCGCCCGTGGTAGCACGTGCCGTCCGGCGTCAGAAAATAGCTGTGCGGATTATCGCGCGCCATGCGCTCGGCGATCGAGGCGCTCTCGACGATGTAAGCGTTGCGGAGCTTCTTGAGAAAATACTTCGTGTTCGGGCCGAGAGGCTCGCGGAACTCGACGAGCCGGTCGAGCCGCTCGATGAAATCACCGGGCATCGAGGAGCCGCGATCGATTTCGGATTTGTCGATGTCGAGGGCGCCGATCGAATCGACAAAGAAGGTTGCGCGCCCGCCCATTTCGTCGCGCAGCATGGCGACGCCGGCGCGGGCCTGGTCGAACGATTCGACGACGACATATTCGAGCTCGTCCCGAAGGAATTGCTCGATCGCGCCTTCGTACTGCTCCTGGACTTCGGCGTAGTCCGCGAGCAGGCCGACGGCGCGGAAGCCGCGCGATTCGGCCGCGCCGCTGGCGTTGAAGAGTTTCTGCACGGCGTCCGCGGTGTAGGCGCGCTCACTCAAGATCCGCTCAATGGAAGCGTGGCGCGCGCGCTCGGCGGAAAGTTCCTGGCGCGCGTGTTCGAGCTCCTGGCTGGTTTCCTGCTGCGTCTGGCGGAGGCCGGCAAGCCGCGCCTGCGTTTCGCGAACTGCCGCGCCGATTTCCTGCGCCTGGCGCTCGGCGTATTCGAATGCAGCGCCGGCGATGTCGGCTTCAGACTGAAGCGTCGCGCAGTTCTGCTCCATCGCGCGCAGGGCTGCAGCGCGCTGCTCTTCCGCGGCGGTGTGGCGCGCGGCGGCTTCCTCGGCCTGCTGCGATTCGGCTTGCCCGCGCGCGGATTCCTCAACGAGGCGGCTCGCGAGCTGGCGAAGCTCTTCCATGCGGGATTCGAGACGCCCCTGATCCTCGGCGCTCGCGGAAACCTGCTCGGTGCAGGCGCGCAGGCCCGCTTCAAGCGATGCAGCCTGGGTGCGAAGCGCGGCGACGGATTCACGCTGGGCGATGATGCGCGCGGCGAGGTCGGATGACTGGCGATGCGCCTCTTCGAGTTCGATCGCGAGCCGCGAGGCGCGGGACTCGAGCTGGGCAAGCTGCTCGCGGTTGAAGGTGATGCGATTTTCGGCGCGGTCGAGATCGAGCGCGGTCTGATTCAGGACGTTTTGCGTCTGGCGCAACTCGGCGTCGAGCTCGTAGGTGCGCGAACTGAGGCGCTCCTGTTCGGCTTCGAGCTCGTGCACGGAGCGGGATTCGCGTTCCTCGGCCGCGTCCATTTCACGCAGCAATTGTTCGAGGCGCGCAGCTTCGATATCGAGATGTTCCGCCTTGCTGGCCAAAACGATGCGCAGCAGGCCGCGCATCTGTTCGCGGAGTTCTGCATAACGCCGCGCCTTCGAGGCCTGGCGCTTGAGCGAAGCGAGCTGCTTTTCGACTTCGACGAGAATGTCGTTGATGCGGGAGAGATTGAGCTTCGAGGCTTCGAGCTTCGCTTCAGCAAGGCGCCGCTTGGTCTTGTACATGGTGATGCCGGCGGCTTCCTCGATGATCGCGCGGCGGTCCATCGGCTTCGAATTCAGAATCTGGCCGATGCGGCCCTGCTCGATGATGGCGTAGCTATCCGGGCCGAGGCCCATGCCCATGAAGATTTCCTGAACGTCGCGGAGGCGGGCCACGCGGCCATTGATCAGGTATTCGCTCTGGCCAGAGCGGTAGAGGCGGCGTCCCACGACGATTTCGCCGGGACGCAGCGTGACGGCCGGCTTTTCAGCCGCGCGCTTTTTGCCCTTTCGGACGGCGATTCCAGCGGTTTCGGGCGCATCGCCGTGCGCTGACACCTCCGGTGCATCATTCTCGGGCGCAGAAAGCGCAGCGGCCTCGGGGTCGAAAGCAGCCGAGAGCACGACGGGACCTGCATCTGATGCAGGTTCCTGAACGCCGTCGATCACCTTGGCGACCGCCTCGGAAAGCTCCGGATCGATGAGGGTGAGGGTCACTTCCGAGATGCCCATCGGCGGGCGCTTCGCGGTGCCGTTGAAAATGCAGTCGGACATGCGCTCGGCGCGGAGCATTTTGTGGCTCTGCTCGCCGAGGACCCAGGATATGGCGTCCACAACGTTGGACTTGCCGCAGCCGTTCGGGCCGACAATGCAGGTGATCCCGCTGCCGCTGAACGTGATCGGCGTCTTCTCACAGAACGACTTGAAGCCCAAAAGCTCGACTTTACGAAGTTTTAGCACCCGGCCCTCGCACGGTTCGCTCCTCGCGCTTGGTCTGCGGAGGGAGCTTCAGTTCTATTTTATTTGGAGGTCTAACGAGACAAAAACGATCGGAGGGTCGAATATCGATGGCCCTACCGCCTGGCGCTATCGGATCGGCGGTTACGGGAATACAAGCTAGCATGGGGCGAGGAACGTGTAAAGCGCGGTTTTGGGTGTTGTGCGAAGTTTTCGCGAGCGGGCCAGATTCCCACAGCCCTTTTTGTCGCAGGCAACTTAGCCGCGCCTCAGCTTCACGCGTCCGAACGGCTTCGCAACGCCCTTCTCTATGTTGTCGATGCGCCACTCCCAGGTGTCCGCTTTCGCGTCATAGACAAAATCATTGCTGAGGCTGACCGCGCCATTGTCGTCCTTGAAAATAAACGGAAGCTCATTCTCTTTCGGATCCGCTATGCCGATCGATTCCGGCGATATGCCGCCATAAACATCCAGCCAAACAGCGGCGTACTGCTTTGTTGCGTCGTTCCACGCTATATAGATCGTGGCCTCATATTGCGGTTTCCCCTTGTTGGTTCGCTCGCGCGAAATTTCGTGGACGCGCAGGTAGTGATGGTCGAGGACCCAGTCGGTGTAAACATCGTGTGTGGTCTCCTGACCGGCGATTGTTCCCTGCAGCACCCATTTCCCTACCAGGTGATCGAGCAGCGGAGATTGGACCGGCGGCTGTTGGGCCGCAACAACAGAGGCTGCACAAAACGCTAGGAGCAACAGAAGTCTTCTCATATTGCGTGTCACAGGCGATCGCCTCCTTAGGGGTTGCGGCTCGCTGCGGCATACTCGCGAGCTTCGCCCAGCTCGGGCCGATCGGCGCCGGGCGCTGAGATGGCAACGAGCTTGGAGTAGTAGTCCCGCGCGGCACGGGCATCGCCCGCGGCCTTCGAGGCGTGGGCGGCTCCATAGAGTGCATTGAAGCGATTCGGGTAGTCCTTCAGCACAGCCTGATACTCGACGAGCGCTTCCGAGGGCCGGTTTAGTTCGAGGAGCAGGTCGGCCAGCATTTCGCGGGCGGGCGCGTCGATTGGATCGGCGCGCTCCGTTTCCTCGCGGATCGCGGCGGAGCGCAGCATCTCAATGGCCTCGCCCGCGCGGCCCTCGGCGAAGGCCAGCCATCCCTCAACTTCGCGCTGGTCAATACTCTCGCCGGAGGGCACGTCATTGCCGAGTTCCTTTTGGTGCGCCTCTCGGAGCTTGACGATCTGGACGAGTTGAGCGACGTCTTTTGGAGCGCCGTCGATATCGCCCGTGCGCGCCGCGCCGATGGCGCGCGCCCAGTAGGTGTTGTCCTGCCAGACGACGCGCTCATTGGGGATCGGAAGCTCGGCGGCCTGTTTCCAGTGGCGCAACTCGAGCGCATTCCGCGCTGCGAACAACGCCTCGTGGTCGGCGATTTCTTCGGCGCTCGCGCCCGGGACACTTTTCACGTCCGCCACGAGTTGGCGCGCCTTCGATTCCTGACCGCTCTGAAGATAGGCATAGTCGAGAAAATCCATGGGATGAAATTGATAGCTGGCGTCGCCGCGATGCGCCTGCGTTGCTTCAGCAGCGGCCGCGACAGCCGCGATATTCGAATCGATCATTTCCTGCCAGAGGCCGAGCCGGCGAAAGATGTGCGAAGGCATGTGAAGCGCGTGAGAAGAATCAGGAGCGATTTTCGCATAGGCGCGAGCGGCGGGAAGGCCCTCCTCGGCAAGCTCCGGCTCATCGGATGCGTGAATCAAATAGTGCGCCACGCCGGGATTGTTGGGCTGCTTGGCGAAAAGCGGATTCAGGATGGCGATGGCCTTGCGGCGATTCGCAAGATCGTCGACGCCGTCCTGCGCGAGTGTGACGAGCGATAGCGCGTAAAACGCGCCCGCATCAACGTCTTTCGGATTGTCCTTGTAAAGCTTTTCCGCAGCCGCGGAGTAAGCCTGCACGCGTGCGACGTGCGTGAGTGTCGAATCGTTCTGGAAGAATGCGGCGGCCGCGGCGATGTATTCACGCTCGCGTTCGGTATTCGCGCCGAGCCTCTGAGCCTGTTCAACGTCCTTCCATCCCTCGGCAAGATTCGCGGCGCTCGGAAACTCCCAGAGCTGATGATCGAGCGACATGGCCTTGCCCCAGTAGGCCATGGCGCAGCGGGAATCTTTCTGCGACGCCTCGGTGAACGCCTGGTCTGCTTCCTGATATTGGAAGGAGTGCAGCAAAGCGACGCCTTTCAAAATCGCGGGTTGCGCCTGGGGCGCGCACGACGTGGGGAAGTTTACTTTGCCGATTTGTTCTGACGCGTCGCGCGCCGGGCGCGCATTCGCTGTTCCGCCGATGGCGACCACGAAGGGGAGCGAGGCAACCAGAGTACTCGCGATGGAAATTCCAAATTGCCGCATGGAGCACCTCCTCGACCGCGGAAACTCGCATCGTAACAAATCTGGCAGGCTTGTGAGATCGAGATCGCGGTGTCCGTCAGGCGTTGATGTACCACGGCACGTTGATGAGCACAATGCGCGTGCTGCCATTCAGCAGGACGAGCGCTTTCAGCAGTTCCGCGCGCTGATTGTGCAGCGGGTAGTGATACCAGTGCCGCTCGACAAGCTCGGGAACGATGATGGCGATCTGGCGGTCGGGATACTGCTGTTCGGCTTGCAGGACGTAATCCAGAATCGGGCGGAGGATCAGCCGGTAGGGCGAAGGGAGCACCACGAGTTGGGGCGGCGTGCGCCCCGCCTGTTTCATCGGCTCGTCGACGACTTGCGCCCACTGGTCGCGGAGCGCATTTGTTTCCTCTTCCGTGGCAACGTGTACGGCGCGGATATCGGGCGAGAGCGTTAGCGCAAATTGCAACGCTCGCTGCGCGATCTTGCCCCAGCCTTGTATCGGGACAACGACAATCGGCGGTTGCACCGCAGCGACGTCCAGCGGAGACGAGCTGGAGACTTCTTCGGCGACCTCGCGGTAATGCCTCCGCACCCACATCATCGCGGAGACCATGGCAACGATGAGAAGAGCGCTGATCCACGCTCCCGACGTGAACTTGGCAACGAGCACGACGACCGCCGTGATTCCCGTCGCGACCGCGCCCAGGCCGTTGACGATCATGCTCCTCGCCGCACCGGGGCCACCCATCCGCTTCCAATGGGCCACCATCCCCGCCTGCGACAGCGTGAATGCGAGAAACGCGCCGATGGCAAACAGCGGGATCAGACGGTCCGTGACGCCTCCGAACAGCACGAGCAACACGGCCGCGAGCACGGCGAGAACAATAATCCCCTCCGAATACACGAGGCGCCGGCCCCTGTAGCCGAATGCGTGCGGCAGAAAGTTATTTTGGGCGACGGCTCTGCACAGCCGCGGGAAATCGGCGAACCCCGTGTTGGCCGAAAGCGAAAGAATGAGAAGCACCGAGCCGATGGTTACGTCGTAAAACCAACCTCGCCCTGCGACCGCCGCAACAAGCATCGAGAGGACGCTTTGATATCCCGGCTTTCCCGGGTCGGTGGCCGCGATGCCGTACGCCCGAATCAGATACGCGATACCGGCCAGCAACACGATCAACAGGCCGATGATCACAGTGAGCGTGCGCTGCGCATTGCGCACCGTGGGGTCGCGGAAAGCGCGCACGCCATTGCTCACGGCTTCGACGCCCGTCATCGCCGTGCAACCATTCGAGAAAACTTGCAGCAGCAGCCACGCACTTGCGGCCGCGACGACACCGCTTCCCGCGAGCGGCGGCGCCACGACCGGCATGGGATGTCCGCCCGCGAGGACCGTCTTGATCGTACCCGCCAGGATCACCCACAGCAGCGTGCCGAGAAACAGGTAGGTCGGCAGCATGAAGAAAACTCCGGCTTCGCGCACGCCGCGCAGATTCACGATGGTGATGACCACGAGAATCGCAAGGCATATCAAAAGCGTGTGCGGCTGGAGGCTGGGCACTGCGGACACGAGCGCTCCCACACCCGCAGAGATTCCGACCGCGACGACGAGAACGTAGTCGAGCATTAAGGCTGCGGCCGCGAGCAGCCCCGGGAACGTCCCCAGATTTTCCGATGCGACGGTGTACGATCCTCCGCCGCCCGGGTAAGCGGCAATCGTCTGGCGATAGGAGAAATAGACGATCGCGAGGAGGACGATGATGCTGGCGCTGACGGGCACGATGTAGGCAACGCCCATTGCGCCGAGCGGAAGCAGGAGCGTGAGGGCGGCTTCCGGGCCGTACGCCGCGGAACTGAGCGCGTCCAGGCCGAAGATGGGAATTCCGGCGGATGCTCCGATGTGTTCCGCGCGCTCGTCGGATGTGGCGAGCGGTTTCCCTAGCAGGATATCGAGGAAGGACATGTGCCCTCACGGACTTGAAAAATGAGCGACTAGAGTAGTTCGGCAGCGCGGGAATTGGAACCGCAAAACGCGGGCAGGCCTTCGCGGAGCCGCTTTTTCACGGAACTTTAATTTACGGCTGGGGGCTGGACCAGCGCGGGCTGAATCAGGACTGCGGCAATCCCTTCAGCAGCGAGCTGGCCTTGCGGAACCACGGGCGCTCGATGCGCTGCAAATATCGCGGCAGGGTGCGCTTGCGGTTCAGAATGCGCTGCGCGACTTCGCGAGCCTCGCTCGCGCGGCCTTGCGCCTGAAGGAAACGAGCGTAATTGTAGTGGATTTCCGGTGCGTTGGAGAGCTGCGTGGCGCTCGCGAAAAGCGCGTCCGCTTTTTGCGGTTGCCCATCGAGCCCGTAAGCCTGCGCGAGAAATCCAGCGGCGCGATCGTGATCGTACCGCTGCTCGTGCTGCACGACAATTTCGAGGTCCGCGACGGCGCGCGGGATGTCCTTCAGCGCAAGCGAGCAGATGCCGCGGCGGTAGAAGGCGTCCATCGAGCTGGCGCGCGCGGCGATGGCCTTGTCGTAGGCGTCGCGCGCGCGAGCGTACTGCTTTTGGTCGAGCAGAAGGTCCGCCAGCTCCTCGTAATTACCCGAGGATGGATTGTCGAGAATGATCGCTTCGAGATGTTGGATTCGCGAGCGACGGTTGAATCCCTTGAAGAAATCTCCGAGGAGACGCGTATCCGGAATGACTTCGGCGACGATATAGACCGCCGCGCCGAGAAAGCCACCAAGGAGAATGATCCAAATCCAATACGTCTCCGGCCGGCGCCGCACGACGTGGACGAGCGCGAGGATCTGGAGAATGAATCCCCAGGGGAAAAAGAGGTAGCTCAGTCCGCCTAACATTTGCAGCCAGAGTAACCATTCTGTGTATTGCCGTCAAAGGGCTTGGCCGCGGACGGATGGAACGAGTAAAGCGCGGCTCAAATCGCTCTCGCGACATGGCGTGAAACGTCCGATGCGCGGCCGATGCGGATTGACTTGCGGCAGGGTGCAGCCTAGCATTGCGCGGACGGGAGGGCGGCTTGGATTCACCCAGGGGTCCGGGAGCGCGCCGGATTTTGTCGAGTGCGGTGATTCTGGCCGCGATCTTTGCCCTTTCGCTCGCGGGGCTGCGGCCTCCGTCGCCGAAATCGGGCGACGCCCCGGCCACGGAGTTCTCCGCATCTCGCGCGCTGGACACACTCCATCGAGTTCTCGCCACGGACGCGCCCCACCCGGTTGGAAGCCCCGCCGACGCCGCAATGCGCGACCGCATCATGGATGAGCTGACGAAACTCGGCTACGCACCGCAGGTGCAGACCGGATTTGCGTGCAGCTATTTCGGAATATGCGCAGCGGTGAACAACGTGGTGGCGCGGCTCGACGGCAGCGAGCCCGGCAGCGCAGTGCTGCTCGCGGCTCATTACGATTCGGTTCCGGCGGGTCCCGGCGCGTCCGATGATGGCGTCGGCGTGGCGGCCGTTCTGGAGATTGCGCGCGCGCTGAAATCGCTGCCTACGCCGCGTAACTCGGTCATCTTGCTGATCGATGACGGTGAAGAGGCCGGTTCGCTCGGGGCGCGGGCGTTCGTCGATGCGCATCCGTGGGCGAAGGAAGTGCGCGCGGCGGTGAATCTCGATGCGCGCGGAACTTCGGGGCCGAGTCTGATGTTTGAGACCGCAAGCGCGAACGACTGGGCCGTGCGCCTTTACGCGCGGAGTGCGGCGCGTCCCGCAGCCAGCTCGATCTTCTACGATGTCTACAAACGGCTGCCGAGCGACACCGATTTCACGGTTTTCAAAGCCGCCGGCTACCAGGGACTGAATTTCGCGTTCATCGGCGGGGAACCGCAATACCACACGCCGCTCGACAATTCGGCGAACGTGACGCCCGCCAGCTTGCAACATCAGGGAGAGAACGCGCTTCCTTCGGTGCTCGCGCTCGCGAATGCCGATCTCACCGCACCGCCGCAGCGCGAAGCTGTTTTCTTTGATGTGTTCGAGCGTTGGACGATCGTCTGGCCGGCGCGGCGGACGCTCGATTTCGCGCTGGGCGCGATGGCTTTGCTGCTCGCGCAGATTCTGTGGATGCTACGCAGCAAACGCCTGAGCATCGGAGAATTCGTGTGGGGGCTGATGGCGTGGCTCGTGACCATGGGCGTCACCGCGGCGCTCGCGCTGATTCTGGCGCGCGTCATATGGTTCGCCGGGGCGATGCAGGTCAACTGGGTCGCGCACCCGCTGCCGATTGAAATCGCATTTGGGTCTCTGGCCGTCGCCACGGTGATCACGAACGCCATCTTTTTCACGCGGCGCGCGGGATTCTGGGGCGTCTGGACCGGCGTGTGGGCGTGGTGGACGCTGCTCGCCGTGGTAATCGCATGGCAGGCGCCTGCGCTGAGTTATATCGTGCTCGTTCCAGCGATGATAGCGGTGGTCGCCGCTCTGCCCGCAACCACATGGCGTAGCGACAGCACGCTGCTATCCGGCCTCGCCACCGTGCTTCCGCTCGCGGCCGCGGCGCTCGTGGGATTTTCTCCGGCAATTCTGCTCTACGCCGCGCTCGGCAATCGCGGGCTGGTGCTGATTTCAGCGGCGGTGGCGCTGCTTTTGACGCCGGTCGCTCCGCTGTGCGCCGATCTGCGCGGCGTACCCGGATTGCGCGGACTCGTATTTCCCTGGATTCCGATTTGGGTGACGGGGCTGGCCGCGTTCGCGGCGGTGGTCGTACCGGCGTATTCGGCGAAAGCGCCCGAGCGGGTCAACATCGAATACTGGCAGGACGCCGATTCGGGCGTGTCGCAATGGATCGTTCAGCCGGGTTCCGGGCATTTGTCGGAGCCGATTCGCCTCGCCGCGACTTTCAAGAAGGCGGACGGGGGAGTTTTCCCCTGGGACAACGCGGCTGCGTTCGTCTCCGACGCACCGCATCTGGACTTGGCACCTCCGACGTTCACGATCCTCGAATCCTCGCAGAGCAACGCCAGGCGAAACTATCGCACGCTGCTGCGTTCCGAGCGCGGAGCGCCGGGCGCGGCCCTGCTTTTCCCGCCGGGCTCGGACGTGGAAGACGTGCGGGTTGAAGGGCAGCCCGTCGAACCCGAACTGCCGCGCATCCGGCAGTATTTCAACGGATGGGCGGTGTACCGCTGCCCAGCACTGCCCGCGAGCGGAATCCAGATCAGCTTTTCGGTGCCGCAGGGAAAAACCGTGGAAGTGGCGGCGGCGGATCAATCCTACGGCCTGCCTGCCGAAGGGACGTTTCTGCTGAAGGCGCGTCCGCTGATGGCGGCGCCTTCGCAAAATGGCGACGTCACGATCATCAGCCGGCGCGTTCAGCTATTTCCGTGACGGCTCCGCTGACGCTATATTGAACGGCGCAAACATTTTCACTTACAACGAGAGGAATTCTCCATGAGCTATCGTTATCTTGGCCGCACGGGTCTCCTCGTCTCCGATCTTTGCTTTGGCGCGATGACGTTCGGCGGGAAAGGCATGTGGGCGAATGCGGGTTCGCAAACGCAGGCCGAAGCGGACCGGCTCGTCGCGCGGGTTCTCGATGCGGGGATCAACTTCTTCGACACCGCGAACGTTTATTCGGAGGGCGAATCCGAGAAAATTCTCGGCAAGGCGCTCGGGGCGCGCCGCAAAGAAATTGTGCTTGCGACAAAGGTCGCCGGGCGCGTCGGACCCGGCACGAACGACATCGGACTTTCGCGCAGGCACATTCTCGAAGCGATCGACGCGAGCCTCGCGCGGTTGGGCACGGATTACGTCGATCTCTATCAGATTCACTCATTCGACCAGCGCACGCCACTCGATGAGACGCTGGGCGCGCTGAACGACGTGGTCCGCGCGGGCAAGGCTCGCTACATCGGATGCTCGAATCTTGCCGCGTGGCAGATGATGAAGGCGCTCGCGATTTCCGAGAAACGCGGCTGGGCGCGATTCGATTCGGCGCAGGCGTACTACTCGATCGCGGGACGGGATCTTGAGCGCGAGATCGTACCGTTCCTGCGCGATCAAAATGTGGGGCTGATGGTATGGAGCCCGCTCGCCGGAGGATTCCTGTCCGACAAATACGCAGGGGGCAAGGGGCCGGCGGATGCGCGCCGTGCGAAGTTCGATTTCCCTCCGATCGACAAGGAGCGCGCGCTGAAGTGCATCGCCGCGATGCGGGAGGTTGCCAATTCGCACGGCGCAACGGTGGCGCGAATCGCGCTGGCGTGGCTGCTGCATCAGAGCGTGGTCTCCAGCGTGATCATCGGCGCGAAAACGCAGGAGCAGCTCGAGGACAACCTGCTCGCCGTGGATATCAAATTGGCCGCGGAAGAGCTGAAACGTCTCGACGACGTGAGCGCGCTGCCGCCGGAATATCCCGGCTGGGCACTCAAGATGGCGGCCGAACGCCGGTAGCTCGGCCGCGCTGCACGCACGTTTCTTAGCGCGATGCGGAAGCGAACGGCTTCCGACTTCGCGCACAAACATTCAACTCGATCGCACGGGCCGGAAAAACCTCGATATGATATTCAGATCGAGGATGCGAAGAGCATGAGCGAAGGCAGTAGCGCGCCGACCGCGGCATCGTGGAAGACGCCGCTGAGTTGGTTGGCCGCTCGCGTGGCGCAACGCGAACAGCAGGTGATGCTCATCCTGAGCATCGTGATCGGCGCCCTGACTGGGCTGTCGGTCGTCGCGTTCATTCTCCTGACAGAGCGACTTGGCATGCGGCTGTACCCGATAGGTAGCGCGGCGTGGAGGCGCGTCTTCATCCCTGTGGCAGGCTCCCTGGGTATGGGCTATCTGCTGTATCGCTATTTTCCCGACGCACGCGGCAGCGGAGTGCCACAGACAAAGGCCGCTCTCTACGCACGTGACGGCGTCATAACGCTCCGCACGGTTCTCGGAAAATTCTTTTGTACGGCCACCACGCTTGCGTGCGGAATTCCTCTGGGACGCGAGGGACCGTCGGTCCAAGTGGGCGCTGGCATTGCTTCGGTGCTGGGACGCAGACTGGGATTGCGGCCGGAGAACGTGAAGGCGCTGATTCCGGTGGGGGCCGCAGCCGCCATTGCTGCTGCCTTCAATACGCCTCTGGCCGCCGTGGTCTTTTCGCTTGAGGAAATCGTTGGCGACATGAATGCGCCCGTGCTGGGATCGGTCGTGCTGGCATCTGCAACTTCCTGGCTCGTGCTGCGCTTGATGCTTGGCAACAATCCACTGTTCCGGGTGCCGCAATACCAATTGGTCCATCCGATTGAGTTTGTGATTTATGCCGTGCTCGGGGTGGTGGGCGGTCTCGTTTCGATTGCGTTCACCAAACTCCTGCTGGAGATGCGCGCGCGCTTCCAACGACTGCCTGCGTGGACCCGCTGGTTTCAGCCCGTAGCCGGAGGATTGCTAGTGGGCCTGATGGGCTGGTGGGTGCCGCAGGTCCTGGGCGTGGGCTATGGGTATGTCGGCGACGTGCTGAACGGAAAAATGGCGCTGGAATTAATGGTTGTGCTGGTGGTGTTCAAGCTGCTGGCCGTGACCACAAGCTATGCTTCGGGAAATGCAGGCGGAATTTTTGGACCCAGCCTTTTCATCGGAGCGATGCTGGGCGGTGCCGTGGGAAGTGTGGCACACCACTTCTGGCCGGTGTACACGGCGGCTCCGGGAGCCTATGCGCTGGTCGGCATGGGGACCCTTTTCGCGGGCATCCTGCGTGCGCCGATGACCTCCGTGCTGATGATCTTTGAGACGACGCACGACTACGAAGTGATCGTGCCGCTGATGATTTCGAATCTGGTGAGTTTCTTTATTTCGTCGCGGCTTCAACCTCGACCCATCTACGAGGCTCTAGCGGTGCAGGATGGCCTCCATCTGCCCGGCGACGCGGTGCGCCAGCGGCACGGCCAACGGCCAGTGGCTCAGGTGATGCGCGCAGCTCCGGAGGTGATGAGCCCGGAGACGACTGTGCGGGAGGCCCTCGAACGAGCGCGAGCGAGCGAATTGCACGCGTGGCCCGTGGCTGACGGCGGAGGCTTGGTGGGCGTCATCGGGTTGGCGCGGCTTCAGAAAGCCGCGAGCGACAGCGAACACGAGAAGCCTTTGAAAGATTTCATCGACACGGCCAATCTTCCGCACGTCCACCCGGACCATCCGCTCGACTTGGCGCTGGAACGTATGGGAAGGGCGAAGCTCGATGTGCTGCCCGTGGTGAGCCGCGCAAATTACCGCGACATGCTGGGCATCGTGGTCCTCGCCGACATCCTCAATTCATTTGGGGTCGATCCTGGCGAATGGGACGGTCGCGGAGCCTAGCCGCCGTCCGGCTTCTCTAAGAAAAAACTACTTACGGGCACAGAACGCATACCCTTGAGCTGCTGTATCTCCAGTTCGGTTCGAGATTACGCTGCAAATCAGGCGTTTGCCGCAATGCGAAGGCTCGGATAGAATAGCCGTTTTGCGCAGAGCACTTGAATGAGCCAGATACTCCTGCACAACACGCTGACGAACGCGCTGGAGCCGCTCGTGCCCGTACACCCGGGCGAAGTGAGGATTTACACGTGCGGACCGACGGTGTACGCCTCGGCGCACATCGGAAATTTTCGCACGTTCATGTTTCAGGACGTGCTGCGGCGTTTTCTGCGGTCGCAGGGCTATCGCGTGCTTCAGGTGATGAACGTGACCGACGTGGACGACCGCATCATTCAGTCGGCAGCCGCGGCCGGAATCGGCATCCGCGAGTACACCGACAAATACATCCAGGCGTTTCTCGAAGACATCGACGCGCTGCACATCGAAATGCCCGAGGAGTTGGTCCGCGCGACCGATCACATCGAGGACATGGTCGCGCTCATCGAAAAGCTCCAGCAAAAAGGGCTCACCTACACGAGCGACGGCTCGATCTATTTCCGCACCGCAAAATTTCCCGCGTACGGCAAGCTTTCGAAGATCGATGTGGCCGGCATCCAGGCCGGAGCGCGCGTGGACGTCGATCAATACGAGAAAGAGAACGCGCGCGATTTCGCCTTGTGGAAAGCACCCAAGCCCGGCGAGCATTTCTGGGAGACGCGCATCGGCCCGGGGCGCCCGGGCTGGCACATCGAGTGCTCCGCGATGTCGATGAAATATCTCGGCGACACGCTCGATATTCACACGGGCGGCGTGGACCTTGCGTTCCCGCACCATGAAAACGAAATCGCGCAGAGCGAAGCGGCCACGGGAAAACCGTTCGTCCGCACATGGCTGCACGCCGAACACCTGATTATCGAAGGGCAGAAGATGTCGAAATCGCTCGGCAATTTCTACACGCTGCGCGACCTCTTCGCCAAAGGCCACAAGCCCTCGACGATCCGCTTTCTGCTGCTTTCCGTACCGTACCGCCGCCAGCTCAATTTCACGGAGGATGGGCTCACGCAGGCCCGGAATTCCACCGAGCGGCTGCGCAATTTCGTGCTGCGGCTGAAGACGGCGCAATTCGCGGCGGGATCGAGCGAGGAGATTGTGAAGCGCATCGAGAAGGCGGAGAACGATTTCGACGCGGCCCTTGCTGACGACATCAATACCGCTGCAGCGCTTGCGTCGGTGTTCGATCTGGTGCGTGACGTCAACACGGCGATGGACCGCGGAGCGTTCCTTCAGCAGGACGCGCCGCGCGCGATTGCGGCGATGGAGAAATTCGACAACGTGCTTGCCGTACTTGTGGACGATGATGACGAAAAGCTCCTCAAGCTCGGTTTCGGTGCGTCAAAGCAGCGCATAAGCTCCGAGCAGGTGGAGGCGTTGATCGAGGAGCGCAATGCCGCGAAAAAGCGCCGGGATTTCAAACGCTCCGACGAAATCCGCCAAAAACTGACGGATTCTGGTATTCTGGTTGAAGATACAAAGGACGGCAGCGTCCGCTGGAAATACAAATGAGCGTCTCCCTGAAACCCGCGCACTCGCTTCATAACCAGCCGTCGTCCGATCGCCCGAATCTTTTCGGCGTCGACTAACTTTTCCTTTCCCCGATGATGCACCCGGCACGCCTGCTACGGGACCATTCCACCCAAGCGCGCCGGAGAAAATCCAGATCCGGGAGGAATCCATGCAAGTCGCCGAAAGGAAAATGAAAATCCCGCACATCGTGACGCCGCTGCCCGGCCCGAAGGCCAAGCAGATTGTCGAGCGCGATCACCGCGTCGTCTCACCGTCCTACACGCGCGATTATCCGCTGGTTGCGAAATCGGGCAGCGGCGCGATGGTCGAGGACGTGGACGGCAACACGTTTCTCGACTTCGCGGCCGGGATCGCGGTCGTTGCGACTGGCCACTGCCATCCGCAAGTCGTCGCAGCCATTCAGAAGCAGGCCGCCGAATTGATCCACATGTCCTGTACGGATTTCTATTACGAAGGCACGGTCGAGCTTGCGGAAAAACTCGGGTCGATTGCGCCGGGCAAGGACCCGAAGCGCGTCTATTTTGGCAACTCGGGCACCGAAGCCATTGAAGCGGCCATGAAGCTCGCGCGCTACCACACGAAGCGCGACAAATTCATCGCATTCCACGGCTGCTTTCACGGGCGCACGTTTGGCTCCCTCTCGCTGACGGCGAGCAAAGCCGTCCAGCGGAAACATTTCGGCGGGCTGCTCGCCGGAGTCTTCCACACGCCGTATCCAAACACGTATCGCGGCGCGTACGGTGTTCGCCCGGAGTACGCTACGGCCGACGCTCTCGCGCATATCGAGAACGAGCTGTTCAAGCGCCTCGTCGATCCCGAAGAGGTCGCGGCGATTTTCATTGAGCCGATCCAGGGCGAGGGCGGCTATCTCCCGGCCCCGGCCGACTTTCTGCAAGGCCTCGAGCGGCTGTGCCGCAAGCACGGCATTCTGCTCGTCGCCGACGAGGTGCAATCGGGCATGGGACGCACCGGCAAGTGGTGGGCCGTGGACCACGCCGGAATCGTGCCGGACATGATCTGCACGGCCAAGGGAATCGCGTCGGGTATGCCGCTCAGCGCCGTGATCGCGAATGCGAAGGTGATGGACTGGAAACCCGGCGCGCACGCTTCGACGTTCGGCGGCAATCCGGTCTCGATTGCCGCGGCGCTCGCCACGATCGAAATTCTCGAACGCGAGGCCATCGCAAACGCCGCGCGCATGGGCGAATTCATCTTTCGGCAAACCGCCGGGTGGCGCGAGCGGCACAAGAGCGTCGGCGACATTCGCGGCAAAGGGCTCATGATCGGCATCGAGTTCGTGCGCGATCGGAAGACGAAGGAAAGAGCGCCCGAATTGCGCAATCATGTGCTCCAGGCGGCGTTTCACAAGGGGTTGCTCGTACTCGGCGCGGGAGAAAACTCGCTGCGCCTTGCGCCGCCGCTCGTGATCGACGAAGAGCAAGCCGAGTTTGCGTTGCGCACGCTCGATGAGTGTATCAGCGAGGCCGAGCGATCGCTGTAACGGTGAGTGGAAGGGGTCGCACGCAGGGAGTTCCGATGTTTGCGCGCCTCATGTTCTCGATTGTGGACTTCAAGGCCCGCAAGGGTTTGGTCGAAGGCGCGTCCGAAAGCTCCGGGGACAACTCTTCGAAACATCGGGCGCGCCGGACCGGCGTGCGCGGTGAAACATATGCGTACTGGTATCTTCGCCGCCACGGCTACGTGGTCGTTGCTCGGAATTACATGTTGCCGGGCGTGAAGGGCGAGATCGATTTGGTCGGATATGACGGCCCCGTGCTCGCATTCGTCGAAGTGAAGACGCGCGTGGCGTCCGATCGGGACCAGCCCGCTCCGGAAGCGGCCGTGAATTCCGAGAAGCGCGGCCACCTCGCGCGCATGGCCCGGCAATTTCGCCGCGCGCGCCGGGTGGAGTCGACGCCGTGCCGTTTTGACATTCTCGCCATAGAGACGAGCGCGGGCGCGCGGCCGCAGGTGCGGCTGCACAAGGGCGCGTTTGTCCCCGATTCGAACTGAACCGCGCATGAGCGAATGGGGTCGGCCGGCGCAAGTGCACAAAGCAGCATCCACATCGGTCTCCTGCTCGCTCGGCATAGTAGAATAGCGGCGTTAACAGCGCGCCGTTCCCCCTCGACGGGCCGCTCGAAATCCAGGAGGAAAGATTGCCGGAACTCCGCAGGGACCCGATCACAGGCCGCTGGGTCATCATCTCCACGGACCGCGCCAAGCGGCCGACGGATTTTATCCGCGAAAGCGTTCATATCAAGGGCGTCGCGATGTGCCCGTTCTGCCCGGGGAACGAGGGGAAGACGCCGCCGGAAGTTTTGGCCTATGGGCGCAACAGCACTGGAAGGGACACCCCCGGCTGGTCGCTCCGCGTGGTGCCGAATAAGTTTCCCGCGCTGGGCATCGAAGGCGGGCTGGACCGCGAGGGCGAGGGTCTGTTCGACCGGATGAATGGCGTCGGTGCGCACGAGGTGATCATCGAGACGCCGGACCATAAAGTGACGCTGGCATCGATGCCGGAGAAGGCGCTCGAGGAAACGCTGTGGGCCTACCGCGACCGCATACTCGATCTCAAGAACGATCGCCGCTTCCGCTACATCCTGCTCTTCAAGAATCACGGCGAGGCCGCGGGCGCCACCGTCGAGCACACCCACTCGCAGTTGATTGCACTGCCGATCGTGCCGAAGCGCGTGCGCGAGGAGGTGGACAGTTCGAAACACTATTACGACGAAAAAGAGCGCTGCATCTTCTGCGACATGATCCGGCAGGAAATCGAGACCGAGTCGCGAGTCATACTAAACACCGACTACTTTATCGCGCTCGCCCCCTACGCGCCACGGTTTCCGTTCGAGACGTGGATTCTCCCCCGGCAGCACAGTTCCGCTTTCGAAAACATGCCGACGCCGTATTACGGAAGCCTCGCGAAACTCCTGCGCGATTTCCTCGGGCGGCTCGATGCGGCGCTGGCGTGCCCTTCGTACAACTACGTGATCCACACTTCGCCCATCGGCGAAGAGATCAACGATCACTACCACTGGCACATCGAAATGATGCCGAAGCTGACGCGCGTCGCGGGATTTGAATGGGGCACGGGCTTTTACATCAATCCCACTCCACCCGAGGAGTCCGCGCGGTTCCTGAGGGAAGCAAAGTAACCATCCGGCGAGGGGGTCCTACCAAGCGGGCGTCCCGAGCGGAAGATTTCTCTTGCGGCTTATTTTTACGATTGTTTCAGTTTCTTCCGCGCGGAGACAAACAGGGTAATCGCGAGGAGCACGAAGAGAGCCACGCCAAGCCCGGGCGCCTGGCTGAGACGCGGCATATATTTTTCGCCGAACGCGAACAACTGCTCCGGCCACGGCACATGGAGCGCCACAGCGAGCCAGCGCGGCACGTGGCTGCCAAGCTCGGGATCTTGCAATAGGTTGATGATAATCGCCAGCAGCCCGAACACTCCGCCGGCCGCGATCAATCCACTCGCATAGAGCGATCCGGGACTCACCTCGCTCGCGGCTCCTGCTTCTTTCTCTCGGCCGCGCTCGGCAAGCCATCGCACGAGGCCCCCAGCAAACATCGCCATCGTCGTCCCGATCGAAATGTAGGACCCGACCGCGAACGGCAGCGAGCGGATTCCGAGCAGCTCGATCGCGATCACCAGAAACACCCCGAGGAACACGAGCCGCCACGGCAGCCGCCGGTTCAGAATTCCGCTGATCACGGTAGCCATCAGCCGCGCTTGCGGCGCCGCCGCCTTCGCGCTGCCAATTCCCTGCTCCCACTGAATTTCGATCCGCTGCGTCCCACGATCGTAGAGGTATTTCCCGTCGGGAATTTGGCTCGAGCCGATCGCGTTCACCAGCACGTAGGTCTTGCCTTCGTGGGCGTAGTTATCGTCCTGGCGTTCGACTCCCGCTGGAAGATGCGTGATGTCGAGCGGGATTTGGATCGGCTTGTACTGCGCGAGGCCCACGTTCATCAGGATTAGCGTGCCACCGATGGCCAGCGACGAAACCATCACGCCGATCACTAGGGCAATCTGCTGTTTAGCCGGTGTGGCTCCCACGAGATAGCCCGTCTTCAAATCTTGCGACGTCGCGCCCGCGATCGCCGCGGCGATGCAGACCACGCCGCCGATCGTCAGCGCGAGCACCGCGTAGGAGTTTGCGGTCCAGTGCACCACGAGGAACACCGCGCAGGTGGCCATCAGCGTGGCGATCGTCATCCCGCTGATCGGATTTGACGAATTGCCGATCAGGCCGCTGATGCGCGAAGCCACCGTCACGAACAGAAATCCAAAAACGATGATGAAAAACGCGGCAATTAAATTTGCGAACGCGCCGGTCTGCGCACCGGGGACGGGCTTGAACCTCAGGAACGCCCAAATCATCGCCATGATCATCACCGAGCCACCGACGACGATGCGCATGGAGAGGTCGCGCTCGGTGCGGCTGGCGACCGGCATCGCGGCCTGCTTCGCGCGCACGTCTTTCAATCCGGCCGTCAGCGCCGCGAAAATCGTGGGCATCGTCTTGATCAACGTGATCAGGCCGGATGCCGCCACCGCGCCCGCGCCCATCGGACGAATGTATGTGCCCCAAAGCTGATCCGGGCTCATCTGCGGAATTGGAATCGTGCTGGGATAGAGCGGCACGCCTGGAGCGAGCGAACCGAAAAACCGGATCGCCGGCATCATCACCAGCCAGGAGATTACGCCGCCCGCAAAAAGCGTTCCCGCCACGCGCGGACCGATGATGTAGCCCACGCCGAGATACTCGGACGTGATCGTACAGCGCATCGACGCCCCCGGCAGCCACCTCGGCTGATAGTCCGGCTGGCCCGGCCACAACCCGAGCGTGTTCATGCAAAAGGTGTAGACGCCGCCCAGGCCGAGGCCCCAGAAGACGCGCCCCGCGAACGATCCGCCGCGTTCGCCCGCGACCAGCACGTCGGCGCAGGCCGTGCCCTCGGGAAACGTCAGGTTGCCGTGCTCTTTGACGATGAGTTGCCGTCGCAGCGGAATCATGAACAGCACGCCCAGCGTGCCGCCGAGCAGCGCAAGGAAAAAGACGCGCCAGTATTCAGTGTTGAGCGAAAAGCCGAGGAAGATCAGCGCGGGCATCGTGAAAATCACGCCGGCCGCGGCCGACTCCCCCGCCGAACCGGTCGTCTGCACGATGTTGTTTTCGAGGATGGTCGAGCGGCCGAACGCGCGAAGGATGCTGATCGAAAGAACGGCGATGGGGATCGACGCGGAGACCGTCAATCCGGCGCGCAGGCCCACGTACACCGATACGGCACCGAAGAGGATGCCGAAAAGCGCTCCGAGCACCACTGCGCGGAGGCTGAATTCGCGGACGCTCTCTTCCGCTCCCACGTACGGCCGGAACTCACCCGGCGGTGCGGTCGAGCTCCACGGCTTCGTCCCCACGCTGAACCTCCCCTGGCGCCCCACCGCGCGCCCGCTTAACCAGATCGCGGAATCGCGCGCGGCAAATCGGTGACGGTAACATCAGATCTGGGCTCAAGCAAGGCGCAATCGGGCTGCAATTGAGCGATTCCGAATTGGTAGTTTTATAGGGAAGCCTAGGCACATCGTATCCCCCTGCGTCAGTGAGGTAGTAATCCAGGAAGACGGGAGGAAGCAAGCAAAGTTCGAGGGGGGAGTGAGGAGCGAGTTGCTCGATGATCTGCCAAGGG
>Ga0187856_1000677_pt1 | contig 29634 bp, 32 predicted proteins | sample June2016WEW_8_40_FD_132443 | JGI IMG/M metagenome (GOLD analysis project Ga0187856, IMG submission 132443) | Peatland microbial communities from SPRUCE experiment site at the Marcell Experimental Forest, Minnesota, USA - June2016WEW_8_40 | ecosystem: Environmental > Terrestrial > Soil > Wetlands... | reverse complement strand
TGACTGTTAATCTTACCTGCCAAAATGGCATTCCTTCCGCCTTCGCAATAATAACAGCCCTCCGCGTTACCTTTTACGAAGAATTGCATTTCTAAAGGCGAGGCGCGAAGAAGGGAGGAATAGTCATGGCTGAGCTCGAACTCAAGAGGATTCTCTGCCCGGTCGATTTCAGTGAGCACTCCACACAAGCCTTGCGGTTCGCTGGAAGGCTTGCGGAGGTCTACCGTGCTGAGGTGATCGTCTTACATGCGCAACAGTTCGAGTTTCCGATTTACTTCACCGTAGCTCAGACAGAAGATCTTAAAGCACAGCTCCGCAAGAATGAACGTGCCGCCAGCAGCTACCTTGATGCGTATGTCAACGAGCATCTGCCCGCATCAGTCAAGCGCTCCGCAGTCCTAAAGGAGGGGGATCCGGTAGCGGAGATCTTGGCAGTCCTGAAGGATTACCAAGCGGGACTTGTGGTGATGGGGACCCACGGACGAACTGGTCTCACCAGGGTTCGGCTGGGCTCTGTCATGGAAAGCGTCCTGCGGGTCGCGGAGGCGCCAGTGCTTAGCGTGGGACCGCACGTTAACTCCCCGCCGGCCGGCCCGAGCTTTCGCCGGGTGCTGTGTTCGACGGACCTACGAAGCCGGGACCACCGGATTTGCGACTGGGCAGCAAGGTTCGCCGAAATGACTGGGGCAGAGCTGACGGTTCTGCATGTGGTTGAGAAAACAGCCGGCGACGACTCGTCGGATGAAGCAATTAGACAGAAGCTCTGCGAGTGGGTTAGCCCAAGCGTTCGCGGCCGATGCAGCGTCAAGGAGATAATTCGCCGAGGGAACGCTCCCGAACAAATCGTGCAGGAGGCCGAAGGCTCTGGCGCGGACCTTCTCGTTATGGGTGCTTATCCACGCAGTAGCATTGAAACAGTCCTGTTTGGATCGACCACTGAAACGCTGGTGCGGATTGCCCCATGTCCGGTTTTGACGATCATCCGCAAGTGAGGCTCGCCACCGGGCCGAGCGGTGACAGAATCCACAGTCGTCCAGGGAAAGGAGACGATCATGCTACACAAGATTGAGTCGAAAAAAGAATTGGCTCAAATTGGAAGGGAGCTCAAAACGGCCGCCCAGAAACACAAGTTTGGCGTGCTCGCCGTGCATGACTTGAAAGCCAAAATGCCGGAGAAAGGTGCGGACTTCCAGGGCGAGTGTCTGATTTATGAGGTATGTAACCCCTATCAAGCCAAGAAAGTATTGGAAAATAATCCGGAGCTTTCAACCGTTCTCCCTTGTCGCATTTCGGTTTATCAGACCGAGAAGGGTTACACACTCGCCACCCTCAAGCCCACCTCGCTGGTCGAATTGTTCGACTCTGAAAGTCTCCACGCTGTGGCAGAGGAAGTTGAACGAACAATCGTCACCATTATGCAGGAGGCCGCAAATCCGTGAAACGAAACAGCGCAGCTCACTCACTAATTCGGGTTAAAGCCGCAGTTCCCGGCCGAAACTGGTCCCCCTTCATCGCGCCGCGTCCCGGCGCTCGGAGAACGCCGCTACAGCGTTAGGAGTGGCAGCCGCAAAATCCCTGCTTTGCGGACGGCAGTTTGCCCTCCAGGAACAACGTCACGGCGCGCTCTGGTGAATACGTTTCGCCCAGGACGACAGGTTGTATCCCTTCGTGACTCAAAGCTTCCGCAGCCTTCCACCCCATGCCGTAGCAGAGGACAGCCTTGCAGTCGCTGAGAGCTTCCACAATCGACGCGTGGCTATTCGCGCCATGCTCGTGAGTCTGATCGCCCCGGCATTCGCCCTTGGCATGAGCAGTGAAAGTGTTGGCCCGCAGCTCCCTGCCGATGATCTTTCCATCTTCGATATCGAAAATGAGAAAATGTGAACTGCGACCGAAATGCGGCGAGATATTCTTACCATCCGATGAAGCAATAGCGATTTTCATTGGTTTCCTCCTAGGCGATTTGCTATGGCTTCACCGCCTCGCCAGCATCGCCCCCGCTGCATCCCTCTTCCGAAACCTCCGCCCTGTCCACCAGGCCCTCGACCCCGAACGTCAGCGGCTCGATGAATGTTGCTACTCTGGCACTGGGGACTCGCGGCGGGCCTGCCCGTCCCAAAAGCAACCTGCCACCTGTGTTGGCAATCACTGCACTCAAACTCTCGTTGGTTAATCATCTGAATCTCTCCACCTTTAATCTCGAGCGCCTTGGCGTGTGCCAAGGCGTCGGCAATCTTCCGGTGCGCCGACTCCACAATACGGCCGAAGGTTTGGCGGGAGACGCCCATGTGTTGGGCGGCGTCCTCCTGGTAAAGCCCCACGAGATCAGCGAGGCGGATGGCCTCGTACTCGTCCACCGTCATCGTGACGACCTCCAACATGTTTAAGGGGATACCTCGGGGCTTGAAGAATGTGCTGGAAGGCTGACCACTCACCCTCCGACAGCAGAACGGCCTAGGCATCGGCGCATCGCTCCTTCATTTGATATAATTATGAGCATATGCTCATAACATGTCAAGCCTATTTTCACGTCGTCCGATGCGAAGGTGTTTTCCTCGAGGCGAGCAGAGCGACGCGCAAGATTGAATCGCCGGTCTATGGAATGATCTTATCGAGGCTGGTTACCGTGACCGCAGGCGCCGCAGCACTTCCCGCATAAGTCCGCAAGCCTGCTTGATCTCAGGAAATGCCAAGGCGCAATAGACCTGCTTCCCCCTGCGGCGGGTGACGACCGTGCCTACATTTCTCAGGATCCCCAAGTGCTGCGAGAGGTTGGCCTTCGAGACGCCTAGAGTTCCCTGAAGCTCCGAAACACTCCTTGGTTTTCTCCCCAGCAGGTCAAGGATGTGGAGGCGTGTCGGGTTCGCGAAGGCTTTGCAGACTTGTGCTTGCCTTTCGTAAAGGTAGCCGTTATTCGCGCTGTCGCCTTGGTTTTGGTGCACGGGAATCCTTCTACTAACTCTCGATTTTACAGAATGTGGCTTGAGATTAGCCGTCCGCAGTCTTTAATCGAAAATCGAAAGTTCAAAATTATGAACAGCCCCTTCCGAGTTTCAGTTTCTTTCCCGGTGGGGCGCCACTCGGCGCGGTCTGAGCGGGAGGCATTGCAGGCGCGGCAGGTGGGAGTGTAACGGCTGTTTCTCCCGTTGGTGTCGACCCCAGGAAGTGTTCGCGCAGTTGTTTCGCCTGGAGGTATCCCACCGGCGTCTGATCCTCCGAGCGCAGGCTTGTCGGTGTGATGACATCATTCCACCACGCGGTAATCCCATCCGGGACGGAATAGGCGTTGTAGCCCTTCAAGCTGAGCAGCAACTGCGCTTGGGCGGCACGGCCTGTGCCGAGTCCATACAATACGATCTTCTTTTCGCGCGAGAGTGTCTTCAGGCTTGCCGCGTCGAACAATTGAGTCAGCGGAATGTTCACGGCCGTCGGGATGTGGTAATCGTCGAATTGCCATGGCTCGCGAATGTCAATCAACTGAAAATCTGTACGTTTCTCGATCAGCCAGCGCGCCAGTTGGCCGGGCGGGACATGGTCTTCCTCATTCACGATGTTCTGAACCAGGGCAGAGGCGTTGACAGGTCCGGCGCCAGTTCCCCGCACGATGGTTGTGGCCATCGCCAGCACCACGCCCAGGAAGATTGCAACCGCGGCAGCTAGGGTTTTCCCAGTCAGTTTCAACTCAACTTTCATGGCCGATCATCTCCTTTTGCCCGCTTTCCATAGACCCGCGCGAAGACGTTCCACTTGCCTTCGCTCTTCTCCCCCGCCCAGAAGGCTCCCACGGCCATCAGGACGACAGCCAGAACCACAATCCCTGTATTTAAGTTGAGCCACACCGGCAGGGTCAGGCTTCCCATGGCGCCCGAAACGTTGAACTTTGCGAAGCCCGGAGCCGTTATGCCGAACAGGAAAATGCCGCCGAAGATTCCCAAAATGTAAAACAGTGCGTCAAGTTTTCCGATGGCGACCGCCACCGCAGAGGTGCCCGGTCAATATCCGCCGATGATAAAACCCGCGCCCAGCAGCAAGCCTCCCGCAATCTGTGGCCAGAGGAAAGTGAGCGGGACATAAACTTGGCTCATATCGAGCCGACCGGCTGCCGCGAGGTATGCGATGCCAAGCATCGCAACTACAATGGCCGTGAACATCACCTTGAGGACAGAAAAATCCTTAAAGTAAAACTGCGCGGTCAGCTTCTTCGCGCTAGAGAACCCGGCCCTTTCCAGGAAAAAACCGAAGAAGAAACCCAACAACAGAGAGACCGCGAGGTACGTCGTCTGCGAAAATTGGGGGAAGAATGGAGCACTCATATCCAATACCTCCGCACAAAGTAGGCTCCAATAAAGCCAGCCGCAAAAACTGCCATCATGAAAGCCCATGCCCCGGCGGCTAGGACAGCCCCGCCTGAGAGCGCCAGGCCGCTCGTGCACCCGCGAGCGAGCCGCGCGCCATAGCCGGTCAACACTCCTCCGAGCAGTGCCAAAGCATAGCGACCACGCGCAGAGACTCGTGGGCCCTTGTCCACGGTAATGCGCAATCGGTGGGCCAGCCAACCCGAAACGAACCCTCCCACTGCAACTCCGATCAGCTCGAAAACCAGAAAGGAGATCAGGGGAGACTGCCCAGGCTGGGCATACTCATTCCAGTAGGGATTCCGGGCGACATAAGTTGGAGCAACCCAGGAGATGAAGGCCACCAGATATCTGGTGAAACCACCCGAAGCCCCCAAGCCCTCACCCATCAGGATGAACGCGGCAAGCAATGTTAAACCGAGTCCCACGCCGGCGACGTACGGCGGCCAGTACTCGGGCATTCGAAAGGCCTGGTGAAGAACCCCGCCCAGTCCTCGGCGCGGCAGTGCGACATCGTCGGCCAATTCGGGCCCCTCCACCGCAGCTGGGCTGCGGTCCTCCGGCGTAGCGTTGCCTCCGCCGCCTTCCATTTCCTGCTTCCATTCCCTTTCCTGCATCTTGACGTCTTTCCACCACTTGAAGTGGTGGCGGTAGGCATAGAGTTCATTCACTGTGCCGGTGATCATGGAAAAGAAGGCCGGCTTTTCTTCAGGAAATACCGCCCCCATGTACACGTGGATCATCAAACCGGAGGCCACCAATCCGACTGCGACAAAGTGCAAGACGACGGCCCAGGCCACCAAACTGGTGCTAACTAAATGAAACGCCATCACCAGCCCGGTGAGCATGATGATGGGAATCATGGCGTAGACCAGCAGAGCGAAGAGCTTCTGCCCGGCATTGTAGATACCTTGCGGTGGCAAAGGCTCGTTGCTCCTTCCCAGAATTCGAAGCAGCCGCACTCTTAGCCAAACGAGGTCATCCCAGTCGAGGGCGATTTCCCGCTCCAGCACTTCCCGCGCGAGGTAGGTTCGAAATCCAAACGTCCCGTAAACCGTGAATACAACAATCCAGGTGATGCCGAGGGCGATATGGAACCATAGCATGTGCGCCCGAGAGCCAAAGAATCCCTGGACAATGGCGATGTACCAGACCGGAGCGATCCGAAAGTGGGGAGAGGAGATGAGCGCGGCACCTGTGGCAAGCTCCAACAGCCAAACTATTGCGTTGAACCAATGCAGGAGCATGATGGCGACGTGATGCTTCTTGATCTGGCGCTGCGCCATCGCTTCGGCTTGTTCGAAGGTCAGCGGGACAGGGTTAATGGGAATGCTCCAGGAATCCATGCGCTTCCTCTAGTCGTCAAACTCCTTCTCGCCCGTCCTTAACTGCTGAAAAAACGCCACAGCTTGGCCGACGAACGTCGCGCCAATGGCTGTCAAGACGAGGGGCTTCAGCACTCGGTCCCACCACTGTCCCGCGAGCGGCAGGCGTGGCCGATGCGGCGGGAATTTGGTCAGGACCAAGTCCACATGCTCCTTTTTGCCCAGGTAGTAGACGTTCGGCCCAATGGCTACCTCAGCGGTCTCGAGCCGGCGTGCTCCTCGTTCATAAACCATCTGGAACACGTCGCTGGACCTGTCTTCGAGGTCGCCGAAAAACTTGGCGTGCGCGATACACGTCTCGACGCAGGCGGGCGCCTGCCCGCGTTCGAGCCGCGCCGCGCAAAAGTCGCACTTGTCCACTTTCTTGAAGACGGGATGGATGTAGCGAGCGCCATATGGACAAGCGTCCACGCAGTATCCGCAGCCGATGCAAAGATCGCGATCAACCTTCACAATGCCATTTTCCGCCTGGAAAGTTGCGCCTGTCGGGCAGGGAGGCACGCAGGCGGGATGGTCGCAATGGTTGCACTGGGCCACGTAGAAGGTGGACAGAAGGTTAGGGAACGCGCCCGCCACACCTGTCGCACGCACGTGCGTCCGCGCCGAGCCGATGGGAACCTCCCACTCGGAATTGCACGCCACCGTGCAGGCCTGACAGCCTACGCACTTTTTCAGATCGATTACCATCGCGTAGCGCGCCATGGGTGTATGTCCTAGCCTCCTTGCACGCTTTCAAAGTCTGTCAGCAGGCGCACAAAGTTAACGCGCATTCCGGTGCCACCCATAATAGGGTCCACCTTCACCTGCGTCATCAGGTCGGCGTCTGACGCTCCCTTGCGATAGGCAAGGTGGAGGGATCGAGACTGATGCCCGAATCCGTGCACCATGTATAGACAATCGGAACGAATGCCGGGAGTGACGCGAACCTTGATCGGCAACGCCTTCACACGATCCTGATTCTCAAGAACCACCCTCTGGCCTTCCGACACGCCCGTGTCCCTCGCTGCCTCCGAGCTGATCCACGCCTCATTTTCAGGCATCAGCCCGTCCAGGATGGCGTTGTTCTGGCTGCGTCCGAATGCGTGAACAGGGGCCCGGCCGTAGATTAAGCGGAAGTAGCCAAGTGGCGGGTCTTCGATTGGCACATAGCGCGGCAGCGGATCGAATCCCAGTTGCTTGAGAACCGGCGAATAAAGCTGAATCTTTCCGCTTTCCGTTGGAAACAGTGGACCATCCGCCGCCAAGCGGTCCTCGATGTACGGACGTCCCGCAAAAGCCACGGCACCGTTAGCTCGCAATTCGCTCACGCTGACCTGCAATGGCTCCACCAGCTTGTTTAGGTGTTCTTCCGGCGTGTCCCAAGGAAAGTAGGCTTCCAGGCCCAGCCGCCGGGCCAACTCGCGGGCAATCCACCAGCCAGGCTTAGTCTCGTAGAGTGGGTCCACCACTGGCTGCCGGACAGCAATATAGGGTTTTTTCGCACTCTCGGCAACCTGCGGCATGTCGTAGCGCTCCAGGTAGGTTGCTTCGGGAAGCACCAGGTCAGCGTAGTTCACCTGCTCCATGGGAAGGAGATCCACAACCACCAGGAACTCAAGCTGTTCGATGGCTTGAAGCGTGTTCTCCCGGCGCGGAATACTCTCCAGCACGTTTTGCCCGTACACCACCCAACCCTTGATGGGGTAAGGTTTCGCAGCCACGGTCGCATCCACTAGTCCGTTGGTCACGCCCTGTTCCTCGGAGGCCAGCGGGAATCGCGTTCCTGCGCCGTCTACCCTAGCGCGCTTCGGTTGGGGAAAAGGAGGTAGCGAAAACTTGCCGGTTTTCAAAGGCGTCGGTAGGAATATGCCGCCCTTGCGTCCCCAACTTCCCAGCAGCGCCGTAAGAATAGCCATGGCGCGAGAACGCTGCGTGTCATCACCATACCAGGTGGCATGCCGTCCCGGATGGAGGGCGACGGCCGGCTTTGCCTGGCTCATAGCGCGGGCCGTCTGGCGGATCTTTTCGGCGGGAAGCTCCGTGATGGTTTCAGCCCAATCCGGTGTGAACTCTTTGACGTGTGCCGCGAGTTCAGGTAATCCCTGTGCGTAGCGCGCGATGTACTCTTTGTCGTAGATTCCTTCGGTAATCAGAACGTTGATCCAGGCGAGCAAAAGGGCGATGTCGGTTCCGGGACGGATGGGGAGCCACCAATCGGCCTTGCTGGCAGCCGTGGAAAAACGCGGATCAACCACAATGAGCCTAGCGCCGCGCGCCAAGCCTTCCGCGAAGGCCGTGACTTGCGAGGTGAAGACGTTCTCGCCGATATGCGTTCCGATCAGAACAATTAGCTTGGACTCGGCCAAGTCCACCGGCTCGGGAGAACCAAGCCCCTGGCCGAACGTCAGCGCGTAGCCGACTTCGCGCGGGCCCCGGCATTGTGCGAAGGCGGGTTCTGCCGCATTAGGTGTGCCGAACGCTTTCATCAATGTACTGAACCACGTCGAGGCGACTCCGTGCGGGAAAAAGGCCATGCTCTCCGGCCCGTACTTCTCCTTCAGTGCATTCAGCCGAGCGGCAAAGATATCCAGCGCCTCGTCCCAGGTGATTCGTTTGAACTTCCCCTCGCCCCGTGCGCCCGTGCGCAACATGGGGTATTTCAAACGATCCGGATCATAGAGGAGCGCCGTCCCGGCACTGCCTTTTGCGCACAGCCGGCCTCCGGTCAGTGGGTGGGCGGGATTCCCAGAGAGTTTAAGCACCTTCCCGTCTGCCACCTCGGCCAGCACCCCGCAACGCCAAAAACACATCTCGCAATTGGTGGCAATTTCCTCCGTGCGTCGCGCGCCGGCCCAGCCCGGCGGATGGCTCTCACCCTTTGCGGAAACGGCTCCGGCGGTTGCGAGGGCACCCGTAGCTGATGAACGCCGCAAAAACTCACGCCGAGTAAGTTTGGACGCCATAAATCGCATTCACCCGGAAGAAGGCCCCACGGATTCCAGGCCACCGATCATAGTCAATGCTCCGCAACCCATTTGCCAAAGGAGCAGATACTTGAACCGATCAGCGAGAGAACTTGCCAATTCACGGTACAGCCAGAACGTCCCTTCGGCTGGCCCCGCCGGTTGGAATAATGAAGCAGTTGCTAAACTTCTAAACTGTTCCGCCATTTATCAGGCTGACACAGTGAAACAGTTGCGAAATTGCGCAACTGTTGTTCATTTATCCGGGTGGAGGAAATCGCGCAGTGCTGGGCACTTTCACGCTGTGCTGTAGCGGCAGGGTCCGACCGCCACATTCATCGTTAGGATATCGGCGCTACAATGAGATGGCCTTTTGATGCCGTTGGCAAGACAGTTGCCAAGGTATAGACCATGAGTGATAAGGACAAACTGAAATTGCTGGAACCGCGGTCCGTCCTCGGGGCGTGGGGAGTCTTGGGGTCAGTCTGTGTAGGCGGAACTCTGCTATTTGTCACCCTCACCGGCCTTGTAGTTTGGCTCGTTCCCTTCAGCGTCACTTCCCAGATGGCCATACTGTTTCACACACTGGCTGGCCTCTGCTTGCTAGTCCCATTCGCACTTTGGCAGCTACGTCACTGGCGCGCCAATCGCAAGGCGCCGCGGTCGGCGAGTAAGGTTAGCGCCTACGTCGGGTTCTGGGATCTAGCCGCGAACTTCATGTCCGGACTAATCATCACTTACCAAGCGATGTTTGGACTCGCGAGCAGCCATTTCTGGACAGGCGTTCATCGCTGGACCGGGATATTGGTCCTTCCGCTCCTGGCATTCCATGTGTTCCCGCGAAGAGCTCCCGCAGGTGAACTTGCGCCAGAAGTTCTCGTGACCACGCAGCCCCATTACGGGTTCTCCCGTCGATCGATGTGGATGTGGTCCTTCGGGTCGGCTGCACTGCTTTTCGCCGCACTGATCGGCGCTTCCGCGTTCTACCGTCCGGCGAGTATCAGAGACTACACGCCGCCAGCCAGCTTTCGAGCTGCGCCGGGCACGAACCCATTCGCCCCGAGCAACGCTCGAACGGAGAGCAGCCGGCCGGTGCCGGCGGGCACCATTTCCGATTCACCTGCTTGCGGTGCGCCAGGCTGCCACGCCACGATCTATGAGGAGTGGCGCGCCAGCGCGCACCGTTGGTCCGAGGAGGATCAATTCTTCCAGGCCGTACGAACCGCCACGACGGAAGTCCAAGGCATCCACGCCACCGAGAAATGCGGCGGCTGTCATGCTCCTGTTTCCATGCTGTCCGGCTACAAAGACCCGACGCTCGGGAGCGCGACCAGCGGTTACGCGGAAGGAGATTCGTGCGCCGTCTGCCACGCGGTTCGGCAGGTGGATGAACGCGGCATCGGAAGTTATGTGCTCGGGATTCCGAAGGGGTATCTCTACGATCACAACCAGGTACGCTATGCCGCCTTCATCAACCATTTTCTGATTCGTGTTTATCCCGGCCAGCACGATCGCGACTACAATTTGAAGATCGCGCGCGACGCCGAGTCGTGTGCTCCTTGTCACAAAGAATACGATAAAGTCGGCAAGTACCCGGGCCTGCTGGAGGTTGAGACGCAGTACGATGACTGGAAAAACCACAAATGGAATTCCGACCGCGACCGGACGCGGAGGTTGCGGTGCCAGCAGTGCCACATGTACCTGGAGCGTGCCGGCGCCCTACGCTCGGCGGACCCTTACGATCTGGCAGTGGGACTTGGGCTCGAGTATCACAATCACCGGTTCGCGGCGGCCAACCAGTACATGCCCTTATCCCTTGGTTCGCCGGGCGCCGAAGAGCAGACTCGCGATGTGAACCAGTGGCTGACGGGAAGAACCGAGATCCCTGAAATCCAAAAAGTTTGGCCACATGGAGCTATCATTCCGATAAAGATGGAGGCCCCCACCTCGGTGCGAGCGGGCGCTGCTCTCGCGGTGCGAGTTGTTCTGACCAACAACAAGGCCGGCCACAGTTTTCCCACCGGGCCCTTGAACGTGGTGCGAGTCTGGATCGAATTGGAAGTGTACGACAAGGCGGGGAAGAAGGTGTTTCACTCCGGCGAACTCGACCGGGAAAATCACGTTGAAGCCGGCTCGTATATTCTCAGACCCATTGCCCTGACGCAGAGCGGCCCGTCCATTTTGACGCCTGACATCTGGCATCCGCAGGGACCACAGTTTCGGCCGGCAATCAACCCCGGAGAATCAGGTTCCTTTGAGTACCGCTTCCCGGTTCCGAAAACTGTTTCCGGCCCACTACTGGTGCGTGCACGGTTGCGCTATCGAAAGGCCAATCAGTTCTTCATGAACGAGGTCTACGCTCCAGATCACCGCGAAGCTCCCGTCACCGATCTCTCCTCAGCCTCGGAGGAAATCGCGGTGGTTGGTACGCTGCCGTAACGCCCGCTTCCAGCCGGCGGCCGCTGCAAGAGCGAAGGCGCGTAGCTCCTGCCGCTCCCGTACCCTCAACACCAGTAACAGCCAACTGAAGGAAGGCCTCACCACGGCCCAATGTGTTTTGGCATACGTCGGAGTGGAGGTCTTTGCTTCTCACTGTGCTGGTTGCAGAGCGAAATCCAGTGCCTTGGCAGCGTGCAGCAGTGCCGTATTAAAGAGGGGTAAATCACAGTGTTGAGGTTGGACCAGCAACGGTATCTCCGTGCAGCCGAGGACAATCCCCTCTGCGCCCTGGTCGCGCAGACGTTCGATGACGTCGAGAAACAGCCGCCGGGAGTTGGGCCGGATCTCGCCTCGGCACAATTCCTGATAAATCACTTCGTTCATCCGTTGCTGATCACCGGGCTCCGGAACTAGCACCGTGAATCCCGATTGCTCCAGCCCGTCACGGAAGAATCGCTCAGTCATTGTGAAAACCGTGCCCAGCAAGCCTACGGACCGAAGCCCCACCACCCGAATGGCTTCCGCCGTGGCTTGCACGATGCTTAGGAGGGGCATTTGTACAGCTCGTTGCACTTCCTCGAATACAATGTGCATCGTGTTGGTTGCGATGAGACCGAAGTCGGCACCCGCCACGTGCAATCGCTCGAGCGCCTCGGCCATTTCCCGTGCCGCCTCATTCCATTGCCCGTTGTGCTGCCAGTCCACAAACTTTTGAAAGTTCACGCTATAGATCAGAATCTCCGGGTAACCGTAGTCGCCAAACCGCGCCGTATAAGTCCTCGTGATGTGCTGGTAGTAGAGCGTAGTGGATTCAGGACTCATGCCGCCAAGTATGCCAATCTTTTTCATCTCGCCTCCAGGATCAGCTCGCGAACACCGACTGCCAACTGTAACTCAACCTCCCCATTGGTTTAGTGATCTGTTATGGTCGATTTGCAAAAGCTATTTAATTCTCTCTCAGCGCGAGAGCGTGAGGGCGCGCCGGGGGTTGTCAATTATAAGCGTTCGAACGTCGCTCTCCTTAAGCCCTGCCTTGCGGAGTTCTGGCAGGAACCGAACAAACAATAAATCGTAACCGCGGAAACTTCCTCCCCCTGGCTCCCCCACGTGGTACCAACCAGCGTCCTGGGAAACTAGAACGTGGTGAAGGTATCCTGCCCGCTTCATCTCCACAACCCATGCAACGTTTTGGCTCAAACTCTCTCCAGTGACGCCGTCGAACTCAATCCAGGCACCCTCCTCCGCCGCTCGCCGGTGGAGACTGGTGTTCTTTTCATCCTGAGCATGCACCCAGATAAAGGCTGAAGGAGGAACCGCGTGCTTCTTGAGCAATGAGAGTTGGGCCACGGCAGCCACCCCGTCACCGGTATGTGAGGCGATCACAAGTCCAGTTTGCAAGTGGGTGAGAGCTGCGGCAGAAACCAGCTTAGCGTTGATTTCCGACAAAGGGCCAGCGTCCACGCCAATCTTGATGAAGCCGGGGCGAATTCTTGTGGGCGGGATTCCATCTCGGAACTCGGCTACCCATCGCGCTGCGATCTCCGTGGCCGTCGCGGAATAGGCGAAGCGAGGAACATACTTGCCCCCTGCCGCGCCGTAGAAGCCAGTGTTCGTAATGATTTGCAGGCCACTTGCTTGTGAGAGTTGAGCCAGAAGGACGGGGTCTCGGCCTAAGTAGGCGGGCGTGCACTCGACGAGGGTCTCACAGCCAAGGGCCTTGACACTTTTCAAATGAGGGAGGGCTATGCGAAAGACCTCTTCGGCATCGTATCGACCCGGAGCAATCTTGTCGGCACCCACGAAATCCTCCATAACATGTTCGTGCATTAAGACCCGACCCAGGTTCCCTGCCGGAATTGGCCCCAACACCGTATTAATCTCCGGGGTAGTATCGGCCCGAGCGAAAAGCCCGGCCTGAATGGCCCCGATTGTTGTGGCAGAAGCCCTGAAAAAACTTCGGCGATTCATGGTTGAGCCCCCCCAAGCACAATTCCACTCATTCTCGGCCACCCAATCCCGGCAGGCAAGGGCCACACGGGACTATCGCACCGACCTCCCCGACCTGCCACAGCGGCAGGGTCGCATTTAGTTTTCATTGGCGGTCCCATTGTGCAATAATCTTTAGGTGTAAGTCACACTTATAATATATGTGCTCTGAGTTCGTCCGTCAAGCTCCGGCTCCTGAAGGCTGGCGATCGCTGGGGTGCATAATGAATGGGGCGAGGAAGCTTCTATGCGAGGGAGGAATAATCAATGCCTGTTACACCTGAATTGATGCGAGAGAAGGTCAAGGCGGTCGTAGTTGTTCTGGCGACGCCAATGAACCGTGATGGTAGTCTGGATTTGGATGGGCTCAAGGCCAACACGCAGTTCCTTATCGAGCGATGCTCCGGCAAGCGGGTGGTCCTCGTGCCCGCGGGCAGCACCGGTGAAGCTTACGCACTGTCGGATGCAGAAAGGCTTAAGGCCATCGAAACGGTGATCGGCGTGACGGCGGGCAAGCTGCCGGTCGTGGCTGGCACGGCCTCGGCGGGAACGGAACGCACAATTGAACTCTCGAAGGCAGCGGAGAGCGCCGGGGCGGACGGCGTCCAGGTCGTTCTGCCTTACTACCACGTGCCGAGTGAGGACGGTCTGGTTCGGCACTTTCTCAAGCTGGCCGATGCGCTGAACATCGGAGTGATGATCTACAACAATCCTGTCGTCTCCAAACTCTGGATGGCGCCGCACCTGATGGCTCGTTGCGCCGAACACCCGAACATCGTAGCTGACAAGGAAAACACGAGCGAAGTGACGCTCTATAAGGCCATGCTGGATGCCATTGATCCAGCCAAGATGTCGGTGCTCTGCGGACTGGGCGACCTTCAATTCGCATACACCGCTGCACTCGGCTGTCCAGGTTTTGTCACGTGGACGGCGAACCTGGCGCCGGCTCTTTCGCTCGAACTGCTGGATGCGGCCGATGCCTGCGATTTCCACAGCGTGCGGGAGGTCATCGCCAAGACCGGCCGGCTGTACGAGTTCGCTGGCGTCTGTGCACGCCGGCGTGGCCGCGATCCGTGGATTCTGCCGGGCTTTGCTTCCGGTCACATCTACGTCGGCATTCTCAAGGCTGCATTGGAAATTGTGGGGCTGGCAGGTGGGCCCGTACGGGGACCGGGAGATGATCTCACTACTGACGAGCGGGCGGAACTGAAAACCCTGCTTCAGGAGATCGGCGTGATCTGAGCGGGAACGGAGACGCGAACGCATTGGGAGGACCAAAATGCCACAACGGATGTGCCAGCGCCATCACCGAGATCAGCCCTGCACTTGCGCGATGGGCAATCTCTACCGCTTTGTCGAACCGGTCGTCCTGCTGCTCCTCAAGAAGAAGGGACTTTCCTATGGCTACGACCTATCAGCAGATTTGCAGGAGCACGCCCTGACTGATGCTGAAATTGAGAGGGGTGCGCTGTACCGGACGCTTCGGCGCTTGGAACTGAACCGCAACGTCAAATCCGAGTGGGAAACGGACAACGGGGGGCCGGCTCGCAGGGTCTACAAACTTACGGCACGGGGCGAGAAGCACCTGGAAGAGTGGGCTACCGTGCTTGAGAACGTTTCCAAGTCGATGGCTCGTTTCGTGAAGGAGGCCAGAGAATCTCTACACCAACCGGGCACAGGAGGGAGATCCTAGGTGCATGGAGGCGAGGCACACGGTGGCGCTGGGCCTGTTCGCGAGCCTGAAGTAGCCGGCTCGATCTCTCTCGGCAGCCTGTTTTTGGCGTTTCTAAAGATAGGAAGCATCGGTTTCGGCGGGGGCATGGCAGTCATTGCGCTGATGGAGCAAGAGATCGCCGGCAAACGGCGGCTCATCAGCGTGGAGGAGTTTGCGCATGGAGTGGGCCTTGCACAAATTCTCGGCGGGTTCGCCGTCAACACCGCGATCTTCGTCGGCTATCGCCTGCTTGGGTTAATCGGTGGCTTGCTTTGCGCACTTGCCTTCCTTACCCCATCGGTGTTGCTCGTCACTGCGCTGTCTTATCTGTACTTCGAATATCATTCAATCCCCGCGTTACAGAGTGTGGTCGCTGGGCTGGGACCCGTTGTGATTGCCCTCATTGTCAGCGCTGGATGGAACATTGCGCGTCACACGGTGCACACAAAGATAGCCGTGGTCGTCGCATCGGCAGCAACCGCCGCCGGCATCGCCAGGCTAAACACTGTCTGGATTCTCCTCGCCGCGGGGGCGGTGGGGTTGTTCTTGAATCGTGACTCCCGTGCCGCTGTGAGCACTTCCGCCACCGACTCCACCACAACCCTCCTTGCCGTTCCGGCAATGAGCATGCCCGCCGTGGGGCCATTGTTTGGACTCACCGGCACCTTTCTAAAAATCGGTTGCGTCTTTTTTGGAGGCGGATTCGTGCTCGTCCCACTACTCCACAATCATCTCGTTACGGAGTTGCACTATTTGACTGAGCGGGAATTCCTGGACGGCATGGCCATTAGCAACTTGACGCCCGGGCCGATTGCGGTGCTTGCCACCTTTGCTGGATATCACGTCGCTTCAATCGCGGGCGCTCTGGTCGCGACCGCCGCCCTCTTCGCCCCCGGCGTCGCGCTCATGCTGGTAATCAGCCACCAGTACGCGCACTTCCGCGGGGATCTTCGCGCCAAACGCTTCCTGAGCGGGATCAACCCGGCAGTAGCGGGCCTGATCTTCGCCACGGCGGCATTGCTTGCTCCTGCGGCGCTGGCCTCGTGGCGAGGTCTCCTCCTGTGTGGCCTTTCTTTATTACTGTTAACTCGTTTTCGTTGGCACCCGGCTTTTGTTCTTGCGATAGGCGCAGCCACGGGCTATTTGGGGGTATCTCCGTAATAAGAAAGCTGGAGGTTGGTCTTTTCTTGGAGCGCCCGAGTGCGGACTTGGGAGCATCAACCGCGCGTCGAGCACCGGCCTCGCTAGCGCCTCTCGAAGAACAGGAAATACTGATAGGGCAACATGTCCAGCCGCTTGCTCAAGGCGAAGCTCGCCTTCTGAAACTCCGTAATGACTTGCTCATCGGAGAGCTTCATCGCCTCCGGAGGGCCGACGGGGAGAGGTCTCTTGTAGAAATCAATGACTACAACACGCCCCCCGGGCTTCAATACCTTCGCTAGTTTCAGATAGTAAGCCGGTCGGTTCTCTATGTGGTGGAGCACATCGCAGAAAAAAACCACGTCGACCGAGTGCTGTGGCAGATGCGGGTCATCTGGAGCGGCAACAATCGTCTCCAGATTCACAGGCGCCTTGGCGCGCACCATCGCCAGCAATTTTTCATCAATATCCACCGCATAAACCCGGTCTGCGTGGAGCGCGAAGCGACGGGCGAAATAGCCGGTGCCCGCTCCGATGTCAGCGACCGTATCCGTGGGTTTCAGATCCAGCGCCATGACGACGGCGTGCGGTTTCTGCCAAGCATCTCGCGAAGGATCCTCGAGCACCTTCGCGTATTCATCTGATGACAACGGCGGGTGATGCTGGTGGGGCACTTGCCCGAGCGCCACAACCGCAAAAGCGAACATCCCTGCGTAGAACTTCATGGTCCTCCCTCACCTCCACCGGTCTGAAAACCCTTGCCCGGCATCAAAACGCTACCCGCTCGACAGGTGGGCGGACTGCCAAGCGGGTCGACCGCAACGGTGGCGCTAATCTCTGTTGTTCGATCGGCCTAGACGACCATGGGTCTTCACACCGTGCAATTCAGGAAACGGTTTCGCTTGCTTTGGTTCGAGTGAAGCGGGCCTAAACCCAGATGGAAGCCGTTGCAGACGGTCTAAGTCCGGCCGGTAAAGACCCAGGGGCGTCGCTTCGGTCTTTGTAATCCAAGCAGCGGACTGCTTCCACACCAACGAGCAGTAAGGACATCGATAGACCCGTTGCCCTGCCCCCATGAACTGAGCTACATTCCGTAACCATGGAAGGCCTTCTTCCAAAGGACCTAATTCACGAGGGAGACTTCTCGCGCAATTTGGACAGCGCAATTTCGTTTTTGGTGCCATTCAAATATACGACAAACTAATAAGTTGTGGTTCTTCCCTAAATTATCCAGACCGTCGAGGCCGCTCCAAGCTTGGGAGAATCTGAAGAGTTACTAAGGCAGCTTTCCCTGGACTAGACCTCCCCAAGTTGGCTGGTAGCGCGTCCTCAGTCAGTTTAGGTTGCGTTACGCTCCAACGGGGAGGGCAAAGTCGGGAGCCGTGAGGATTGCCAAGCGATCATCTGCCAGCGGGCCTCTTGCTTCGCGTAGACATCGAGGTAGCAGATCTCGAAGCTCTCCTCTTCGCCGTGGGCTTTGATTTTGATTGAGGCGCGGCCCGCCACAATAGCCGTATCGTTATAGACCCGAACCCGGATGTCGTACGGCTTGATGGACTCGTACTTCATGTCGCTTGAACTCAGGACTCCGATGACGTCAAATTTGCTCTGACGCAACCCATTGGCGTGCGTGTAAATCAAGTCATCCGATAGAATTCGATCAAGCGTTACAACGTCACTTTTCTCCATCGCGTGAAACCGTTCGATCTCCAGGTTGCGGATCTCTGTTTCAGCGACGACGGTCATTTGAGCCTGTGCATTTGTCAGCCAACACACCATGGAAAGCGCGATAGTGATGCTGCTTTTCATACTCCCCTCGTCGGATTCCTTATTCAGATCCTTATGCAGCGGACTTGGAGGGAAACTTTTCCCAAAACGCGTGCACGCGTTCTCGATAGGCCTTCCAGCGTGGTCCAACGGTCTAAAACTCCTTCTGTGCCCACCGCTCGACAGCTACCAAGCGGGGCGACCGCGTGAATCCCGCAGAGACAAACTTTTGTCGCCCTTGTAGACCTCTGTGGCCACCAGGAGGTCGCCCTCCATGCTCGCCACCGGGTACGCTTTCACTTTTACCGTGTCTCCTTCCCTGAGAAGAAGACCAGCTTGCTTCAGAACCCCTGAAGGCGCCAACCGAACCACTCTTGCCTGACCCGCGGCTTGCAAACGGATCTCCACCATGCCGCTGTCCTCTGTTGCTCCGGACAAGTAAATAACCTCAGCGATCTTGCCTTCCGTAGTTTCAGAGACGGCGGCCTTGTTGGATGGAGCCCAACTATCGGAGCGGCTTGCCTGGGATGTTGAATAGGAATGGTGATCGCAATCGTCGCAATCCCCACAATCGCCACAATGATGCCCGTGATGGTGACAACACTGCGCCGCCGCAGGCAATCCACTGAGACAGCCGATGAGAAAAACGATCCCGAAAAGGACGCGCAACTTCATGTTGTTATCTCCCCTCTTTGCCCATGTCCCGCATTTCAACTGCTCGAACGACTTCCCCCTGATGCGGAAGTGTGACATTGTTTGCGCTAGATGTAACTTGCATCTAGAGTCAAACGCATGATATCTTACTACAGGAGGAAAAGAAAATGCCTTTTCGCACCTGCCCTCGGCATCGGAAAGAACACCCTTGCACTTGCGCTATGGGCAATTTATATCGATTTGTGGAGCCAGTCCTGTTGTTCCTTCTGCGAAGGAAAGGACAGTCGTACGGTTACGAACTGGCAAGCGATCTGCATGAATTTGCCTTGACTGACGCCAAGATTGAGGCCTCAGCTTTGTACAAGACGCTTCGGCAACTCGAGCAGAATGACTGCGTCGTCTCGAAATGGGATGTAAAGGGCAGCGGTCCGGCCCGAAGGCTCTATGCCCTTACTCCTCGTGGGAAACAACACCTCGAGGAGTGGATTACGGTCCTCGATCATATTTCCAAGTCCATGGCAAGGCTCGTCGAAGAAGCTCGCACCAAAGTTGACGGCGCGGATTCGAAAAATGGAACCATGCAGTTGCGTCAACGTCCCGCAAAGCATACCCACGTGGGAAGGGTGGCATAATGGCCTCTCCCGGCCCTGCACGTGCAACCGCCGACAGTGTGCAATTCCAGCGGGCCTGTTTCGCTTGTGGTCGAGACAACCCACATGGCCTTCAGCTCGAATTTCGTGTTGATCCTGACGGCGCCGCCTCGGCGAGTTGGGTTCCTGACGTCAAATGGGAAGGTCTGCGCGGAATTGTCCACGGGGGTATCGTCACCACCCTGCTTGATGAGGCTATGGCCAAAGCTGTTGCCGCGACGGGATGCAAAATGATGACCGCAGACCTTCGGGTGCGGTTTCGCCAGTACGCCAAAACTGGTGAGATGCTCCAAGTCAGAGGCTGGATCGTAAGGCATAGAAGGAGACTAATCGAAGCAGAAGCCACGGTTGTCGCGAATGATGGCAGCGAACGCGCCCATGCCTGGGCAACGTTTTTGGCTCTTACGAAACCCAGCGCATCGGCACAGCTGTAATGAATTGGCTGCCTGATAGGCAGAGGAGGAGATCACCATGACAAATGGTCGAAAGGCATTCAGAGTAGCATCCATACTTGTAATCTCTATACTTCTGGCATCGGTCCTGACCCTGAGTAGCAAGAACCGACTGATTGTTGCTGCGCCCGCTGAAGCCGCATCTGCCTTTCCGCTAGGCCAATCGGCAGCAGCTTCTTCATTGCCCGCCGACGTGCAGATCAGTCCAGAGGACTTGGCGAAGCTTCTCCAGTCGCCCGCAGCGCAAAAGCCCAAGACAATCCACGTGGGGTTCTATGTTCTCTACACGCAAGCACATATTCCGGGTTCAGAATACATTGGACCGGCTTCCCAACCAGAGGAGCTGGAGAAACTGCGACAGCGCATGGAACCGTTGCCCCGTAAGAAATTCATCGTTCTCTATTGTGGGTGCTGCCCCTGGAACCATTGCCCTACCCTGAGGCCGGCTTACGAAGCCCTTCACAGCATGGGCTTCACAAAGCTGAAGGTTCTTTATATCCCCAACAATTTCGGCCAAGACTGGGTCAATAAGGGGTTTCCCGTTGAAAAGGGCCAATAGATCCTTGCCAAAAACGTACATAGTATTCTTCAGTTTGATTGCGGCCTTTTGTCCTTTGATCCTGGGCCGTGCAGAAGATATCCACGCTACTCTCGAGCGCGCGGAGGAGCTGGCGAAGGGCCGAAAAGGTGAAGAGTCGACTTGCCTCTACCGCCAGGTTTTGAGGTCTGACCCCCAATGTTGGCAAGCATATGTGGGAATAGGCCGAAACCACTTTGCCGCCGGTGAGTATGCCGATGCTGCTGCGGCCTTTCAGAAGGCACTTGAGTTTCAGCCAAGCGATCCGAAACTACTCAACTGGCTGGGCCGAAGTTACCTTCAGCAGCACCATCCTGAAAAGATCTCGGAATTGTTGAGCCGCGCAAACTCGACAATCACCAATTCCGCCCTGGCGCATCTATTGCTGGCCCGGGCGTATGACGCTCAGGACAAAGTGGACGAGGCCAAGCACGAGATTGACCGGGCTCTCACGATTGATCCTCGTTGTCATGGAGCGCACTTTGCCCACGGTTTCATTGACTGGAGTACAGGCGAGCTACTGAATGCGGAAAGAGAACTCCGGCAGGAACTTAGTTTGGATCCGCACGAAAGTCTGGCTGCGTACTATCTCGCGGAGGTGCTGGAAAAACACGGTAAGCTCCAGGAAGCAGAGTGCGTTCTGACAGAAATGGGACGAGACGTTCCGAACACCTATCTTTACCATTTGGGGCTCGGCAAACTTTACGAGCGCAAGAAGAACAATCTTCTGGCTGCAGAGCATTACCGGCAAGCAATTCGGCTGGACTCCCAGCAACCGGAGGCTCACTATCGGCTGGCGGTCACACTACGTGCGCTTAGAGAGACTGCCCAGGCAAATGAGGAATTCCAAGTGTTCAGCCAACTAGGAAGCCACATCACGAGAGGGATGGGCCAGGGCATGGGTAGAATGCGACCCCACCTGCCGGATTTCGATTAGCGCGAAGCTGGCGGCAGCCTTCACTCCCCCGCGCATGAACCTCCAGCCACGCCTCAACCGTCTCGGCGCTTTAGGGCTGTGAGGTAGTAACGTGTGCGGGAAGGGGTGGAGCTCTAATGGCAATAGACGTGCAGGCTATATTGCGAGGAGAACTGTGTCAATGAGCCCAAAAAGAGTATTGATTGTCGGTGGTGTGGCAGGCGGGGCTTCCTGCGCCGCAAGGCTGCGGCGGCTCGACGAGGAAGCAGAGATCGTCGTGTTCGAAAAAGGGCCCTACCCCTCGTTTGCGAGCTGCGGCTTGCCTTACTACGTCGGCGATGCCATCTCAGACGAAGCAAAGCTGCTGGTGGCCACACCAGATCTCTTCCGCACCCGATTCAACATCGAGGTTCGCACAGAACAAGAGGTTCTTGCCGTCAATCGCGAGGAGAGAGCAATCGAGGTCAAAGACCTTCGGAGGGGCTCTGTCTACCAGGAGGCTTACGACGCGCTCGTTCTTTCGCCGGGAGCAGTGCCAGCACGACCGCCTCTTCCGGGCGTCGACCTTGGGGGCATTTTCACGCTTCGAACCATTCCCGACAGCCGGGCGATACGAACGTGGATTCAAAGAACCAACGCAAAGAAAGCGGTTATTGTCGGCGGCGGGTTCATCGGGCTCGAAATGGCGGAGAATCTGGCGCGCCGGGGGCTGAACGTCACGATCATAGAGATGTTCGACCAGGTCATGCCTCCGCTCGACCGCGAAATGGCTGAATATGTTTACGTTCACCTTCTGGACAACCACGTTTCGGTTCATCTCGCAGATGGTGTGGCGCGGTTTAACGGAAGCGAAGGGCCCGTGCGTTCGGTCGAGACACAAAGTGGCGCGCGATTTCAGTCCGATGTAGTTATCCTCTCTGTCGGTGTCAAACCCGAGACTAAGCTCGCCAAGGACGCAGGACTGGAGCTCGGCCCGCGAGGAGGTATTCGTGTAGACGAATCCATGAAGACCAGCGACCCCTGTATTTGGGCTGTCGGGGACGCCGTGGAGGTTCGGGATGCCGTCACGGGCGAGTTCTGCCTCGTGCCGCTGGCGGGACCGGCCAACCGGCAGGCACGAATCGCGGCCGATGCCATCTGCGGCCGACCAGCGCGGTTCCGAGGGGTGCAAGCGACCGCTGTCTGCGGCGTGTTCGGGTTGACCGTCGCGACGACCGGAGTCAGCGAAAAACGCCTGCTGCAGGCCAAGAATACCAATTACGAGTCAGTCTACCTGCATCCCACCGACCACGCCAGCTACTATCCAGGTGCAAAGGCAATGCACCTGAAGTTGATCTTCCGGCGTTCTGACGGCCTAGTCTTAGGCGCTCAGGCAGTGGGCGAGCAGGGGGTGGAACGACGGGTCGACGTCATATCCTTCGCCATCCAAAAAGGCGCCACAGTCTTCGATCTCGAAGAAGCCGAATTGTGTTATGCGCCCCAGTTTGGCACCGCCAAAGATCCCGTGAACTTGGCAGGGATGGTGGCTGCGAACGTTGTCCGGGGTGACGTTAGCCTGGCTGAGTGGAGCCATCTACCGAATTGTGGTGCTTTTCTGCTAGACGTTCGCGAGAAAGAAGAGTTCAAGCGCGGCTCGATTGATGGCGCCACCAACATCCCGCTCGATCAACTCCGCCAAAGGCTCTGTGAGCTCCCCAGGAACCGTCCGATCTGGGTCAATTGCGCTAGAGGCCAGCGATCCTACTACGCCGTGCGAATCTTGCAACAGTATGGCTTCGCCACCCACAATCTATCCGGAGGCTACAACACTTGGGAGGCTTGGTACCCTGACGGGTTGCCCGCTGTTGAGGTAGCACGGGCTGAAGAGCATTCCTCACAAAGCCGAGCGGCATGAAACGCAGATTCGTGAAGCTTCGGGTGCTGACGTGATGGCAGGTCTATGACGCTTTGGTTGACGATGACCGTGAATGGCTGAAAACCACAACGCGGTAGAAAGCAGGCTAGACGGGCGATTATGGGGAAGTGTCGCTCTAAATCTGGCCATTACCTTGGTTGAATTCACCGGCGGGCTCTGGGCGGGCAGCGTCGCGTTGTTGGCAGATTCAGCCCACAACCTTGCCGATGCCAGTGCCGTAGGGCTCGCAATCTTCGCCCGGCGGTTGAGTCGGCGCGCGCCAACTCCGCGGCACACTTATGGGTTCAAACGCGCCGAGGTCATCGCGGCGCTACTGAATTCAGCCACTTTGATTGCCATTTCCGTTCTCGTCGCTCGTCAGGCTGTCGAACGACTCTTTCATCCGCAACCCGCGCGAGCTCTGGTGATGCTTGTCACCGCGAGCGTCGCACTCATAGCAAACCTCCTTTGCGTTCTCCTGCTTCGGAACCACAGTACCGAGGACATCAACGTTAGGAGTGCCTTCCTGCACCTGTTACAGGACGCGTTCGCTTCTCTCGCCGTGCTCATCGCCGCGTTGTTTGCTCGGACAACGGGAGGAGTATACGCTGACCCCGCGGCTGCCATTCTGATCAGTGTCATTGTCCTTCGAAGCGCGGTGTCCATTGTTTGGGAGTCCGTTCACACTTTGCTGGAGGCCGCACCCGGCGGGTTGGATGTCCGGCATCTGGCAGAGATTGTGTCACGAAGATTTCCCACAGTTCGCCTCCATCACATTCACGTCTGGGAGGTGGGACCGAGCCAGCGCATCCTGACAGCACACATGAAAGTCAGCGTGATGAACGTGTGCGACGCGGAATCCCTCGCGGCTAAAGTCCGGCGTTTTCTGCAGGAGGAATGGAACATCAGTCACGCAACGCTGGAGGCCGAAGCTAACGGCTGTGGCAGCGAGCAACTCCTGGGCGAATGGAAATGACACGAAACATCAGAATGTCTGCGCACCTGAACCACTAAAGCTTTTCCTGAGTTAAAATACCAAGAACATGGAAAGGGAGCTCTCCGATCCTTACGAGCTCGGGGCTGAGAGCGGTCGGGCCCTTTTGGATTGACACAGCCCGCCTTCGAAGGGGGTGCGATGGCAGATGAAAACAGTTTCAAGGAAAGATATCAAGCAGGCGACACTCCTTGGGATATTGGCAAACCTGACTCCAATCTTATTCGGACAGTAACCACGACGCCCATAAAGCCCTGTAAAGCATTAGAGATTGGATGCGGAACCGGCGATAACGCGGTATGGCTTTCCCAACAAGACTTCCAGGTGTTGGGAATAGATACTTCAGAGATTGCAATCGCGAAGGCTGAAGAGAAAGCGTCGAAAGCCAATGCCAAATGTGCGTTTCTGGTGAGTGACATTCCTACAAGCCGCGTTGAAGGGGGGCCATTTGGCTTTGCATTTGATCGAGGGTGTTTTCATACATTAGGTTCGGACGAAGAACGGATAAGATTTGCCGAAAACGTAGATGGCCATTTGGAAAAGGACGGCCTGTGGCTGAGCCTTCTTGGCAACGCTGATGAACAACGTGATGGTCCAGGTCCGCCACAGCGGTCTGCAAGAGATATTGTTAACGCTGTGGAGCCCTACTTCGAAATCCTCTCGCTCGTTACAGGCTATTTCGGATCCAACCGCCCCAACCCGCCGAGAGCCTGGGTTTGCCTGATGCGGAAAAGGCGTTAATCAATAATGGCGGACAGCCCCAAACAGCGAACGGTGCGAACCAGTACGGCGGAGGCATGTCTATCGGAGATGGCCCGCCGGGAAGCGGGTCGACAGGCGAGGCGAATCCCGTGGCAACGCCTCCTGGAAGCAAGACAGCAATACGTCGAATGGAACGCCTTCAGCCTGTGGGCGCGCGCGATTGCAGAAGCGGAGGGTTGCACTCCCGCCTGGCTTGTAAAGGTTCTCGAGGAACGCTGCCCAGGGCTTTTGGGATCTGACCGAACATCCAAGATAACGCACCAGGACCCACTTCTCTACCGGCGAATATTGGAATGGTTCGAGACGAATGTGCTCGCCCAAGCCAAGGAAAAAGGATGGCTGCAGGCAGTCACGTTCTACACGGTTCGTGATCCTGAGTACGTCCGAGACTGCGCCTACTGGCAACATTGCGAGGCGCAATGGAAACGGCAGCGCCCTTCGGCTTATCCGTCGTTCGAGGAGTGGAGAAGATCGTCCGAGCAGTGTGCTGACGAGGTTCTCGACGTATTCGAGATGACCGAGGACAAACGTCAGATTATCAAGGCCTCCAGGGTGGCTGGTCCCGAGCGCCTCGCGGCAGCGGTGGCGCAATACATGGAATGGGAGGCGTTCACATATTGGCTGCGGTCGTTGTTGGAGTCAGATACAAAGCTGCCTGGCACCGTGGTGAAGGAGTTGCAACGCCGCTGTCCAGGTTTCCTGGAATCCGATGAAGAACTTCGCAACACGCTCGTTCCTGAGGATTACACCGGGAGGTGGAAAGCTCTTCTTGAGTGGGGCGAGAATCGTTTCTTTGGTAACATCCAGAAAGAAGGCTGGCTTGACGCGGTCGTGTATGAGGCGCGAGCGCATCCGCGAAGTGTGCGAATCGTAGATTACTGGGTGTTTTACTGGGACGAGCATTGGTCAAGTAATCCCCATGAGGCTTACCCTTCGTTCGAGGAATGGCGCCGTACGGCTGACGACTTTGTCGTTGGGGCGGGAGGCGACCGAGCCACCAACGCGCCCTTGTGATTCCCTGACGCTTGGAAGCCCTTATTCGAACCGTTTTTTCGAGCACATGCTTCGACGTGCCGGCGATGGGCGTTGCCGCGTGTCTTACGGCTACACCAAGGGCACACGCCAAATCTCTGGAGATGTTTGAGCTGCCCGTTTCCGTTCTTCGGCTGCTTCTGAGCTGGGACGAAACCCACACAATCTCTCAGCCAGCGTTGCATCTCGCTATCGAGCACGTCATAGTTTATTTCGGAGGCGTGCTTTCGACAGAATTCCTCTAACGATTCATGGGTGATTCGCCCGTCGCGGCGCTCCAGGAACCCTGCCGCCTCCCAGCGTCGTACCGTTCTCGGGCTCACGCGCAAGTCCCGGGCCAGGTCCTCCTGCGAATAGTTGTCTTGAACCCTGCAACTCTCGCCCAATTTTGCGAACCTCCAGCGCACTGTTCTCTCGCTTCGGTGGAGCAAACGAGCAATCGTCTTCACCGATTGCTCTTGCGCGAAATCGAGCAACAACGCATCGTCTGCACCCGACCATGGCGGGCGTTCTTCGACGTACCTTTGATCAAAGCCGAGCTCTTTGGCTCGTTCCCAGATATTGTGGCTGCGCCACTTGGGATGCAGGCTCTGGATTTTATTAATGGCCTCCCTTGCCCCGGACCAGCCTCGTGCGTACCCCTCACGGATTATTGCGTCTAGCTTTGGAGTCCACACCACAGGATCCTTGCGCGCTTCATTTCTTCCTCCAAGTTTTATCTCATCACCGATCTGTTCTGAGGGTGTAACCGGTGGGCGCTCGCTTCTTGCTGGTTTTCCTGATGTTTCTTCAATTTCCAAGAAAGGTGATCCTCCAATAGGTCTGGAAACTCGGTCAAATAGGCCACGATCAAGGTCCTTGCTCTCAAGAACACAGGCAAGAGTAGCCTTCACCTATTGAAGGAACATTGAGAGACCAAAAGCGGTGAAAAGTGGTTCAACATTTCTGCAAGCACTAACATTGACATATTGTCGGAGACAGCATTGACACCTTGGCTGCAGTTGTGACACTCTTCATCTAAGAACGAACCAGAGTTGGTAGTCAGAACCAGTTAGGTCTAGGCAGGTTACCTCCGAAGCTTCTCAAGGACGAGGTCATGGACGAGAACTGGCCTTTGTTCGCGGCGAGAATCACGGGTAGGGCACCAACGGAGAATGAGGTTCGACTCCTGGAGGCCTCACGTCGTCTGTGGCCCGCTGCTCTGGCTGCCGTTAGAAAGCAAGTCTCCGACCAGGCAGGTCTTCCCTATGATCCCAAGAGTATTGCGACCTTGTGTTGGGAGGAAGCCCTTTCCTCCACGCTGCGGACGATGGACAAACTTGGGAGCGCGAAGATTTCTGATCTGGATTCGTATTTGTTTGCTATATTCTCATACCGTCTGAAACGACTTCTCGCAGGGGAACGCAAAAAACGACAAGTTATTGAGTTCGTCCCCGATACCGACGATCTGTCTAACGTGGAGGGGGCTAAAGACAGGTCCTGGGCCGAAAAAATTGAGTCCAGGATTGCTCTTCAAGAGGCACTGGACCAGACTGATGATTGGTTTCAGGCCATGGCGTGGTGCTATTCCCATGATTTTTCGTGGAAGGAAATCGGCGCTCTTTTCGGGTTGACAAAGGAAAAGGCTAGACAGCGGTTTGAATATGGAATTCGAAAGCTTCGAAAGTTGCTCCAAAAGCCCTCGGGAGAACACTCCGACCCAGAGTGAGCGATCCGAGGACCTTGCGCAAAGGATAAAACAATCGCCGTGTTATCCAAGCATGAAGAAACGCGACTTCGAGAGGCGCTAAGACGCACGTTTCTTGAGGGCCATCCAAACCCTGAGCGGCGGGGTTGTCCTGGCTCCGACATCCTCAAAGCGATAGCCTCCGGCAAACTTACACTCGAGGAGGCGGAGCCCTGGATCTATCATCTCAGTTCCTGCTCGCCCTGCACACGTGAGTTCTCCGAACTTCGCAAGGACCATCAAAGGCGGAGGTTACAGCGAGTCGCCGCCATGGCGGCCGGCGTTCTTCTTGCGGCCGTCATCGTGGCTTGGTTTTTGGTCAAAAATCCGATCGGGCCAGGCCACTTGCAGCCGGTGACGATAGACCTTTCTAACTGGGCTACCCTTCGCGGGCCCGAGGGCAATGCACCGAACCCTCCTCTGCAACTGGCGAAAGGATACCTCAACCTGACGCTCTATCTGCCCGCTGGGAGTGAGCCCGGAATGTATGACGTGCAGGTGCTTCGGGAACCTGGCCAACCCATCTGGAGTGCACAACAAGAGGCAACGCTCGAAAACTACAAAGCCACACTTCGGGTGCGAGTTGACTTAAGACAATTCAGCCCAGGGTTATACTTGCTTGCCTTCCGCCGACAGGGTCGAAGTTGGACGTACATTCCCCTCGTTCTAAAGTGAGACACCGCGACCCTAAACTGTGTCTCGCTGCAGAATGACTGACGTCGTACTGCGGCTTACCCGATCGTGCTCGCAGGCAACCTCGAACTGTTCTCCAACTCGGTCAGGATTTCGATGGCTTTGTTCAATTGCTGATCGACGCCAACATTCAATTGGTATGGATCTACCTCGACCATGACGTCCGGTGAAACTCCCTTTCCTTCGAGGCACTCCCCTTTTGACGTGTACCAACCAAATACCGGTAGACGGACCCAGTACCCACTACCAACCTTGAAATTCGCCGCACCGAGGACATTGCCGGCCGTTTTCTTACCCACAAGTATCGCCAAGCCGTTCTCGGCGGCGAAGCCGGCTACCATTTCGGCCGCGCTATTGGTCCATTCATTCACGAGCAGGACGATCCTGTTGTGAAATGGCTGGGGCCCTAAACCCTGCGTGAGTAGGAAGAGGGATTTGTCGCGGAATGTGAAGCGTCCCAGAGTCCAGACAAGTGCCATTCGGGTCTGCGGCATCGGGACGGAAGGAAGGTCTTCCTTCTTGTACCCTTTGCGCAGACGTCCGGGCGTCAAGCTATATCCGATCGGGATTTGGCCGGGGCACAGATAGCTCGCAAGCCTTGCCAAACCCAAACCACCACCTATATTCCCTCGCAGATCAATAATGAGTCGATTCGCCCTGCTTACTATCAGAGATCTCATCACTGGATCCAAGGCGTTGGCGAACCCAATACCTAACTCACCCGGGAAATACGTCACCCTCAATAAACCAACGCCTGGCGCAACCATTGCGTGGGAAAGGGGCTTCGGTTCAACGATCGGTGGACGCGACCTCGTACCTTTTCTCGTTGGGACTTTCGCCGACACGTGGCGAATGTTCTCACCGCCGGCGTCGGCAATCCTCAAATCGCACGTCTGCCCCACGTCAAAAGGCGGCATCGCCGGCGGAAGGTACTCGGTCCCGTTCACGGCCAGTAGCATATCGCCGGGTTTGACACCCGCAGCGTGGGCCGGACCGCCTTCGAAGACGTCCAGGAAAAACCAGCGTTCCTTGCCAGCAAAAGTGAAACTGCGAAGAGTGGCGTTAAGGGTATGCTGAGGGAGGAGCTGTTTTCCTGCTTCATGAAAGAACGCGATATGGCTGCTCTTAAGCTCCGATAGAAGTTCTCTGACGCCACTTTCGAACGTGCTGGTATCTGTTTCCAGCAGCGCTGGGGTTCGCTGATCGACAAGCGCGGTCCACGCGTCGTAGCTCACACTGCCGACGTTGATGTGATGCTTCAGGACCGCCTTTTTAATGGACGCCAGGATCTTGGCGCGTTCCTGCGGATTGGGCGACATGGTGGTAGTTTTGCTCATTTTCGTGAGTGGATACGGCACGATCAACCGCGCCCTGGAATATGAAGCCAGCCCAATAGTACGGAGCTGCAGCGGGGCCGAATTCCCGAAGTGTGTCCCGCTTCGCGTGCGTGAGCGCTTCAGCGGCCGGCTCATGTGCGGCGAGGTGTTTATAGAAGTTGCTCATGACGACCAGCGAATAATTATCGTTGATTGACCATAGCGTGGAAATCACTGCTT
>Ga0187856_1000673_pt1 | contig 29768 bp, 28 predicted proteins | sample June2016WEW_8_40_FD_132443 | JGI IMG/M metagenome (GOLD analysis project Ga0187856, IMG submission 132443) | Peatland microbial communities from SPRUCE experiment site at the Marcell Experimental Forest, Minnesota, USA - June2016WEW_8_40 | ecosystem: Environmental > Terrestrial > Soil > Wetlands... | reverse complement strand
GGAGCAAAGATTACAGGCGGTAATCGCGAAAATTCAGCACGTCATGCTGATGCTCGCTTTGGTGAAGTAAAGTACGTGTATCTTCCTGGAAGAGAGGATCGTGAGATTTTCCTTGAAGTTGAAAGATGCAGATGGTAATGATTAAGCATGGTGCGGGCGCGGAGCTGGCGAAGGCAAGGCCGGAAAAGCGGCCTATTCCCTTTTTCTTTCAGGGAAAGAAGTTATTTACTTACTTAAGAACGTCCCCTTCTCCCCCTAAGAAGGATTCAAGCTGTGAAGATTCACGAAGATTACAGCCGCGTCCTCGGCCCGCTGTATCACGGGATAGAGACCGACTGGAATCGCCTGTACAGTCTGGTATCATGGGCGCAGGAATTTAGGAACACCGTCGAGTCCCAGGGGCTTGCGTTGTCACTCATGCAGAATCTCAATGATGTGCGCGAGAGGCTCATGCGGGTGAGCCCGAAGTTACAGAAGAATTACGAGTACCTGCTGGACAAGGCAGGGGAAATAGGGCTCGCCTTGGACCATGATTCAGACTTAAGGCAAGAGGCTGACAAAATCAGTAATCTGCGCACGGCTATAGAAAGAGCTCTGGGGGTGGTGCCGAATAACGAACTCTTTGGCGGATTGGATGTTGCTGTAATAAATGCAAGCATCAGGGCTTATCTTTCTGCGCTTGATCTTTGCGATAAAATCGCTGAGGACAACAACCTTAAACAACTTCTTGGTTCCCGTTTCAAAGGAGTAGAAACCGATCTAAAGACATTACTTTCAGTGGCAGAGTGGGTACAGGATTTGGTTGAGAAAAGTGGCCTGCCGAAGAAAATCGTGAAATGGCTTATAGAATCCCGAATAGACGCGAAGATGTCACTGTTAAAAGGCCTGCTGGCAATTAATCGTGAGATAATTCTGAGACTTGATGAAGCCCGCAGGGAACTGACCACTTTTGGGAGCATAGATGTAGGGGACTTTTTTGGAGACGACAATTCGCCCTGCCAGGCTGTAGGGGATAATGTCAGGGCCTATATTGACGCTGCACAGTACCTCGTAACATTGTCAGATTACCACAGGTGCGTCGACGAGGCGGACCAACTCGGCCTGAAGCGCTTAACAGACCGCATATACTCTAAGCAGCTCGACTTCGAAGAGTGCGCACCACTTTACAAATACATCGTTTACGGCAGTATAGCAAGAGAAGTTATCAACGAGCATGGGGAGTTGGCCGGGTTTACTAGGACAGGTCATGAAAATGCCGTAAATCGATTCGCTGCACTCGATAAGCAGTTGATGAAAAAAATGGCGAAGCATATCGCCTATAAGCTCTATCAAGGCCCGGTCCCTTCTGGCATAGGGACTGGCCCGGTAAGAGACTATACCGACCGTTGCCTTCTGGTACACGAAATACACAAGAAAAAGAAACATATTCCCATCAGGCAACTTGTCAGACGCGCTGGCACAGCACTGAAGGCGCTCAAACCATGCTTTATGATGAGTCCCTTATCGGTCGCGCAGTACCTTGAGCCGGGGAAAATCGAATTCGATCTGGTGGTCATGGACGAGGCTTCGCAGATCCGCCCTGCGGATGCCATAGGGGCGATTGCGAGGGCGAATCAACTGGTCATTGTTGGTGACCCCCACCAGTTGCCGCCGACGAGCTTCTTTGAGCGCTTGGGAGGCGATGAGTATGCGGAAGACGCATATGCTGTAACCGATACGGAGTCGATACTCGACGTATGCATGGCCATCTACCCGAAAAGGAGGCTCCGCTGGCACTATCGGTCCAGGCATGAGAGCCTCATCGCGTTCTCCAATAACCGATTCTATGACGATGACCTGATTGTGTTTCCGACAAACCAGAAGGACCAAAGCGTTCACGGGGTTAAGCACCATTACATCGAAGGAGCTACCTACCTGAAGGGACGCAACCGGGACGAGGCAACAGCAGTTGTCCTCGCCATCATAAACCATGTGAGGAGCTGCCCCGGTGAGAGCCTTGGCGTTGCGACTTTTAACAGGGAGCAAAGCGAACTAATACTGGACATCCTTGAGAGATTTCAAAAGAATGATCAGTGGCTCGAAGAGAAACTCAAAGAATCAGAGAATTCCAACGAGCCGTTCTTCATCAAGAACCTTGAGAATGTACAGGGGGACGAGCGGGATGTGATATTCATATCCACGACGTATGGCCCTGACCCAACCGCGGGTCAGGTGTACCAAAGGTTCGGGCCAATCACCGAAGAGGTGGGGTGGCGCCGTCTGAATGTGATCATCACAAGGGCCAAGAAGAGGGTGGAGGTCTTTACTTCGATGCGGTCCACGGACATACGCCCGACAGAAAGTTCCTCTCGCGGCGTGAGAGCGCTGAAGGAATACCTGGAGTATGCAGAGAAGGGGATACTTACAGACCCTGGGATCACAGGGACCGGGAAGGAGCCCGGAAGTGATTTTGAATTGTCCGTTGGCCGCATTCTGAAGACTCACGGTTATCAGGTGGTGCCGCAAGTTGGCGTGGCAGGTTTTTTCATAGACATCGGTGTGAGACATCCATACAGGGAAAGAGAATTTATTGTGGGAATTGAGTGTGACGGCGCGACGTATCACAGTGCCAAATCCGTAAGAGACCGTGACCGGCTCCGTCAGGAGATTCTCGAAAGCAAGGGATGGAAGATCCACAGGATATGGTCCGTCGACTGGTTCAAAAACAGAGAAAAAGAGATAAAGAGACTGTTGAATGCGATCTCAGAGATATTAAAGGAAGAACCGGAGGTGACTGTTGTCAAGGAAGTCGCTGAAGTAAAAAAGCCTGCGCACGGTAGGGACGAGCATCAAGAATCAGCAGGTGAGACGGCGCCTGCGAGAAAACTGGAAGATTGGCTACGGGAAGAACTGGCACTGTACAACGCGACAAATATACAGCCAAGGTTCCCAGGTATCAAGAACGGTATTTTAAGAGATGAGATGCTGGAGCTGTTTGTAAAGCGCATGCCTACCACCAAGGATGAGTTTTACCAGTCTATACCGCAAAACTTGAGGACAAACACCTACGGCAAACAGATGCAGTTCCTGGAAGACATCTTAGATATTATCGAGGGATACGCGGATTAGCCCGGGACAGAAGAGGGGGTCTGCCATTGACATGGGACAGGATGAACTATGAGGAGTCCAACGCATGAAAATGAGGGGGTTTTTTCAAGCAAGAACGCTGTATGTCCCATGTCAATGGCAGACCCCTGGCCTTTTCTCGTACGGGTCTATGCGAGGGGGACGCCGGGCAACCGGCGTTCCTATCGCGACTAGCGGCCATTATAGCTGAACAACGCCGAATAATGAACACGGACAGGGTATTTGACAAGTTCGAAGATCTCGCAAGACGATGGGGGTAGGCCGCTTTTTCACTTTTTTTGAAAAAATGACGATGGGCAATGGGGGGCTACTACTTAATGTGGTGGGGTAGCTGATAGAATCTTATTGACGTTATCGCGACAGGGTGTCAGAATACACTAAACATGCTGTACGGAGAGGGGAAGAACAGCGGACGAGTTATTGAATTACTTAAGAACGGCCCCGTCGCCCCCCCCCAAGATCATGGGCATTGATTTTTCCTTTGTCGAGCAACAGGTGCTCAAACTCTCCGGTCTTTCACCGGACGATCTCTACAGCCGGGGAAGACAGAAACGATACGCGGCAGCCAAAGGGCTCCTCTGTTTTTGGGCAGTCCGGGAACTCGGGATGTCCCGGACTCAGCTTTCAGAGCGCTTGAGGATGACCCAACCAGGGGTGGCGTCTGCCGTCGCACGGGGCGAAAGGCTTGCGAAGGAGAGGGGTTACATACTTTTCACCGCTACTGAGTAAAGTTAGTTATTTAGTTATGGGCGTCCCCGTAGACGTGGACACCCTCACGCTTGGGGGGAAACGATGGATTTTCTGAATGCTGTTTATAAAGAGTTGGATTTCGAGAGCGGAGCTCTTTATGATGCCGCCGTCAGCCCAAGTGCGGTCGGGTACGAATCGGACTGGTTAGATAAAGGCGAGTGGCTTACCGCCGCAAAACGAGCAGGTGCGGAAAAACTTTTCTTTGTTGAGAACAATCCTGTAGTCGTTTTTGCCTCATGCAACGGCAACATCCTTGACAAGATCAGGACTTTCAATCGAATCTGGTGTTTAGCTCGACCCCGGTTGCTGTTTCTTGCCTCGCCTGGTGAAATCACCGTTTATGATCTGGCAGGTGAACCAGTTGATGAAAATGCTAAGCACAATTGGAACAAGTTAAGATACTTGGATATTATCAAAAGTCTTCACAACGTGTCGAAAGGCCTTGAGCGGTTTCACCGAGATCATATAGAATCGGGTCGGATATTCGCTGATAGTAGATTTAGAGACTTGAGCGACAGGGCAGACAAAGCGCTTATCAGAGACCTAAAGACAGTTCGCCGGGCCTTGGTCGATGCCGGACTATCTGGAGACAAGACTCGTTTTGCTCACACTCTTATTGGAAGGTCTATTTTCATTCGTTATTTGGAAGACAGAAAGGTTCTAACAAAAGAGTATTTCCTTCAGGTAGCTGAGCACAGATTACAATGGAGCAATTTGCTGAACAGTTGGGATACCTGCGTTGGCATAGATATTTCAGGCCACACATCATTGTACTCTCGCGTGCTACAGGACAAAGGGTTCACCTTTGCCCTGTATAGGAAGCTTGCTCAAGATTTCAATGGCGATCTTTTTCCCGATATTCAGGAAGAGGAAGCAATTGTTGGTCAAAGGCATTTGAAACTCGTACAAGACTTGCTATACGGTAACGCCGGCGCCCAAGCTAAACTGTTTTTTCATTCATATCGTTTCGATATTATCCCCTTAGATCTGATAAGCTCGATTTATGAGGAATTCTACAACAGCCCTGTGTCAGATGGCAAGAGACCTAATGCTCGTCAAGACGGAGCATATTACACACCTCCTGTTTTGGCCGAATTTATACTGGCTCGCCTCCTTACGCCGGATATCCTAAGACGCCAGCCTCGGGTTTTGGATCCTGCCTGTGGCTCGGGCATTTTCTTGGTTGAGGCTTTTAGAAGGATCGTCCGTTACGAATGGCGCAAGAAGGGATCACCGTTATCGTTTGACGAGCTAAAGGTGATTCTGAAGAATCAGATTAGTGGAATTGAGGTGAATCCTGAAGCGGCTGGTGTTGCGGCTTTTAGTCTTTATCTTTCTGTGCTCAACTATTTGGAACCTCCTGCGATCGACCAACAAATCAAAATGGGGAATAAACTGCCCGGTTTGGTGGCTTCAAGGAGCACAGCGGATAATGATTTCCATTGTATTCTTCCAGCAAATGCTTTCGATGTCAAAGTCATCTCTTCGAATCCCGCCTGGCAACATCGGTTTGCAGCCGGATGCGCCGATATTGTCGTTGGTAATCCACCTTGGGGAGCGCCTGGAAATGTGGCAGATGATAGAGCGAAAGAACGGCACAAAGTGATGCTCCGATGGTGTAAAGATAATAGGAAACCCATCGGAGATAGAGAAACATCACAAGCGTTTCTTTGGAGGGCCCTCGACTTTCTTAAATCCAATGGCAAAGCTGGAATGCTTGTTTCGGCGGGAGTGCTTTTTAAACACAATAAAACATCCCAACGGTTCAAGGAAAGATGGTTTGACAAGGTCAGGCTGGAGGAGGTCTTTAACTTCGCACACGTAAGGAGGTTTTTTTTCAAGGAAGCCGCTTCTCCGTTTCTCTCGATATTCTTCACTAATTCAAGACAGGAAGGAAAACCAATAGAATACTGGTCGGCGAGAGAAATTACGAGCGTGCAGAAATTACAGGCTGTTATTTTCTCGCTTAATGATAGACGTACCATATTTCGGAAGGATTTAAGCCGACATGATTTATGGAAGTGCTTATGGTGGGGAAACGATTATGATTTGATGTTTATCAACTACCTAAGAAGTGTAAATCGTCCTCTTTCCTCCGTTGTCAGGACCAAGGGCCAAGGCTTCAAGGTTGCCAGCAAGACAAAAGATGCAAGTGTTCTGCAAAACTTCGATAGAGTGAATATCGCAACATTTTCGAGATATGATCCGCTTCAATTTGAGAAGCCACCGGTAAAGGTTGAAAGGCTTGGGGTTATAGCTGTCTATTCTGGAAGCAGGCTATTGGTCCAACGAGGTATAAGCGAAAAACTTGAGGATAAAGGCCAGATTATAGCAAGATACGAAACACAAGACTTCTGTTTTACGAACGCTGTCAACGGGATAAAACTCAAGTCAATTGAAGACCGAGAATATAAATTGATTCTCGGAATTCTCTGGTCTTCCCTGGCTCGTTACTTCTTTTTCATGACTTCTGCCAATTGGGGTCTTTGGCATCATGAGATTCATTTGGAGGATGAGTTACTTCAGCTTCCCTTCCTTCCCGATACACTAAAATCAACGGCAGAGACAATAATTGCGATTGTTGATAAGCTTCGGAACTATTGTCCGCCACAGCAAGGCGGTTTTTATCCTGAAGCGTCGCCGATGGAAGTCATAAGAGAGCAACGCCATCAATGGGAGGGCGAATTAGACGAAGCGGTTTTCAAGCTTTACGGGTTGAACGAAGAGCAAAAAGACCTTATTCTTGATTGCTGCCAAATCACACTACCTGAGTTTTATCGAGGTCCAAATAGCATAGGAAGTGAAGCGAGCATACAAGGAGACGATTCTTCGTGGGTTAGGAAGTATATCCAGGTGTTTTGCGAAAGGTGGAATGCTTACTTAGCTGATAACGAAGAAATGAGAGTTGAGATTCATTTGGGGGCTCATGGCGACATGCTTGCTCTTGAATTTTTCCCTGCCGATAAAGAGGACCGCTGGGATTTCCAGGTGAAAGATGACTGGAGTTCCGTTCTAGGAGAAATCGCATCCGCTCTCATTCACCCTATGGGTGCCTCAAGGATAGTTCTCGACAGCTTGGTTTATGTTGTCTCCGACGATGGAATTGTGATAATTAAACGTAATCAAAAGCGCTTATGGACTCGAAGCCAAGCTCGTCAAGATGCCGATGCCACAATTAGCAAGCGGATGATAAATACTATGCCAGGAGGCGAGATCAAGAATTAATGGGCCGCAGGAGACCTCCTTCGTTCGAAACACTTTGGGATCGGCATGAGAGACTTTACCGTGACATATTCTCGCGGGCGTTAAGAAGACTAGCAGATTCCAGAAGATCTGAAGATGAGGACGGTATTTCACGAGAACTATGTCCCATTCTGCGTGAGGTGTGTTTTGACTTATATCAAGCGTCTCGAAGAGAGATACGGCCTCCAGTCTGGGAGAGTCCGAAGGTTGAGAACCTAAAGCGGCCAGATTTTACGTGTGCCTTAATCAATGTGCAGGCAACTACGTACGAAGAGTATGTGATGTCTTTAGATGTGGAGTGCAAGCGGTTAAGTCGACCGAGTACGGCTCAGTGGAATTACAACAGAGAGTATATAGAAAATGGCATTCGAAGATTTGATAGTTTGACACATCAGTATGGCAAAGAAGTCCCTTCTGGAATGATGATAGGATACGTTATCGGTATGGAACCGGAAGAAATCCGGCAAGAGGTGAATGGTCACCAGACGAAACTTCTTCCGCAAAATCCTGAATTAGAGTTCGATTTTGCAGCTGATTCGCCGTACCAAACAGAACAGCGCCTAAGAAGGAGGGCTACCGTACCCGAAACGTTTAAACTGATTCATATCTGGGTCGATTTGAGGCGCGGACAACCAGGTCGCGCCGACCGCATTGTATCCTCGGCTGGCAGCTTTGTCGTTTTAAGGTGAAGAACCTTCTCGGGCATTAACCAGTGAGAGCGGTGGGGGATAACGCTGTTTCATGGGTTGATGTTACAGATAGCTCTTTCTTGTGGTAATCCTCGCCTCAGGCTATCTTACTAAGTCAACCCTTTGCACGTGCGCTGAGCAAGGTCCTTTCCCGGCCGGAGAGATTTTCGATGGATGGGGCGGAAGCCGGGGTGTCGTCCGGGCCGGAGCGTACTTCGCGCGTACGTGAGGACCCGGACACGCCCCGGCGACCGCGCCAGGCGCGAAAAGATCCCGGCCATCTCCCCCCAACTGCCCAAGATATGATAAGCTGACCGTATGAAGCCCCTCACCGTTGTCGCCCGTTTCACCCCCGGCCCTTCTTCCGAGGGCGCCTTGCGGTCCCTGGCAGGGTCTCCCCTCGTCGATGCGCTGCTGCTGGCAAGCCCGGAGCCGATCGACCCGACCATGGCCGGCGCCCGTCTGCTTCCGGGGGAGTCCCTGCAATCGGGGCGGACCCTCGACATCGTCCTGGATGCGGCTCGCACACCCTATCTCCTCCTCCTGCCCGACGGCGCCCCCGAATCGATCGGGCCCCGCGCCCTGGAGCGCATGATAGGCGCGGCACAATCGACGGGATCAGGCATCGTCTATTCGGACTACCATGAGAGCGGCAAAGAAACGCAGGTCCTTCATCCTCTTTGCAACTATCAGCCGGGAAGCGTCAGGGACGATTTTGACTTTGGGGCCATGCTCCTTTTTTCCGTCTCCGCTGCCCGCAAGGCGCGGGAGACATACGGCCCGGTCCCGGACGTGAGGTTTGCCGGCCTCTATGATCTCCGTCTCAAGGTCTCAATCGACTCACCCGTCACGCATCTGCCGGAAGCCCTCTACTCGCTCCCGGCAAGGGCGGCCGGTCCTGCCGCAGGGGAGCGGCTTTTTGCCTATCTGGACCCCCGCAACAACACGGCCCAGAAAGAGATGGAGCAGGTCTTCACCGATTACCTCAAGCGGATAGGCGCCTACGTGCCTGGTTCCCGCTTGAAGCCCTTCGATGCCGGCCGCATGCCCTTCCCTGTCGAGGCCTCCGTGATCATTCCCGTGCGGAACCGGAAAGAGACGATTGCCGAGGCGGCGGCAAGCGGCCTTTCGCAAAAAACCACGTTCCCTTTCAACGTGATAGTCGTGGACAACCACTCCACGGACGGGACGACCTCAGTCCTGCGCAAGCTCGCCGCGCGGAATCCCACGCTTCATCACGTCGTTCCCGGCCGGACCGGCCTCGCCATCGGCGGCTGTTGGAACGAGGCGCTTCGGTCTGCGGCGTGCGGCCGCTATGCGGTACAGCTCGATTCCGACGACCTTTACCGGACCCCCCATGTCCTGCAGCAGATAGTCGATACCCTCCGCGACGGCAGCTATGCCATGGTAATCGGCTCCTATACACTCGTTGATTTCACGCTTGAGGAGATTGCGCCGGGGCTCATCGACCACCGCGAATGGACCGGCGGGAACGGCCATAACAACGCATTACGCGTGAACGGACTCGGCGCCCCGCGGGCCTTCGCCACGGCAGTTATGCGCGAGACGGGCTTTCCCGACGTCAGCTACGGAGAGGATTACGCGGCCTGCTTACGGATCTGCCGGGAATACAAGGTTGGAAGGATCTACGAAAGTCTCTACTTGTGCAGGCGCTGGCGGGGCAACACGGACTCAGGCCTTGACCTCGACGCGGCAAACCGGAATAACGCTTTCAAAGACGGGGTCCGGACGGCTGAAATCCTTGCCAGACAGAAAATGAGCCGGGCGGCCGGCTAAACCACCATGGGCATCGGCAACCACCCTATCCTCAGCACCGGCGCGATCTATGACGCCTTCGAGGGCGCGCGGTGCCCGGGCCGTCTGCCCGCGCTCTGCCTCGACCTCCTCGCCCGGCAAAAGGTGGCGTGGTCTGCGGCGGGCGCCGGCTATGACGCGCTCAACTACGTGCGGGAGAGGGAGCTGAAGTGCTGCGGATTTTCCGTCCTTGTCCAGCACAATCCGGGAAGGATCAAGAGCACCCTTGCCGACGTGGGCGAAAAGGGCGTGGCTGAGCGGGCCTGTTTTCTTTGCCCCGCCAACCTGCCCAAAGAACAGAAGGGCATACTCTACCGGAAGGACTACCTGATCCTCTGCAATCCGATGCCCGTCTTTTCTTCCCATTTCACCATTTCCCACCTGGACCATCGCCCTCAAGACCTCGCCGGGAGCGTCGCCATGCTGCTCCGACTCATGTCCGATTTCGGTCCGGGCTCATCCATCCTTTATAACGGACCGAGGTGCGGCGCATCGGCTCCGGACCACCTCCATTTCCAGGCAGTGCCGTCCGGCCGGATGCCGATTGAGGGGGAAATTCGCGCCAAACAACGGGCCTTGAGAAGATTGGCCGGGGGTGTTTCCGTGCGCCGCGCGAGGGGCGTGGGACGGGAAGTCATCATCCTCGACGGACCGGGACCGGCCGCGGTGGGGGATGCGCTTCACGCCCTTGTGAAGGGACTTCAGCGCGTGCTTCTCACGGACCGGGAACCGATGATGAACCTTATCTGCATCCGGGAGGGGCGTACCTACAGGGTGCTGGTCTTCCCCCGGGCAAAACATCGCCCTGACGCCTTTTACCTGGAGGGGGACGACTGCCTCGCAATCAGCCCGGCTGTTGTTGAGATGGGGGGCATCATGGTGACGCCTCTCGAAAAAGATTTCGGGCGGCTTGACAGCTCCCGGGTAGAGCAGATATTTAACGAAGTGTCGCTTCCTGCGGCAATCGTGGAGCAGGCCATCGACGCGATGGGGTAGGCAGCGGGACCTGGCCTCACCCCGCGCCGGCGAGACCGTAAAATTCCCCGCGCCGGGCGCTTGCCACGATCACCTGCCCGGCTCCCGTATGCCGGCTCACAGCCCCGGCCAGCCCGGGCACCGATTCCCGATCACCGCAGGCGTCGAACTTGTTGAGTACAACGATGCACCCGGCCCTATCGACGCCCTTCATGAGCCCATCCCCTTCGAAGAGTCTCAGGAAGACCGGGGTCGTAATCTCCACGCCGGACGGCATGCCTGAAGCCTCCGTGAAAAGCTCCGACCTGAAGACTGCTTCCGCGATCGTGAGGCCCAGGGCATCGAGGCCCGCGACGACCACGATGCGGCCCGAGCAGGGCGGGATTACGGGCTCGTGGGCCGCGGGGTATTTCAACGGCCGCCCCTTTGCGCCATCCGCCTCGACGAGCACAAGATCGTAATCCCGCACCAAAGCCTCAACCTCGCCGTCGCTGAGCCCGGTCAGTTTTCCCTGATCCACCGACTTGCCCATCCGCACGAATCGCCGACTCCGTCCGCCTTTTTTCATGCCGGGGGCGTCGAGAGTCACGTATGGCTCCTTCGCCCATATCCTGGTGGTGGTTGTCATCACCACCCGTTTTCCGCCCGCGGCAGCCGTCTGCCCAAGATATTCGGCAAGCGATGTTTTTCCGCCCGCGCCGACGAAGCTTATGACGTTTTCACCACGCAGTAAGGGGAGAGGATCGATCCTTTCAAGATACCACATACGGCATGTGCTTGATGTGTGTGATGACGGCGGCAACCTGCGTCTCGTCCTTCTCCCTCACGAAGAGCGTCGCGTAACCCTTTTGAAGGATGAAAAGGCCGTCGTAGGCCGTGTCCTTATGCTCTTTCATGACATACTCGATAGATTCCCTCTCGAGAGCGGCCTTGAGCACATCCATCTCAAAGATGCTCTCGACGGTATGAACTTTGACCCACTTATCTGAAGCCATTTTCCTTCGAGGTGTGCGGCGCCGGGGCGGCCTTGTCCACGGGGCCGACCCATATCTCGACCTGGGTGGTGAAAGCTTCTCTCGTTGCCCTGATATTGGAAGCACGGTCTTCCTTGATGAAGTTCAGAATCGTAGTGCCATGCTTGTAACTATTGACGAAGCGCCACCCGTTCTTGACCATGTTGATCTTAAAGTAGTTCTCCAGGGAGCCCATGTCGACGTTGCCGCTTAATACGAGCACACCCGCCTTTATGTTGGGTGTTTCATAGATGAAGCTCTTTTCCGTTTGAAACGTGAGTTCCTGGGGAACAGGAATATCGGGAAACGTGTTAAAGATCGTAGCAGAGGCCTCGTCCCGAGACGCCGCCGTCTGCTCCTGCACCGTTGCGTGGCGGGGCGTGGCGCATCCCCCCATAAAAAACAGCCCTGCTATAAGAAGAACCATCCCCTTCTTCATACCTCCCCTCCCTCGTTTTCTCTCTCTATATATGCATAGGCGCTATGGTTGTGGATGCTCTCGAAGTTCTCCGCCTCTATGATAAAATGGGTAAAATTCGCATCCCCGCGCAGCTTTTCCGCCACCTCCCTTGCCACGTCTTCCACGAACTTGGGATTCTCGAAGGCTTTTTCCGTCACGAACTTCTCATCCTCCCTCTTCAGCACCGAGTAAATTTCGCAGCTCGAACAGCTCTCGATAAGGGCGATCAGGTCTTCTATCCAGAAGAAGCGCTGAAACTGCACCCCGACGGTCACCACGCCCCTCTGGTTGTGCGCCCCGTAATCGCTTATTTCCTTTGAGCAGGGGCAGAGCGTTGTCACGGGGACCGACACGGTGACGGTGAAGTTTTTCATCCTGTTTTGGCTGTCCAGGTGGCCGGTGATACCGCACATGTACTCGAGGTAGCCCGCCGTACCCGATACGGGCGCGTCCTTTCTGATGAAGTACGGGAAGCGGACCTCCATATGGGCCGACTCGGCATTGAGTCTTTCCTTCATTTCCCTCAAAATCATGGGGAACTCCTTCATGCCGAGCACGTTCTTGTGGGCATGGAGTATCTCGACAAATCTGCTCATGTGCGTCCCCTTATACTCCTTGGGAAGGCTCACGTACATGCTGATCTCGGCAATAGTGTGCTGGGAGCCGTTGCTCTTGTCGAGCACGACTATCGGGTACCTCACGTTCTTGACTCCCACCTTGTCTATCTCGATATTGCGGGGGTCGTGCATGTTCTGCACGTCTTTCATATCGACCTATTCCCGGTACGAGGCGTAGGCATTATCCGATTCCCACACCCGCACCTCTTTCACCGCGACGTGCTCTTTGCCGACCAGCTCAGCCAGACGGCCGTATACGTAGAATGCGAGGTACTCGGCCGAGCTCGCCCTCTCTTTGAAGAACGGGATATCGTTGATGTACTTGTGATCCAGATCGGCGACTACTTCCCGCAGCATTGCCTTGAGGACCGCGAAATCGAGAAGCATTCCCTCTTTGCCGAGATGCTCGCCCTCGAAGGCGGCCTCCACTCTGAAGTTGTGTCCGTGCAGCTCTTCGCACTTGCCATGATACAACTCAATTTTGTGGGCAGCGGCAAATGTTTCTCTCACGAACAGGGTGAACATCGCCATAATCTTATCTTTTGTCGGGAATATTGTCAACATGGAAAGGCAGGCGGCTCAGGGAAGACAAGACGGCAAAGAGACGTTAGCAGTTGTAAATGCGTTCTCTTTTAGTTAGACTACGATATGTTCGTTACCGACGGCACATCAAACTATGACAAGGTCTGCGAGGAGCTGCTCGAGCTCGTGTGGGAAACCGGGGCCGTCGCAAATGCGCCCATGCTTTCGGGAAGCGTCGAACAAGGGGCTGCCCGTATCCCCCTTTTCGGAGAGGACTGCTGCGTCCGGCGGGACGGCGTGTACAAGGGTGCGGTGAGGCTCGATACTATCGGCTCAATCCTCGTGGTGAGATACCTGCTCGCGGCAGGTACCGCGCAGATGCAGCATACCTGGCTGCCCTACAGGGATTTGAAGGACGGGGCGCAGTTCTCGGGATTCATCAAGACCAACATAGAGGACAAGATAGCCTCGGCATTCCAGGGAAAACGCGTCGCCTTGCAGGAGCGGTTGTCGGCGCTCGGGGCCGTCAGGTGTGCGGAAGAGGTGCAGGGCGACATCGCGCTTGTCCTTCATCCCCTGCCGAAAGTGCCCGTGCTCTCCCTTTTCTGGGACAGAGACGAGGAGTTTCCCGCGTCATTCCAGTTCCTCTTCGATGGCTCCGCCTCCTCGTACCTGGATTTGGAGGCACTCGCCGCCATGCTCCAGTATATCTATCTGAAATTGGCAGGTGCTGCATGACAAAAGTTCTTATTATCGATGACGAAAAGGCCATTCTCGAAAGTCTTTCTTCAATCCTCCTCGATGAAGGATTCGCCGTCTGCACCGCCAAAGACGGCAAAGAAGGACTGGCCATTTTCAAAAAGGAAAAACCCCGGATTGTCCTTCTCGATATATGGATGCCCGAGATGGACGGTCTTGAAGTATTGAGGCTGGTGCGGGAAGCCGACCCGGAAGCGGTGGTCATCGTTATTTCGGGCCACGGCACCATCTCCACTGCCGTCGAAGCCGTGAAAATGGGGGCGACCGATTTCCTCGAAAAGCCCCTCTCCATAGACAAGGTGCTAGAGGTAATTTCACGAGGGCTCGCGGGCAAAGGCAATGGGAAGGAGAAGGCAGGCGATGACGTGCGGATCGAGATCTCGGGGGGTTTCGAGGCGTGCAGGCAAAAGACCATCGGCAAGAGCATCGTGGCCTATGGGATGGGCCTCTTTTCAGGCGTGAAGACCGGGATGATCCTCCTGCCCATGCCGCCCGGCACGGGGATCATCTTCGAACAAGTACCGGAGGGCGAGCGTATACCTGCCTTTGTCGACTATGTCTATTCTTCCGGAAACGCATCTTCCATAAAGGGCAAGAGCTGCACCATCACTGCGGTCGAGCATCTCCTCGCCACGTGCCACATGTACGGGATTACGAATCTCCTCGTGAAGATAAGCGACGAGGTACCCATTTTTGACGGATCGGCGCAGGAGATCTGCAGCAAGATAGAGGAAGCGGGCATTATTGAGCAGAAGCAGGGTATAGAACCTCTGGTCATAAAGAACAAGATCGTCCTCCGGAATCTGCCCGACGGCAAGTTCCTCTCGATAGAGGCGGCCGGGGAGCTCGAGATCGATTACAGGCTGGAGCAGCCCCGGCCCATTGGCGTACAGCAGTACGTGTTCCGGGGTGGGAAGAGCGCCTTCTTGCGGGAGATCGCCCCCGCCCGCACCTTCGGCTCCATAAAAGACTTCGAACGACTCGAAAAGATTGGACTCGCGGCGGGTCGCGTCAGCAACGTAATGAGCAACACGATACTCCTCAACAATGACGAGGTGATCAATACGGAATTGAGGTTCGCCGATGAGTTCGTGAGGCATAAAATCCTTGACCTGATCGGGGACCTTTATCTCATCGCCCGTCCTGTGATAGGGAAGGTGGTCGCGCGCCAGACCGGGCACCTGGAAAATATTGCCCTGGTGAAAGAGCTGAAACAGGCCTTTTACGGGTAACCCCGGCCCCATAAACAAAATGTTGAATTCTTAATTTTGAATGTTGAATGAACGACCACGACCGGCGAAGCGGGGCGCTACACCGCCGTCAGAACGGCTGCTTGGGGCTCAATTGTCAAAGGTAGACATAGGAAACAATGTCCCCTTCTCCCTCCCCCACCATCTTTGACTCTGAACTACCGAACGCCGGGCATAGGGAAGCATCTGTGACCTTTATGTGCGAGATCACGACTGAATTGGGGTTTTATGCAGACAGTGACACGCTGGTATCACTTTATCGCTTACTTCTTCGGTGGGGCTTTCCTCGCAAACACGATCCCACACCTGGTGAACGGCATTTCGGGTAGCCCGTTCCAGAGCCCTTTCGCATCGCCACCAGGGCAGGGTTTGTCATCGTCAACGGTCAACGTCCTGTGGGGAATGCTCAACCTGGTTGTGGCTTACGTACTGGTGGCGCGCGTTGGCCGGTTCGAGCTGCGCCGGACGAGGCACGTGGTTGTCCTGGGGCTCGGGGCACTGCTCATGGTACTCATGCTGGCACGGGAATTTGGAAGGTTTCATGGGGGCAACCTCTGACCAAAAACCCGGGGGGTCTATGGGTCTGCCATCAGTTCGTTGGCGGCCGGGACCGACAAGTTGCTTCCTGGAAGCTGCAAGCCCAACAATCTCCAACAAGTTGAAGAGTACACGTGGTGTTCGTGACGTGGTCTCCGACCTCACGAGTAGCCACGAAAAGCCAACATTGCCTATACACCTAATTGCAGCGTAATTGCCAAGTGCGTCTGAGCATCAGCCTGATTTCATTATATGTTTGTTGTTGCCTCGCAGGGTTAACAGATGTATAATCCAAAAAAGGCAGCTTGTCCTATTAATTGCTATCCGTCAGATAAGAGAGGTCATAATGACACATAGAATCAAACCTACAGAAAGAAAAAATGACGAGTGTGAAAGCATTATCAAAGGGTCATACCACGGAGTGTTATCGTTTAGCCACGAAAGCGAACCCTATGCCGTACCGGTGAATCATGCGTATGAAGACGGCAACTTTTACTTTCACTGTGCTATCGGCGGAAAGAAGATTGATTACATAAAAAGAAACCCCTCTGTTGTCTATACCATCATGAAATATTATGGATCTCCGGAGGATTTTAAGAGCAGGAATAATTGTCATGGGAAATGGGAGAGCGTAATAGCCTACGGTAATGCGAGGTATGTCGAGAACGAACAAGAGCTTCAGGACATATTGGATAAATTCCTGAAATATTACGGGAAAGAGAAACGTGAGATATCACGGTCGTCCCTCTTGGAAACGAGAGCAATAGTCATGGAAGTAAAGAAGATGACGGCAAGAAGAGAATTGGAAGCAAAACAAACTGAATTTTATGAATGGGAAAAGTAGCGGCCTAACGGACCCATGGGTAACATCGCAGAATGTCATGACTGGAAAACCTTAATAGTGACTGCCTATCAAGGCATCCAGCAAATCGGCCCGAGATAGGGCCTCTAGCTCATTTTGATGTTACCACTTTCAACCCTGAATCTTCACCTTTCGTCGTGATTCTATTCTGCGGCTTTGTGAAGTGAGTAAGGTTTTTTTTCGGCCGGAGGAAATTTCGATGATAGTACCACCCCCGTCCCGTCTGGTTCCTTCTTGCGCCGACTGGTTCCTCGGGGGTACCCGGCAAACCGACCTATGTCTTGCAACGTGGGAGGGTCGCCGCCCGGAGGCGTACTCTTTCGTACGTCGAGGACGCGCGGCCCCGAAATGCAGGCGCATGGCGCGAAATTAACCCGGCCGCCCCAGCCGGCGTCTTTATTTCCCCAGGATAATAGGCTATGTTATTATATAGACGCCGGCCCGCACCGGATAACTATACTCAATGAAACAGATAAGAAACTTCAGCATCATCGCCCATATCGACCATGGGAAATCGACGTTGGCGGACCGCCTTATCCAGTACGCCCATCTGGTGGACGACCGCCAGTTCAGGGACCAGATCCTCGACAATATGGACATCGAGCGGGAGCGGGGGATTACCATAAAGAGCCAGACGATCTGTTTGCCTTATACAAGCAGTGAGGGCGTCGACTTCGATCTCAACCTCATCGATACCCCCGGCCATGTGGATTTTTCCTACGAAGTATCGCGCGCGCTCGCCTCATGCGAAGGGGTCCTCCTCCTTATCGACGCCTCCCAGGGTGTGGAGGCCCAGACACTTGCGAACCTGTATGCGGCCATGGAGCATAACCTCGTCATCATCCCCGTGATCAACAAAATCGACCTGCCTTCCGCCGACATCGAAAAGGTGAAGCACGAAATAGATCACGACCTGGGGCTCGATCCCGATGAGGCCGTGCTCTGTTCGGCCAAGGAAGGGATCGGGATACAAGATGTCCTCAACGCGGTTGTCACACGGATCCCGCCTCCCTCGGGCAGCGTTGAAAAGCCCCTGGCAGCTCTTATATTCGACGCCAGATACGATTCCTTTCGCGGCACCATCGTGACGTGCAGGATATTCGACGGGGTGGTGGCTCCGGGCGATATGACCAGGCTTATGTCGACGGGATCTACGTACAAGGTGGAGGAGGTCGGCATCTTCCACCTGACGCGGTCGCCGCAGAAAGAGCTGACCGCGGGCATGGTCGGCTATCTTATTTCAGGCATCAAGACGGTGAGCGACACCAGAATCGGCGACACCATTACCCTGGAGACGAACCCCGTCGACAAACCCCTGCCCGGTTTCAAGGAAGTGAAGCCCGTCGTATTTTCGTCGATCTATCCCGTGGCATCGGATGACTACCAGTCACTCCTCGACGCGCTTGAAAAATACAAGCTCAACGACGCATCCCTTACCTACCAGAAGGATTCTTCCGCTTCCCTCGGCCAGGGCTTCCGCTGCGGATTCCTGGGCCTGCTGCACCTGGAGATCGTCCAGGAGCGGCTGGAAAGGGAGTTCGACCAGTCTATCGTCATGACCATGCCGAGCGTGCAGTATCGGTTCTACCTGACTGACGGGACCGCCGTCACCGTCGACAACCCCCAGTACTATCCCGATCCCGCGGCACTACAAAAAGGCGAGGAGCCCTTCATCAGGGCGAGCATCCTGATCCCGGAGCGCTACGTGGGGGGCGTGATGAAACTCTGCATGGAGCGGCGCGGCGTCAATTCGCACCTCTCGTACCCGACGCCCGGCAGGGTGGAAATCACTTTTGACATGCCCCTGGCCGAGGTCGTCTTCGACTTCTATGACAGGCTCAAAAGCATCAGTCAGGGCTACGGGTCCTTCGACTACGAGCTCACCGACTACCGGGAGAGCGACCTGATCAAACTGGACATCCTCGTCAACGGCGAAAAGGTGGATGCCCTCTCGGTGATCATCCACAAAGACCGCGCCAGGGAGCGGGCAGTCAAAATATGCGACAGGCTCGAAGAAGAGATCCCGAGGCACCAGTTCAAGATCGCCATTCAGGGGGCCATCGGCGGGAAGATCATAGCCCGTTCGACCATCTCGGCGTTCAGGAAGGATGTGACCGCGAAATGCTATGGCGGCGACATCACCAGAAAGCGGAAGCTCCTCGAAAAGCAGAAGAAGGGCAAGAAACGGATGAAACAGGTGGGCGCGGTGATGATCCCCCAGAGCGCCTTTATGGCGGCCCTGAGGACGACCGATGAGGAGTAGGGCACCGCAATCCGCACCCGCCGCGGCCCTGCCCGGCCTCTACGTGCACGTCCCTTTCTGCCGCACCAAATGCATCTACTGCGACTTTTATTCGGTGACGCGGCCCGGGGAGGCGGATGTGTGGCTTGCCTCCCTCGGACAGGAGATTGCCCTCTATAAAGACCGGTTCAGCCGGATTGACTCCCTCTATATCGGCGGCGGCACGCCCACCTGTCTCGATGAGAGGCGGATGGCCGCCTTGTTCCAAAGACTGCATGAGCATTTCCGCTTCGCCGCCAATTCCGAGATCACGATAGAGGCAAACCCCGACGACATAGACGGACCGGCTGCGGCGGCACTCAAGTCTCTCGGTATCAATCGCCTGAGTCTCGGCATCCAGTCCTTTGACGACGGGGACCTTGCCTTCCTGCGGCGGAGACACACGGCAGCCGGCGCTGAATATGCGCTTGAGGCAGCGATCGGGGCGGGGTTCTCGAACATCGGGATCGACCTGATGTACGGCCTGCCGGGACAGACGCAAGACACATGGCTCGCGACGCTGGAGCGGGCCCTCTCTTTCAATCCGGCCCATCTCTCGTGCTACCAACTGACGCCGGAAGGAGAAACGCCCCTTAGCCGCATGGTCGGCGCGGGGCGGATTCTCCTACCCGGCGAAGAGGAGGCGGCGGACCTTTTCCTCCTGACATCCCGGTTCCTTGAAGCCCACGGCTTTACCCATTATGAGGTCTCCAATTTTGCGGCCTCGCGAAGGCTCTTCTGCCGTCACAACCAGAAATACTGGAATCATGTGGACTACCTCGGCCTCGGCCCCGCAGCCCATTCTTTCGACGGGGCCGGGAGATGGTGGAACTACCGGTCCCTGGAGCGTTACTGCGAGGCCCTCTCACGGGGGATGAGGCCGGTCGAAGGAGAGGAAATGCTCTCCCCTGAACAGCGTGAGCTGGAAAGGCTCTATCTGGGACTCCGGACCAGGCGGGGGGTAAGCCTTCCCTCCTTAAGGGAAGAGTCTCTGCCCGCGGTCCGTGAGCTCAAGCGCGCCGGGCTCGTGACCGTACGCGGGGGCAGGCTCTGCCCCTCCCGTCGCGGCTATCTGGTCGCGGACTCTCTGCCCGTGCTGCTTAGCCCGTACTAGGCGGCCGAGGCGATTGAGGAAACCATGAACATCCATATCGGCACATCGGGATGGAACTATCCGCACTGGAAAGGCGTTTTCTACCCGGAGGGGCTGAAGCCGCGGGAGTGGCTCGCATTCTACGGGCAGCAGCTCGACACCCTTGAAGTGAATGTCACCTTTTATCGGGAGGCAAAGGCGACAACCTTTGAGAAGTGGCGCCGGACCGTCCCGGGCGGTTTCCTCTTTTCCGTGAAGATGTCGCGATTCATCACCCATATCAGGCGGCTGAAGGTGGAGCGCGGCTCGGTAGAACGCTTTTTGGGAAATGCCTCGGTCCTCGCCGGCAAGCTGGGTGTCATCCTTATTCAGCTCCCCCCTTCCCTGCAATTCGATACCGGCCTGATGTCGGACTTTTTCGGCTTGCTTGACCCCGCGTTCCGGTACACCGTCGAAGCGCGGCACAACAGCTTCATTACCGACGCGTTCTTCTCCCTGCTGAGAGCACGGAATATAGCGTGGTGCATCTCGGAGACCGCCGGTCGCTTCCCCTATGACGAGGCGGTGACCGCCGATTTCGTCTACATGAGGCTCCACGGCAGGGAGGGGCTTTATGTCTCGAGCTACCGGGACGATGAGCTTTACGGGATCAAGCAGAAAATAGCCGCGTGGGGGAAGGAAACATATGTGTACTTCGACAACGACTTCAGCGGGCACGCCCCGCGGAACGCACTTGCCCTCAAAGCCATGTTCGATCACTGAAAAGCGGATGCGGCTTACGCGTCAAGCTCCCATGCCGGCCGCAGCTAGGGCAACCGCATTTGCCCTGCGGCCGGGGCTATTGACAAATAGCCACGGCACGTGCGATAAATGAAGTGTAGACTCATAGAGACGTGACACAATCGAAGGAGTTGCAATGAAAAAAGGTATGCTGCTTTTCGCCGTCGTCCTGATCGGGCTTCTTATGGTCCTGCCGGCAGCAAGTAACGCCGCGAGGGGAGGCGGAGGTCGCGGCGGCGGTGGCGGCTATCGTGGTGGCGGCGGCTATCGTGGTGGATACCGCGGAGGCTGGTACGGTCCACGGGTCTTCATCGGACCCGGGTATTACTATTCCCCATACTACTACGCCCCGGTTCCCCCTGCCTACTACGCCCCGCCTGCATATCCGGCACCGGACGCCGGATATCCGTATTCCGACCAGTACGGATATCCCGACCCCGCGGCAATGGGCCCAAACGGATATCCCGACCCTGCGGCAATGGGCCCAAACGGATATCCCGACCCTGCGGCAATGGGCCCAAACGGATATCCGTATCCCAACCCTGCGATGGCGGGTCCGGCAGGGAACGGAAATCCGGCCGGGAATCAAGGGCAGATCGTCACCGTGCCGGGCCAATGGGTGGGCGGCAAGTGGGTACCGGAACACCAGGTGCAAGTGGCGCCCGATCATTAACAACGGCTTGTGAGACTCGGTATGCAACGGGTGTCCCATGAGTTTTCCGAAGAGCCCGCCGGCCCTTGTATCCTCACGAGATTGTTTCTCTTTTCTGGTCCTTGTCTGCGCGTTGATGTGCCTGCATAGCGGGGTCGCCCCTGACGCCTCTGCTGCGGGAACTGAAATCAACGTCACGGAAGGCGACCTCATCAGCGCGGATATAGTCGATTTCCCCCTCACGCAGGTCCTGGTCCATCTCTCACAACATTTACCGATAGAGATAAAGGGGCGTCCGGACGGGAACGACAGGCTCACTCTCCACTTTTCACACCTGACCCTTCAGGAGGCCCTGGGAAAGATAATGGCCGGCTACAACTACGTGGTGATCGGACCTGAACCGGCAGGGGGGAGACTCGTGATCACGATACTCGGCAAGGCCGCCGGGACGGCAAGAGAGGCACCCGTGCCGTCGCCTCCGGCGGCAGGGTCGCCTCCTGAAGCGGGCACACCGGCTGCGCCGCCTCCGGCGTCTCCTGCGCCTCCGCCGGCCCGCGCGCAACTGCCCACGGGCAGGCCCGTCCCACCTCCACCGCCGAATGAAGGACAGCCGCCGATAGTTGCGGCGAATCCGGCGCCAAGCGTGGATACGGCTGCAACAGCACCCGGTGGCTCGACGACGGCAACACCGCCCGGCGTCCTGCCCGCCTCCGACGATCAGCCGCCGTTTAACCCCGCGGCCTGGGGCGGCCGTGGCTACCGCAAGTAGTCTGTGGCCGGCAGCGCGTCCCTCGTTTCCACGGCGCAGGCGTCAGCGCACTCTCTCACGCGCAAGCAGCGCTGCCCCGAGTGCGGCAATTACCGGGGCTAGCGTCGCCCCCTCCATGAGCAAGCTCATGGAGCTACCCCCTCATAAAAAGGAAAAGGCATGAAAACGCGCGCAGGCGTCAGCGCACTCTCTCACGCGCAAGCAGCGCTGCCCCGAGCGCGCCCACGACCTGAGGCTCCGCGGGAATCTTCAGGCAGACCCCCATCGATTTTCCAAGGGCAGCCACAACCCCCGTATTTTTCGCGACGCCTCCCGCCATAACGACCTCCTCCTCCAGACCTCCGAGCCTGTTGACCAGACCCATGGCCCGCTCTGCGATCGCCGCGTTGATACCGTGGAGGATATCCGGGAGCTTCTCTCCTTCGCTCACGAGGGAGACCACTTCCGATTCGGCAAAAACCGTGCATATGCTGCTGATCGCCAGATGCTTCCCATGTCTGAGAGATAACTCGCCCATGCGTTCCAGGTCGATTTTGAGGGCAGACGCCATCACCTCGAGGAACCTCCCTGTCCCGGCGGCGCACTTGTCGTTCATCTCGAACTCAACAACACGCCCCCCGGCGTCGACCCTTATTGCCTTTGTATCCTGCCCGCCGATGTCGATAATGGTTCTTGCCCCCGGGAAAAGGTAGTTGACCCCTTTGGCGAGGCAGGTGATCTCCGTAACCGCGTCTTGCGCAAAATCCGCCCTCCGCCTCCCGCACCCTGTTGCCACGACATATGCCACGTCGCTCCGGGCCTTTCCCGCGCCTGCGAGCACGTTATCGAAGGCGAGCTCCGACGTATGACCGGAGTCGGCCCCCGTGTAAAGTATACTATAACCGACGAGGCCCTTCTCTTTGTCCAAGAGAAGGGCCTCGGTCGTCACTGAACCGATATCTATGCCTGCCGTTAACATAGGCTAACGGGGCGTGATCATTCTATGGTCGCCAGTACCGTGTCGGCGTCGACCTCCTGTCCTGCCGAAATGCATATCTCTTTTATTACACCGGTCGTGGGCGCCACGATGGGCATTTCCATCTTCATCGCCTCGAGGGTCGCTATCTGGTCGTCCTCGTTGACTTTATCGCCCACCTTGCACAACACGTTTACTATTTTTCCAACCATTGGAACAGTTACTTCCGTCGCCATCTTTTCCTCCTTAGCTTTTTCTGTATCCCAAAGCAAATTGGGCTATGATCATCTTCTGGATGTTTGACGTTCCTTCGACGATCTGATAGGACTTGGCGTCTCTCAGGAATCTTTCTACCGGGTACTCGGAAGAGAACCCGTAGGAGCCGAATATCTTGACCGCCTCAGACGCGCAGAAATTTGCGGATTCCGCGGCATAGTACTTGGCCATCGACGTCTCCAGCGTGTTGTTCAATCCCTGGTCCTTCTGCCATGCGCACTTTAACACGAGAAGCTTTGCCGCCTCATGTTCCACGGACATCCTGCCGATCTGTTCCTGGATCATCTGGAACTGGCCTATGGGCTGACCGAACTGCTCCCTCTCATTCGCATACTTGCAGGCTTCCTCGATGCAGCTCTGGGCCACGCCTATAGCCCTCGCGGCCGAGCTCAATCTCGTAAAATTGAGCATGGTCATGCATATCTGGAATCCCTGGCCCAGTTTTCCCACGAGGGCGCTCTTCGGGATCCGCGCCTCTTCAAAAAATAGCTCACCCGTGGGGGCGCAGTGAAGACCGAGCTTCGTCGTAATAGCCCTCTGGGTAATGCCGGGCGTGGTAAAATCGATAAAAAAGGCGGACATGCCTTTGTGCTTCGCGGCCTTGTCGGTCATCGCGTAGACAACACCACAACCGCAGTAAGGAACACCCGATATCCAGGTTTTAGTGCCGTTCAGGACAAATCCGTCGTCGGTCTCCGTCGCCGTCGTCCGCATGCTCGCCACATCAGAACCGGAATTAGGCTCCGTAATGGCGAAGCAACCCCCGCTTGTACCGGCGATCAGGCCGGGCAGAAACCGCTCTTTCTGCTCCTCGTTGCCGAACTTCAGGAGCACGTTCTGCGGGCCGTTCATCTGCAGGTTGAACGGAAGGCCCCAGGACGGGCTGACTCTCGCGAACTCCGTTGCCATCAGGGCCGCGGCCAGATGGCCTTCTTCGAGGCCGAGTCCGCCGTACTGCTCAGGGGCCAGGCAGCCGAACATCCCCTGATCGCCCATCTTTTTCAAGAGCTCCGGGCGGTACTTGTGTTCCTTCTCATCCTCTTCCATGGTAGGCTTAATGTTCTTTACCGCAAAATCATACGCCATCTTACGCATCGATTCCAATTCTTCAGACCATTTAAAATCCATAAACTATCCTCTCCTTGGGGGTCGAATGTGAAACAATTAGCAAAGTATCCGCTATATTAGCAAACAGCATTTTCGATGTCAAGCTAATTCTGGCGCTACACGGGGGGAATGAAACAGCGGAAAGACCCTTCCGGTGGGGAAACGGCTAAGACGCTCTAGGCCGAAGCCAGGAATTTTTCGAGGGCACGTTCCTGAGAGCTGAAAGCAAGCTGGGGCATATCCGCCGGGGAAAAGTAACCCACGTCACACGCGTCGTCGCCCGCGGCCTCCACCCCCCCGGCCTTTTCAGCCCGGAAGGTCACCACAACGACTTCGCCGTAGGTCCCGGTCTGATCGGAGCACACATCGAGGAGTCCGACAATCAGACCCTCGACACCGGACTCCTCTTTCAGCTCCCTTAAGGCCGCTTCTTCGATGCTTTCCCCGCACTCGGCAAAACCTATGGGGAAGCACCACATGCCCTTCGCGGGCTCCTCGGCCCTTTTGACGAGGAGAAGCTCACCTTTTTCGTTCGAAAGGAGTATGGAAACCACGGGAAGGGGATTTTCGTAATAGACCCGGCCGCAGGTGCCGCAGACCTGCCGCTCCTTGCCCTCGACGACGCCCTTGCCCAGCCTATTGCCGCAGAAATTACAGAATATCCGCTCTTTCATTCTCCCACCACATAGTGCGCACACTCATTTCCACCAGGCCTCCGCCCCTCAAGGCGCCGCCTCATGTAGTATAGCCCACGGCGAAAGAGGGCGAAAGCTTTTTTTTGCCTCGGTTCTACGTCATATGGTATAAAGGATGATGATACGGAAGAGGCGATGTCTGCTGTTTCTCGTTCTACTCCTTGTGTGGGTTCCCCTGCTTTTGGGATGTACCCTCCCCAGCACCCCGCGCCGTTCACTCTCCGAGCTGAGGACGGCGCTTTTGGACCACGACGCTGATCGGGCCTTTCGCTATATCGATGCGGACAGCGTTGTAGAATGCCTGGTGAGGGACATTTTCCTGAAATATGAAAAAAAAGCGGATAACCCCCTTGAAGTGCTCGGTCTCATGGCGGGCCGGCAGGCAGCCTCGGCAATGATGCCGGGGATCAAGGATCTGGTCCGAAAGCAGCTCAAGGAAGCAATCACCTCATCCGACAAAGCGGGCTATTTTCAAGACATCAGGAGGGCGAGCGTCTGGTATCTGAATATCGACGTCGAGGGAGATACCGCCCTGGTCGCGCCCAGGGGCAAATCGGACATAAGGTTCAGGATGGCAAGGACGGACGAGGGGCGCTGGCGGATCGTCGAGATCATCCGTGAGTGAGTGAGTGAGCGCCGCAGGTCCTAAGGAGGAGGAAAAATCATGGTCATCGGCGAGATCGAGAGGGGCGAAACCGAGGTACTGAGGGTCAGCACCGAGGAATATAAGGGACGGAAATACATCGATGTGAGGATTTATTTCGAGAACGACGAAGGGGAGTGGAAACCGACCAAGAAGGGCATCACGATTCAGCCCGAGCGGCTCGACCTCTTCATGGAGCTGATCAGGAAGGCCGGGGAGACCTTCTAGCAGTCGCGCAAAACCTTCCGATTATATCCATCTGCTTTGTCGTGCCGCCCGGCCAGGGCACTACGGAGGCCGGCGCGGCTTGTCATATCCTACCTTTCGTGTCCTGCCTCCGTTCCTTCAGGTTTTCTTTGAGGCTGAGGGTGTTGTGGTTCCTTACCCTGGGGTTTCTGGACCTGAGGTTTCTGGACCTGGGCTTTCTGGCCCTCTGGTTTCTGAGCCTGGGGTTTCTGAACCTCTGGTTTCTGGACCTGGGGTTTCTGAACCTCTGGTTTCTGGACCTGGGGTTTCTCTGCCTGAGGTTTCTGGACCTGCGGTTTCCGAGCCTCTGGTTTCTGAGCCTGGGGTTTCTGAGCCTGGGGTTTCTGAACCTCTGGTTTCTGGACCTCGGGTTTCTGGACCTGGGCTTTCTCTACCTGAGGTTTCTGGACCTGCGGTTTCCGAGCCTCAGGTTTCTGGACCTGCGGTTTCCGAGCCTCAGGTTTTTGCACCTGGGCTTTCTGACCCTCAGGTTTCTGAGCCTCGGGTTTCTGGACCTGGGCTTTCTCTACCTGAGGTTTCTGGACCTGGGGTTTCTGGACCTGGGGTTCCTTACCCTGATGTTTCTGGACCTGAGGTTGTCTCTGTTGCTGATGTTGCTGAACCTCGGGCCTCTGCTGATATTGCTGTTGCCTTTGCTGTCTTAGTACCTGTCTCTGTTGTGGCGGTCGGGGCTGATAGCCCTGGACGCCCCAGGTTCCTTGCCTTTCCCAATGTCGATCATTATGCCAGCTCTTCCAGTTCTGTTGAAGCCGTTGGTCGGGAATCCGCTCATAGTTCCACCGGTGCCCGTTCCAATTATGATCTCTGTAGTATCCTCTCCAACCCGGGTCTACATCGAAATAAAAACTTGGAACATTAGTATAATAACCCCAGCCCTGGTTATAATAATGCGAGCGATACCACTGACCTTCCCATAGGCGCCACCACCAGCCATTCCAGAAGAACAAGTCTGCATCTATATCAGGAGCAGCATACACATCGTCCGTGTCGGGCATCGCTATCACATCCGGAGGCGCCTGAGATGCGATGGGTGGCGGCAGAGAAGCAGGTGCTTCAGACGCTACAGGTGCTCCGGACGCTACAGGTGCTCCGGACGCTCCCTTCTCCGGCGCCGGAGCTGCCGCCGGTTTCGGCGACTCCTGTGATTGATTGCAGCCAATCAAGGTAAAAGCCGCAAGAAACGTCATAGCTGCAAATAACACCACTAATTTCTTCATATGCTTCCGCCTCCTTATCTTTCAGTAATTCAATACCTCGTCGGCCGTTCTTCCCCCCCTCCGTACAGCATGTTTAGTCTATTCTGACACCCTGTCGAGATAACGTCAACAAAATTCTATCAACTGAGGGGTCCCTGACCGGAGATTTAAGGAAGCAGTCGGGTAGGCACTCCACCTACTGCTGGCGTAGTTGCGTATGTCCGGAAAAACAAAGATTACGCTTCGGAAGCGAGAGGAACTTATTTTTCCGGAACATGGCGTTTTTTCTTGATACTTGATAATGCGCGGTATAACATGACAAAACACTTTGTAAAAACCACACCATCCGCGACGGTGGGACGGGAGGCCAAAGGGTCTCGGTTGTTCCCCTCTGTCTGTTCATCGGCAAGACCGCAGTGTTGCCGGATACAGCACTCTAGTCGAGCAGCCGCTTCTTCCTCTTCACCGCCGGGGTAGAACGTGTGAAAAAATTGCCTTTTTGTCGTCACCCCGGCGGACGCCGGGGTCCAGGCCCTTTGTAATGTACTGAAAAGCTGGATTCGGGCTTTCGCCGGAATGACGGCAAAGGGTCCTCAAACGATTTTTTCACACGTTCGTATCCGGAGGGACATCCTGCAATCCTCCCGTCAAACACAAAGTTCATTGATAATGGGCCCTGCCCCTGCCATGGTATGTCGGGGTCGTCCCCGCCCCTGTCTTACATTATGAGGAGAGCAGGGGCTGTCGGAGCGCCTCATCACCCCCGGGCCAAGCCGTCCCTCTTCGTGGGCGAGGCGGCGTGCCCTGCTGTCATGGTGAGGCCCTGTCTACAGATCGTTGATCCTCTTCATGTCGATTTCCTTCAGGACCTGAATGCCTTTCGCCTTCATGGTTTCGAGGGCCTTCGCTGTTGTGTCGGGCGCCACGCCCTTGCACAGACCTTCGATTACAACGACTTTGTACCCATTCGCTGCCGCATCGACGGCGGTTGCCATAACGCAGTAATCGGTAGCAAGCCCATAGACCACAAGTTTCTTAATGCCCGCGGCTTTGAGGATAGTGTCCATTTCGGTCCTGGCGCCGCCGTCATCCTGGAAACCCGAGTAGCTGTCGAATTTCGGGTCCTGCCCTTTCTTGACTATTGCCTGAAAGATATTGTTGTCGAGGAGGACCTTGGCGCCGTCAGTCCCCTGGACGCAATGGTCCGGCCACAGCACCTGGGTCCTGCCATCTATCTGGATGGCCTCGAAAGGTTTTTTACCTGGATGGTTGCCGGCAAAGGAAATATGGCTGGTTGGATGCCAGTCCTGGGTGCCGTAGACGACAAATCCGGTTTCCTTGAAGAGGGCCGTGGCGCCCGCAACCTTCTTGACGTATGCTTCGTCTGCCCCATTGACCGCCAGGCTCCCTTTCTTCCACGTGGTGAAATCACCCTGCATATCAACGACGATCACACCTGTCTTCTCACCGGCTGCAACTGCCGACAAGGGAGCCACACAGAGCAGCATCGTCAGAATAACTACACCGTCAATGAAAATCATCATGTTTCTCATAACCTTTCCTCCTTTGGTTTTGCGCATGGGGCGGCAGGGGCATTGTTTCATTCCGTACATGCTCATTCACCGGACCAGCGTGCCGGCCTTTCGGACTGCCGTCTCCTTATCCTCACATTATCGAAGAAATGGCGCAAGATTGCAACAACTATGTTCAGGCTTTCCGTCAGAAAGATGGTATTCATGCGCACCGGGTGAGAAACTGTCTTTCTCGGGAAGCGGCAGGTAAGCCGTCAAAAATTAATTCCACCCACAAGTCTTCGTGCCGATCTTCCATTCACCGGTACTTGATCGCGAGGATGAGCACGGTGGAGATGAGGACGAACGTGACCAGGTTGGCGATGATGATCGGGAGCGAGCGAGTGTACAGGCCGTAAATCAGCCACAGGAAGATGCCCGTCGAGTTGAGGCTTATCATGGCGAGGGAAAGGTCACTCGCCGATTTGATCCGCCACGTGCGGATTACCTGTGGCACGAAGGCGACGGTCGTGAAAGCGCCGGCGACGAGGCCGAGCACCATGATGGGGTCGATGTTCAGGGGCATGCGTGATACTTTAGCATATTTCGTTCCGGACGTCCCCTCGCCGTGCGCACACCCGAAGAAACGAAAAGAAACCTTGTTCTTGAAATAATGAAGCAGACATGCTAGAATGTACCGTTGAAAAGTGGGTTTGCCCCGCTTTTTTAGTTTAGGGACGTGCTTGAACACTGATACCGCAGCAGAGATCGTCGAGCAGATAACTCGCACCGTTGAGCCTATTCTTCAGGAATCAGCGATCGAGCTTGTAGATATTGAATTCCGGCCATCGGGGAAGCGGTGGCTCTTGAGGATCTATATAGATAAGGAGGGCGGGGTGAGTATAGCTGATTGCGAGCGGGCCAG
>Ga0187856_1000670_pt1 | contig 30011 bp, 26 predicted proteins | sample June2016WEW_8_40_FD_132443 | JGI IMG/M metagenome (GOLD analysis project Ga0187856, IMG submission 132443) | Peatland microbial communities from SPRUCE experiment site at the Marcell Experimental Forest, Minnesota, USA - June2016WEW_8_40 | ecosystem: Environmental > Terrestrial > Soil > Wetlands... | reverse complement strand
GTAGGCGGGAACCAGCCAGCCGAACGAGCGGAGCGCTTCAGAGATGTCATAGACGCTGTAGGGCAAGGTCTCTGTCAGGCGGAAGGCGAAGACGGGGATTCCCTCGGCTCTCGAGACGAGTGTGAACGGGCCGAACTGCTCGATCTCGGCGGCGAGCCACTGCGCGGTGTTCCGGCAGGTGGACTGAACCTCGCGGTAGCCATTGGCACCGAGGCGCAGGAAGTTGTAATACTGCGCCACCACCTGGGCTCCCGGGCGCGAGAAGTTCAGGGCGAACGTCGGCATCTCACCACCGAGGTAGTTGACCTTGAACACGAGATCGTCGGGCAGAGCCTCGCCGTCGCGCCACAGGATCCAGCCGACGCCGGGATACACGAGACCGAACTTGTGACCCGAGGTATTGATGGACTGCACGCGCGGCACGCGGAAGTCCCATTGGAGCTTGGGGTCGAGAAACGGGGCCACGAGCCCGCCGGATGCTCCGTCCACGTGCATCGGAACTTGCGGGCCACCTCCTGCGGCGAGGGCATCGAGTGCGGCGGCGATCTCGGCCACAGGTTCGTAAGCCCCGTCGTAAGTCGACCCGAGGACTGCCACGACCCCGATCGTGTTGTCGTCGCACGCTCTGGCGGCGCTCTCCGGCGTTAGATGGGCGGTCTCGGGTCCCACAGGGACAAGCCGGGCCTCGACGTCGAAGTAGCGGCAGAACTTCTCCCAGCAGACCTGGACGTTCGCTCCCATCACGAGATTCGGCCTATCGGCCGGGAGCCCCGCGGCACTGCGCCGCTGCCTCCAGCGCCACTTGAGGGCGAGGCCCCCGAGCATGCACGCTTCGCTCGAGCCGGTTGTCGAGCACCCGGTGGCGCCGGGGCCTTCAGCGTGCCAGAGCCGGGCGAGGATGTTCACGCAGCGCCGCTCTATCTCGGCGGTCTGTGGGTACTCGTCCTTGTCGATCATGTTCTTCGAGGCGCATTCGGCCATCAAGAGCTCGGCTTCGGGCTCCATCCAAGTCGTCACGAACGTCGCGAGGTTGAGTCGGGCATTGCCGTCCAGCATCAGCTCGTCGTGGATGATCTGGAAGGCGATCCGGGGGGGCATGCCCCTGTCGGCAATCCGAAGGCGTGGCACCTCGCCCACCTCCGCGTGTTGGGAGAACTGCGGCCGGAAGCTCAACTCGTCGTCGCTGGTGCCACCAGGCGTGTGAGGGTGCAAGGGCACGATCGGACCTCCTCGTCAGAGCCAACAGTACGGGGCCGCACCCGACGGTCGGGCGTTCGGCCCTTTGCCGCCTTGGCAGAGCTCATGGGCGCTCTGGTCGAGTCGGACGGGCCGTTGCCCGGGCGAACGCGGGACAAGGCCCTGAGGCCTGGGACGCCAGGCCTTGGCAATGCTCCGCCGTTCAGTCCGGCGCCAAGAGCTGTTTGTGCATCTGTAGCGAGACGGTCTCGTAGCCGGCCGACTCGTAGAGGTTGCGGGCGACGGTGTTCGGCCCGAAGACGTTGAGGCCGATCGCTCCCACGCCGCGGCGCGCGGTCTCTTGCTCGGCAAGCCTCAGCAAGGCACGGCCATAGCCCTTGCCGCGCTGGTCCTGCGCAACCTCGATTGAGTAGATCCAGGCACCCGGCCCATGTCGGCGCTCGAGACCCACCCACACGTGCCCTACCGGTTCGCCCCCGGCCGTCTCGGCCATGAGCAGCAGCATGCCAGGGGTCTCCACCCCCTGGGGCAGGAGCTCGGCAGTCTGCTCGGCCGAGCGGGCCTGCGCCTCTTGTTCGGTCCAGTTTCCGGCGCGGACATGCTTTGCGGCGTATTCGCGGACAAGCCGGTCCCGGAACGCTTCGAACTCGGCGGACGTCATCGGCCGCACGCTCAGGTTGTTCATCCCGGCAGCATAAGCAGCCTCTTCGCGCACTCATGCCTCTGGCCGGTCGCCGCCCGGCGCAACGCGCGTGGGCGACGGTGCCTGGTACTGATAGGCACTTTCCGTGCGGCTGAAGGCGAAGCCTTTCTCACCGAACAGCAGGCAGCACGCGTCGACCGCGGCGGGCTCGAACAAAATGCCGCGCCTCTCGGACCGTTTTCGAGGCGGTGTCGCTCCCGAGTGCCGGACGGTAGGGACGATCGGAGGACATCCTCGACGGTGTCCGCGACGGCGATGATGCGGGCCTCGATGACGATCCCGTCGCCGCTGAGTCCGTTCGGGTACCCGGAGCCGTCGAGCCGCTCATGGTGCTGGAGGAGCATCTCGCGGACTGGCCACGGGAACTGGATCCCGGCGACGATGTCGCAACCGGCCTGAGGGTGCAGTTTGACCAGGTCCATCTCGACCGGCTTGAGCGGACCAGGCTTGGAGAGGATCTCGGCCGGAACTGTCAGCTTGCCGACGTCGTGGATGCTCGCCCCCACCCGGACGCCCGCGGTCACCTCGGAGTCGATCCCCATCTCGACGGCGATGTCGCCTGCGAGGTCGGCAACCCGGCGCTGATGGCCCGCGGCGTACGGGTCGCGCAACTCAAAGGCCATTGCGACTGCCTGCACGGCCGCCGCGCTGCTCCCGTCGAAGCGCGCCTGGAGGATGGCGCGTTCCTCACGGCTGCGCAGTGAGTCAATGCCGTAGGCGATGTCCCTTGCCATGTCGGTGAGGACGCGGATCGTGTCGGAGGCGAAGACGTGGGGCCGCTCGGAATAGAAGGCGAGGACTCCGTAGTCCGTCTCGTTCGAGAACAGTGGCTACGCGAGAAGTGCCCGGTAACCGTGCTCAAGCGCGAGGCTCTGGTACGCCTGGGCTTCGGGCATCACGGGGCCATACTCTCGTGCCAACCAGTGAAACGATCATCCAAGGCGCCGCCTGTGAACTTGATCACGTCCTGGGGGTCGAGGATGGTGAATTGCTCGTCGGAGCGCAGTGTCTGGAAGAGATGCCGATTGAGCATTTGTGGGCGTGACCCGGTGTGAACATTGTCGAGGGTCGGTGCGGCGCCGAAGTTCGCTCCGGTCATCCAGACTTCCTTTCGGTGCCAGGCTTATCGCGAGGTTGCGCGCCACCCGAGTCTGCGGAACCGCCCTCGTATCGATCCTTTGGTTTCGAGCCTCACGGTACGAATATCCCGACGTAGCCCTCTTCTGAACAGTAACAAAGCGTCTCCTGAAGTGAAGTGAGAAGACAGGCGGATCAGCCCCTTATTCACCCTGTTCGCAGTGTGTCCGGATCGAGAGAGCAGGCGGTCTCGAAGGCCTTTGTCCCGGTAGCCAGGTCGACCCGAAGCGCAGCAATAGCGAGGCACGAGCCGGCACACGTCTCGGACTTCGGCGCGTTGGGAGGCGTAGCCCGGACGATGTCGTAGAGGCGCGGAGACACCGCTGTCCTGGCTTTGGCACTCGGCTGCCGCAAACGCAGCAGCGGGGGAACTGCGTAGGCGGTCGGGTTCGGGGCCCGCCCGCCGGTGGAAGCTCGACACTCATGTCCGATTTCCGCCAGACCCTGGGCGCGATGTCTGACAGACTCGGGGCATGGGGGACACAGCGACCGATGGCGAGCCGGCGAGGGACGCAATCTCGGCGCCGCTCGACGACGACGCCCGTTACCTGGCCGTGCGTAGCCGCGACGCCCGCTTCGACGGGTGGTTCTACGTCGCCGTCACCTCGACGGGCATCTACTGCCGGCCGAGCTGCCCGTCACCGCCCGCCCGGCTGTCGAGGGTGCGCTTTTTCCCAACGGCCGCCGCGGCACAGCGGGCGGGCTTTCGGGCATGCAAGCGCTGTATCCCGGATGCCACACCAGGGTCACCCGAATGGGACCGCCGTGCCGACGTGGTCGGCCGGGCGATGCGCCTGGTTGCCGACGGCGTCGTGGATCGCGACGGCGTGCCGGGGTTGGCTCGGCGTCTGGGCTACAGCGAGAGGCATCTCAACAGGTTGCTCCTGGCCGAAGTGGGAGCGGGCCCTCTGGCGCTCGCGCGGGCCCAGCGTGCTCAGACAGCGCGGGTCCTGCTCGAGACGACACAGCTCCGCGCGGCCGAGATCGCCTTTGCTGCCGGCTTTTCGAGTGTCCGCCAGTTCAACGAAACGATTCAGGAGGTCTTCGCCATCGTGCCGATGGAATTGAGGGCCCGCGCCCTTGCCAAGAGCGGGGCCCGTGTCGGCTCGTGGGCCGTGCCCGGGTCCATCGCCCTCAGGCTGGCGTACCGGTCGCCGCTCCAGCCGGCGCAGCTTTTCGGGTTCCTTGCCGCACGGGCGGTCCCCGGCGTCGAAGACGGTGATGCCGAGCATTACCGCCGCACGCTCTGCTTGCCGCACGGGTGCGGTGTGGCAGAGGTCGGCGTCCATCCCGGTGCGAGTGGCTACCTGCAGTGCGTGCTGGCCCTCGAGGACCTCCGCGACCTCACGGCGGCCGTACGCCGGCTGCGCCGGCTGTTCGATCTCGATGCCGATCCGGTTGCCGTCACCGAGGCGCTCGGCACCGATCCCGTTCTCGGCCCGTCGGTCAGGGCGATGCCGGGTCTCAGGACGCCTGGCCATGTCGACGGCGATGAGCTGGCATTCCGGGCGGTCCTCGGCCAACAAGTGAGCGTGGCTGGCGCCCGCACGGTCGCAGGCCGCATTGCGGCAGAACACGGGCGAAAGTTGCCGGACGCGGTCGGTTCGCTCCGGTGCCTGTTCCCGAGCGCGGCCGTGATCGCAGAGCTCGCGCCCGGTCGACTGCCGGTCCCGGCCGGCCGGGCGAAGGCCCTGATCAGGCTCGCGTCGGCCCTCGCGTCCGGAGAGGTAGTCCTCGACGCCGGTGCCGACTGGGACGCCGCCGCCGAGCGGCTGCTCGGCATCGGCGGCATCGGGCCGTGGACCGTGGCCTACATCCGTTTGCGTGCACTCGGTGATCCCGACGCCTTCCTGCCGAGCGACCTCGGAGTTCGGCGCGCCCTCGAGGCGCGTGGGCTCCCAGGTGATCCGCGCAGCGCAGCGTCACTGGCGGGGGCGTGGCGACCCTGGCGTTCGTATGCGTTGCAGTACCTGTGGGCCGGTCCGGTGATCTCCGGACGGGAGACGACAGATCGCCGCCCGACGGCGAGAAAGGAGCGAGCGGCATGACACCTGGTGCCGAGCAGGCAATTGCAGAGGGGACCGGCGCCGGCGCGCAGCCCGTCTTTTCGGCCATCTTCTCCGCGCCGATAGGCGAGATCCTGCTCGTCGCCGACGAGTCGGGACTTCGCGAGCTTCATCTTCCCGGCTCGTTCGCTGCTCGCGAGCTCTCTTCGGCCTCGGTGCCGGGTTGCCTCCCGCTCAGGAACGCCGTCGAACAGCTCGGGGCGTACTTTGCAGGCGAACTGACGCGCTTCGACCTCCCACTCGTCCTTAGGGGGACGGACTTCCAGGTTCGGGTCTGGCGGGCACTGGCCGACATCCCATACGCCAAGACCGAGAGCTATGGGTCTGTCGCCGCCCGGATCGGCAACGCCAAGGCGAGCCGTGCGGTCGGCATGGCGAACAACAGGAATCCGCTGGCCATCGTGCTGCCTTGCCACCGCGTCATCGGGTCCAACGGCGCACTCGTCGGCTACGGCGGGGGGATTTGGATGAAGGAATGGTTGTTGCGCCACGAGGCGGCGGTCCTCGAACGCAACGGCGCCACGCCTCGGTGAGCCCCGAGGCCTGACGGCGGCCGCTACCGTCATTACCGCGATGTGGAAGGAAGCCTCATGACGGCATCTCACCTCGCTCGGGAAGAGCGCGCCCGTCTCTGTACTGTGCTGACCGAGTCCGGCCAGGACGCGCCGACGCTCTGCGAAGGTTGGCTCACCAAGGACCTGGCAGCTCACCTTTACGTACGCGAGCACCGCCCGCTTGCAATGCCAGGGATCATGCTCGGCGGAGCGTTTGCCAAGCTCACCGCCGCGTCCATGGCGTCTGCGTTGCGGCGATACGGCTATGCGGGCCTGGTGGTCAGGGTGCGCTCGGGACCTCCTCTGGCGTGGCGGCCGTTCGACGAGCTCGCCAATGCCGTCGAGTTCTTCGTGCACACCGAAGACGTTCGTCGGGCGGTGCCGACCTTTGAGCCGAGGAACGACCCGCAGCTGGACGCAGCCCTCTGGACGACTCTCGGTCGGGCGTCCCGGTTGCTGACCCATAGGGTCCAAGGCGCCGGGCTCGACCTCGAGCGGCCCGACGGGGCACGCATTGCCGCTCGCCGCGGGCAACCTCGTGCTGTGCTCAGTGGCGGTCCCCAAGAGCTCGTGCTGTTCCTGCACGGCCGGAAAAAGGTCGCGAGTGTCTCACTGAGTGGACCTGATGAAGCCCAGAGGATCGTTCGCGAAGCTCTTTTCAGGATCTGACGGGCCGTGAACGCAAAGGCGCGAAAAGCCAGCGAGGGGCTGCAACCAGTTGACACCCCTACGAAAGGATCATCGTTCGTGAACCCTGGTGAGTGGGCGACACAACAGGACATCCATCCGCAGACCGCCTATCTGTGGTTCCGGACGGGCACGCTCCCGGTCCCGGCGCGCAAAATGGGCAAGCTCATCTTGGCCGGTGACCTCGAGGCCAGCTCTTGGCCGGTCAGGCCTGCGCAGGTGTTGCCCAAAGTGGTGCGCTGCCAGTTGGGGTAGGCCTCCTGCATCGGGCGGTGGGCGCCCGGGAGGGGACCGTCGGCTCGGACTTGGACCGACCCTGCCCAGGTCATGGGCGGACGATTGTGCTCAGGACCCGGACCCGAAGCCGCCGCCGTCCGCCCGTCTGGCCGCTTCCCTGGCGCTCTGGCGCTCCGACAGCCGAGCGGCATAAGCGGCAGCTTCGCTCCGCCTGTCCATCCCGAGCTTGGAGAGCATGCTCGAGACGTAGTTCTTGACGGTCTTCTCCGCCAGGTAGAGGCGGTCGGCGATCTGGCGGTTCGTCAGTCCCTCGGCGACGAGGTCGAGCACGCGTCGCTCCTGATCGGAAAGGCGGTCCAGGCGTTCGTCGCGTGTCGGCCCGTCCCGAAGGCGATCGAAGACCCGCTTTGTCATCGACGGGTCGATCAGGGACTCACCCCGCCCGACCCGGCGCACGGCGTCCAAGAGATCGTTGCCGCGGATCTGCTTCAGCACGTACCCGGAAGCTCCCGCCATGATGGCGGCGAAGAGGGCCTCGTCGTCGGCGAACGACGTCAGCATCAGGCACTGGATGCCAGGCAGCCGTGAGCGCAACTCGCGGCAGACCTCGATGCCGTCACCGTCTGGGAGCCGGACGTCGAGGACCGCCACGTCGGGACCGAGCGCGATACCGCGCGCGGTCGCCTCGGCAGCCGTTCCGGCCTCGCCGACGACTTCGATGTCGCCTTCGGCTTCGAGCATGCTCCGCAAGCCGCTTCTCACGATCTCGTGATCGTCCACCAAGAACACACGCAAAGCCATGTGAGCCCTCCGTCGGTCTCCTGAGACCTTAACGGCCGGGCGGGTGACTACCGGGGGGCAGCTGCGGGACGATGTCAGGACCGAGGGAGCGGTAGTGATCGCGCCAGATGAGGCGATAGACGCCCAGCCACCTCGGTATGGACCTCAACCCGGGGATGAACGGCAGCAGGGCCAACAGCACTGTGAGCAGCATCATGATCGCCCACACCTCGACATCGCCGTTGGTCGAGGTGTTCATCGGCGGGACCTGGTACCACATCGTGTAGAGCCAGAGCCAGGCCTGACCGGGGAAGTTCCCGGTCTCGTTCATCATTCCCCATTGGCTTCCCTGCAGATGGCGCAGCCCCGCCTGGTCTGCGAGATACGTGCCGTCGGCGATGAACAGGAGCGGATTGGTGTAGTTGGTCGCGTACAACTGAGGCGAGGCGAGCAGGGCCCCGTCCAGGGCGCCGCTTCTCGCCATCGACTCGAGGTTGGCGATGAGGACTCCGAGCGGGCCGTAGGGGCCGGCCTTCACGACGAGCTGGCCATTGGAGAAAGTCGCGTTGGCGACGACCTTTTCGTAGGCGGCGTCCCAGTTCGCCCGCTGCGTCGCCGAAGCGCCCTGGTACTCGGCGAGGGCGGCAGCGAGAGCCGGGCGGTCGGGCAGTGTCGCGAGGGGCTTCAGCACGAAGTCCTGGGCGGTGTTGATCGGGATCCTGGCTCCGACAGCCCGCTCGATCGAGACCGGGCCGAGCTTCTGGCCGGCGCCGGGCGTGTTGTTGTACGGCGGGCCGTAAGTCGCCAATGCGCTCGTTCCGTCGAGCTCTGTCATCGCTGTCTGGGCGAAGTCCACCGGCGCCGCGTTCGACCACGACTTCACGGTCACGGGATGCTCGTCGGGCGACGAGAACACGACGGCGCAGATGACGACCAGGAGAAGGACGACGAGGAAGCAGACGAAGACCTCTTTCGCCACGTCGTAGGGTCGGTATGCCCCCTGCCACTCGACGACGTCGCGGTCCGGCTTGAAGCGACGAGCGGTGTGGGCACGCGGGTTGTCAGTTGCGAGGGTCGCGCTCATGACTCGTTCTCCGGCTGGTTCCACGACAGCTCTTCGGGCAGGCCCGGCGCTTGATCACCGGAACCTGTCGCCTGCACCGTCGAAGCTGGCGGAGCGGTCTGATCCGCCGAGGGCTCAGGGTTATTCCCGAGCACCGGCACGGAGGCAGCGCCCGGGGCCGCCGCGGCGAGGCTGAGCCCGGCCTGTGCGAGCTGGGCTTCGGTCGGAGCGAAGGGCGGAACGACGCCGCGGCGCCTAACGAGCAGGACATGGAGGCCGATGATGAGAAGCACGACACCGGGGAGCAGCACGATGTGCCACATCAACATCTGGCCGAAGTTGAGGACGTTCCAGAAAGCACCGGCGCCCGTGGAATTGATGCCGTCCTTCGCCTGGGTGCCGATCCATTCCGAGTCGAAGTTCTGCTGGGAGAGGTAGCCCGTGAATGCCGTCCCGATGGAGACGGCGAACGCGATGACGCCTGTTATCCAGGTCGCCTTGCGCCGGCCGCGCCATGCCGCCATGAAGAACTTCACCCACAGGTGCACGACCATGAACATGAAGAAGAGCTCGGTGCTCCACAGGTGCACCGAGTTGACGAACAGCCCGACGTTGGAGTTGTGCCACCAAGCCGGGCCTTCGACGGCGAGCACCGCGCCGGACAACAGCACGACTCCGAACGCCGCGATCGACAGTGCGCCGAAGACGTAGGCCCACGAGGCGACATAGGCGGGCTGGCGGTCGGGCAGCAGGCGTTCCGGCGGCAACGCCTTGACGGCCGAGTCGCGGAGCCTGGCGGTCCAGTTGCCCTTCTCGGCGGCGACGGTAGAGGTCTCGGCGGCCGTTGGGCTCATTTCCGCCTCGTTTCGTGCTTGGGGAACGGCAGCACGATCGCGGCCACGAGCATGACGATCATCACCGCGATGATGATCAGGTTTGCGAGCGAGATCTGAACTACTCCCCAGCTGATGTATTTGCCTGTCCCGCCCAGGTGCACGAGCGCTGCGAGCAAATCCATCCCCCCTTTCACTTGAGCGTGACTCCCGGTCGTCACGTTTCATCGCATCTTGACTGCGGCTCGTCACGAACCCTAGGGCCGAAAGTCCCTACTGTGCTCACGGATAACATGCCACGGTGAGCTGGGCGTGCTTCGCGGTCGGTGTCGTGGCGCTCGTGCTCTCGCTCACTTCCCTGGTGCCGCTGCGCGGACCGGTGGGCTCAGGCTTTTCCTTCGTGCCGAGTTGGATCGTCGGTGAGGCGCCGCTGCACTTTCTCGCCGTGGTTGCCGGCACGACGATCGGCTGCGGGTTGGAGGGCGGACTCGGGAGCTGGCCGGGTCGGGTGGGTCTCGCGCTGAGTTCGGTGGCCTGCGCGGGCCTGGTGGCGCAGTTCGTTTCCGGCCTCCGGTCGCGGAGGTGCTTCGAGTCCGCGCTCGCCGAAGCGGGCCAGGAAGTGCCGCGGCGGAGATGGAGCGCGCAAGACTCACGCCGCGTTGCTGGCGCCGTGCCGATCCGGCCACGGGGTGTCGAGCGGCTGCGCAACATCGCCTATGCCGCTGACGCGGGCCACCTCCATAGCCTCGACCTCTACCGCAGAGTTGGGGTTGAAGGTCCCGTTGCCGCGCCGGTGCTCCTGTACTTCCACGGCGGTGCCTGGGTGATGGGCGACAAGCGCGAGCAGGGCATCCCGATGCTAGAGCATCTCGCCGAGAGGGGCTTTTTGTGCGTGACAGCCAACTACGCCCTGAGCCCGAAGGCGAGATGGCCGTGTCACGTCCTCGACTGCAAGCTGGCGCTCGCCTGGGTGAAGCGCCACATTGCGGAGTACGGGGGTGATCCCAGTCTCGTGTTCTTGTCGGGCGGCTCGGCCGGCGGGCATCTTGCCGCGCTCGTGGCGCTCACCGCCAACGACGCGGTCTGGCAGCCCGGCTTCGAGGACGAGGACACATCGGTTGCGGCTTGCGTCCCGCTCTACGGCGTCTACGACTTCGTGGATCCCGAGAGGATCGGCAACGCCAACCTCACGCCGATCCTGGAGCATCGAGTGTTCGCCGAGGCCGGCGCCGAGGTGTTCGCAGCGGCATCGCCGATCTCGAGGGTGAGCGAGTCGGCGCCCCCGTTTCTGGTTGTCCACGGCCGCAACGACGTCCTGGTCCCCGTCCTGAGCGCCCGGGCGTTCGTGGCCGCTCTGCGGGCCAGGAGCACTCAGCCCGTGGCCTATGTCGAGCTACCTCTCACCCAGCACGCCTTCGACAACTTCTGGTCGCCACGGACAGTGCATTTTGTCCACGCCCTCGAGGTGTTCACGGCTCGAGTCGTCGCGTCCCGGTCCGCGGAGAAGGAGGTGGGAAGGTAGGCCGACGGGCTCTGCCGACCTACCATGCAGCAGATGGCGACCGCGGGAAGGCAAGACCGGCTTGAGCGGATGACGAACCTGGTCCTGGTTCTCCTCGAGGCGTCACGCCCACTTTCCCTGCGTGAGATCGCCTCGGTCGTCGTGGGCTACCCGCAAGGCAAGGAGGCGAGCCGCCAGGCCTTCGAACGCGATAAGCGGGCACTTCGTGAGCTCGGGATACCGATCAGCGTCGAGCCCCTGGCGGGTGACGAACAACTCGGCTACCGCATTCACCCCGAGGACTACTACCTTCCCGATCTGCGTCTCGACCCGGACGAGGAGCGGGCCCTGAGCTTCGCTGTCGCCGCGGTGCAACTGGGTGGCGCGGCAGGCCGGGACGCGGTAGCCAAGCTCGGCGCGACGGGAGAAGTCCCCGAGCCGGGCCTTCCCCCGATAGCCGTCCTGCCGTCGTTGCCCGCTCTCGGTCCTCTTCACCAAGCAGTGCGTGAGAGGGCGCTCGTGTCTTTCGGTTACCGGGGGCGGCGCCGCGAGGTGGAGCCGTATGGGCTCACTTTCAAGTTCACGGCCTGGTACCTCGTCGGACGCGACAGGACAGCCACCGACGCAGGGCTGCGCAGGTTCCGCGTCGACCGTTTCGAGGATGTGCCGGTCCTCGGTGAGCCCGCGGCCTTCGAACTGCCGGCGGGATTCGACTTGGCCGAAGCCGTGCGTTTCCTGCCTTGGCAGCTCGGAAGGAGGCCAACCGACGCCGAGGGCTGTGAGTCGCCCGCGGTGGCGGTGGCGATGGTCGTGGACGCCCGGCTCGCCCGCAGCGTTGTCGCCACCGTCGGCGCAGGGTCGGTGGAGGCGTGGGAGCCGTCCGGTGCCGTGCGCCTGCAGTTGCTCGCGCCGGAAGAGGACGCGTTCGTCGACTGGGTCGTCGGTCTCGGCGACACGGCCGAGGTGCTCAAGCCCCCGGAGCTACGCGCGGCCGTCGTCCGGCGGCTCGAGGATCTGGTGGTCATTTCGGGGCGGGGAACGGATCTTTCGAACGTGACCCGATCGTCGCCGGCTGCGGCGGCGTCGCCTGCAGGTGCGGCGGTCCCGCCTGATGTCGGCTCGGTGGGCGTTCCATCACCCAAGCGCGCCATGCCCGCCCCACAGGCGACAGCAGGCGACCGGCTGAACCGGTTGCTCGCGATCCTCGTGTACCTCGCGAAGGTGCGCGAGGCGCGGCTCGAGGATCTGGCTGAGCGCTTCTCGGTGTCGGCGACCGAGCTGCTCCACGACCTCGAGCTGGCCGCCTGCTGCGGCGTGCCGCCGTACACGCCCGACCAGCTGATCGACCTGTTGATCGACGAGGACCGTGTTGTCGCCGAGGGCCTGCGCGAGCTTGCGCACCCTCGCCGGTTCACGCCGGAAGAAGGGCTCGCCCTCGCCGTGGCCGCGCGGGCGCTGCTGGCGGTTCCGGGAGCCGACGACGAAGGGGACCTTGCCAGCGCTCTCACAAAGCTCGAGGCGGTGCTCGGGTCCTCACGTCTGGCCGTGGAGGTCGACTCGTCGCCATCGCTCGGCCCGCTGCAGGCGGCGCTCGCAGCGGGCGAGCAGGTCGAGATCGACTACTTCGGCGCCTCCGCCACGGTGCCCTCGACCCGCCTCGTCGATCCGTACCAGGTGGTTGTCCGGGAAGGGAAGTGGTACCTGGATGCTTGGTGCCACAAGGCAGGCGGGCTGCGGCGCTTCCAGATCGACCGCGTGCAGGCTGTGCGGCCGACGGGGCGGCGGGCGGAGAATGCCGGCTCGATCCCGGCCGAGGTGCGCGAGGCTCTGTCGCGGCCGGAGGCTTTCCTTGGTGCTTCCGAGGCGGTGATGGCGACGGTCGTTCTGCCCTCCGAGGCGCGCTTTGCCGTGGAGGGGCTCGTTACCCAGCCTCTCGAGGAGACAGGAGACGGCCGAGTCGTGGCGACAATCCCCGTCAGCGACGCCGAAGGCTGGTTCGGTCGTCTCCTCCTGCTCTTGGGACCCGGCGCCGAGGTGATCGACCCGCCGGTGCTGCGTGACGCGGGGGAGAAGGCCGCCCGCCGCGCCTTGGATCGCTACAGCACTCAGCCTTCACACCCGAACCGGTAGGTACCGCGGTCGGGCCCTTGAGTAACCAGGGTGGGTGCTGAGTGTCGCCAAGCTGGCTCGGGGCAGGGAGGCGTACTACCTCGAAACGGTGGCCCCAGGCCGTGAGGGGAGAGGTGTCCTCGCCGAACCCGAAGGGCGTTGGCTCGGTCGGGCAGCCTCGACGCTTGGCCTGGTCGGGACCGTTGACGGCGCTCAGTTGACGGCGCTTCTCGCCGGTGTCGACCCGCGCACGGGCGAGATCCTCTCGGCGTACCATCACAGGGTCCGCGTCGTCGCCTACGACTGCACGTACTCGACGCCGAAGTCGGTGAGCGTGCTGCACGCCCTCGGTCCAGAGGAGATCCGGGCGCAGGTGCGCGCCGGGCACGAACAAGCCGCCGCGGCCGCCCTCGGGTATCTGGAGCGTCGTGGCGCCCGCGTACGGCGCAGCCTTCAGCGAGGGCAAGCCGCATCGTCTCTCCCAGCAGGTGGTTTTGTGGCCGCGGCGTTCCTCCACAGGACAAGTCGCGCCCCTGACCCTCATCTCCACAGCCATGTCCTCGTCGCCAACCTGGCGCCGGGACCGGATGGTCGCTGGTCGGCTCTCGACGCCCGTGGACTGTTCCTCGAGCTGGGCACAGCCCGTGACCTGTACGAAACCCAGTTGCGCTGCGAGCTCACGGGTCGCCTGGGGGTTTCGTGGCGCGAGCTCAAAGGTGCTTGGGCGGACCTCGTGGGCATCGAGCCGAGCGTGAGGCGGGCCTTCTCCCGTCGCTCAGCCGATATCGAGGCAGCCCTCGAGCAAGCCGGCCGGTCCGGTCCACGAGCGGCGCGTATCGCCTCGGTGAAGACGAGGCCGGAAAAGGACCTCGGGACCCCGTACGAGGAACTCGTGGACGCCTGGCGCGAGCGCTCTTACCGGCTCGGTGTCTCCGATGCCAGGATCGCCGGCGTGGTGGGACGGCCGCTTTCCGCCCGCTCCGAGGCAATGGCCACGAGGGAGCCGGGAGCGGGCGCCGAAAGCCGGTGGGCCGAACAAGCCCTTGGCGAGCACGGCGTCACCGCCCGGGACGGCACGTGCCGGCGGGGTGATCTCCTCCGGGCACGTTGTGCCTCGTTGCCGTTCGGCGCCGCCGTCGAGGACGTCGAGCTCGAGGTGGAAGAGCTATTGGCCGAGGGTCTCCTCGTCGCCGTCCCGCCACCGGCCCACCCGTTCGGTCGCGTGCTCAAGGGAGCGTCCCGCCGGGGGATCCCAGGCGGTATCGCCGAGCCCATGTACACGACACCCGCCATTGTCCAGCTTCACGAGAGGCTCGCGAAGACCGCTTGCGAGCACGCGGAGAGCGTCCAACTCGTTGCTTATCGCCCCGGCGGACGGCTCGAGGCGCTCGACGCGATCGCCAGGGTGTCCGGTCCGGGCTCGTCCGTCGCCGCAATCGCGCCCGGACGGGCGGCAGCGGCCTCGTTCGAGGCGGCCACCGGCATCGAGACGACGGCGGTCGGCGAAATGCCGTCGGCTTGGGACTGGACCGGCGACGTCGTGGTTGCTGAGGCGCAACGCATGGGGCCATGGGAGCTCTCGTCGGTCGTCGAGTCTTCGTTGGCGGCGGGCGGCCGTGCGATCCTGTTCGCGCCGTCAACGGCGCTCGGCGCCCGGTTCGCCACGGTCGCCATCCTTGCGCCGCACCTTGCCCCGTTCGCACGGGTTGACCTCTCTGATTCGCCGAGCGTTCGCGGGGGCGGAACAAGCGTGGCGGAAAGGTACTCTTTCGCCGGGCGCGAGGTCCTCGTCGTCGGAGACGGCCCCGCAGCGCGAGAGGCACTGCTCACGGCGTGGCGACAGGGCAGGACATTGGGTCAGCGGTCACTTGTCGTGGCGAGCGACGAAGCGGTCGTCGCCTCCTTGCGCGTGTCGGTCTGCGACGCCGGTGGCTCGTCCGACGACGTCGTCGATGGGCGTCGGCTGGCGGGCCGGCTTGCGGGGTGGCGCGCAGGACCCGGCCCACCTGGCCAACTTGTCGTGTTAGGCACACTGCCGAACGGCGTCGGGGCCGTAGCGCCGCGCGAGTGCGTTCACGTGGCAATCGTCCCGCCACAGTGCCAAGCAGGCGAGCGGCTCGGGCGGGCAGCGGAGGTAGCCCGGCCGCGGTACCTGGTCTCCGAGCTCGGGGCGGTCCGGTCCAGCGCTCCGGATCGAGCGGCCTGGCGCGCCGGAGCGACGGTGATCGAGACCTTTCGTCACCGCTTCGCGATCGTCGATCACGAGCATGCAATCGGCGATCCGACGACGCTGCGGTCCCTCGACCGTGCCGGAGACGTGGCAGACACGCGGCTCGAGCTCCGCAATGCGCTGCGGACGATGGAACAGGACGCGCCGTCGATGGGCCGCCGAACGCCGGGATCGCGGGGACTTTCTCGCTGAGAAACCCGGCACGGCGGGCCGGGCCAAGAGCGGGAAAGCTCAGCTCGGACCGATTGTCCGATCGCGGCCAGATGTGATCGCCCGGACCGCTGGGGTAGGTATCGCCACTCCGTGGCGCGCCAGGACATGCGCTCGGCTGTTCATGACCACTTCGCGCCATGGTGAGCTCGAGTACCAAGGCGTCATCTGCAAGAAGCCGGGCTCGGCGCCCTCGATGCCGAGGACACACCCGTGATGTCCTCGGGCGACGGCGTCGACAGGAAGGATCCGGTCCTTGCGCATGGAGATGGTCCGCGTCGTGGTTCGTCCAAACGCGCCGCGCCCGCCGCGTCGCGCCCCACGGGTCACAGACACCGTCGGCACCTCGTGCTCGCCGGCCAGAAGAGAGATCGCCTCGAGGGTCCGGGTGTCGCCGATGCCCGGGAACACGAGCTTGGTCCCGAACAGCGACAGGAATCCATCCGCCTCGCGGTCCCACCGTGCCCGGGCCTGGGCAAGGTCCTGCAGGCAGGCCAAGGTCACGACGCCTTGACTGCCACCCTCGGCGACGAGCGTCGGGAGATCGTGGAGGGGAGCGATGTTCGCGAGCTCGTCGAGCACGAGAAGAAGTGGAGGTCCCGAGGACGCCTGCGACGTTCCCGTCCAGGCACCATCAGAGGAGGCGACCGTCGCGCTGAGCGAGTGCTGATAGGCGGCCGACCGCACCTCGCGGAGAAGCCCTGCAACCAAAGGGGCAGCGTGCCGCTGATGGTCACTGCCGGCGCACACGTACAGTGTCGCCCGGCTCTCCACCAGCTCTGCTGCATCGAGGATGCGGCCCTGTGCGGAGGCGAGAGCGGCATCGGTCCGGTAACCGGCGAGCACGCCCGAAGCCGTGGACCATATCCCACTCTGTTCGCGCGCTTCGGTGGCGGCTATGCCTTCCAGGAGATCGAGCGCCCGTTCGGCTCCGTGACGAGCCAGCGCGCTGCGCGCCTCGTCAGGATCGTGCCTGTTGACGGCCGCAAGCACCTCGTGCGCCGGCCTTTGTTCGAGGGCGGCTGCGTGGAACACGCAAGCGAGCAGCGCCCCTGCGCGTTCGCTCCAGTGCGATGCTTCTCCGCGATCGCCGCCCGGGCGCGCGGCACGAACCATGGACTCGGCGACGAGAACCGCCCCGTCCCATTTGCCTGCAAGGCCAAGTGGGGACCAGCCCACCGGTTCCACCCCTTTTGGACAGGGCACCGAGCTGCTGGGATCGAAGAGCAGGACAGGCCCTATGCGAGACCTGGCCGCCCAGGTCGAGGCGAGGACGTCGGCCTTCGTGGATGCTGCGATCACTGGGCCACAGGCCGCGAGAACGTTCGGGATGACCACGGCAGCGGTCTTTCCGGAACGTGGTGGGCCCAACAGGAGGACTCCGTCCTGCGGACGGGCGAAGATTGGGGCATTCCGGGCCCCGAGCGAGGATCCGAGATAGATGCCATGGCCGTACTGCGCCGAGGTGGCGAGCGCCAAAGCCTGCGGGTCATATGGGGGACCGGCCATCTCCGAGTCCTAACCGCAGTTCCTACCAGGAGACATCATGGTGCGGCGCCCGGACAAGGCGGTTGGTGGCGCTGCACGGCCCGTGGCGTGCCCGACATCCAGCAAACCCAAGAGGATCGCGGGTCGTTCCGAAGTTCCACTTGGCGTGGGTGGGGGATTCCAGGCGAATTCTGCGCTGCGAGGACCCGGCGCGACGCGTGACAGGGAAATTGCCGGTTTTGCAGCGTCCCGCGAGCGAGCAAAGCGTCGGGGCGCTCGGGCGGCTCGAGATGCCCATCGCGGCGACAACGCCAGCCGGCGTGAAACAAACACCTTGTTTTATAAGGCAGAACTCGCCCCGGAGTGCGCCAGTATGAGCGGTCTCGGGTGCGGAAGAGGCCATAGAATAAAGGAGTCGCGTGCCCCCAATCCGAGAATGCTTGATTTCCGCGGGAAAATCACCTTGTATTGCGGAAGGTCGGACAATATGCCAGGAGGCGAAATTGAACAGGACAGAACTCGTCGGCGAGGTCGGCGAATACGCAGGGCTGACGAAGAATCAGGCGGAAAAAGGTTTGGAAGCGTTCGAGTACGTGATCAAGTCGGCGTTGCGTCGCAACGAGACGGTTCGGATCACTGGCTTCGGAACCTTCAAGGTCCGTGACCGTGCGGCACGACGTGGCCGCAATCCGCAGACTGGAGCACCCGTGAAGATCAAGGCATCCAAGGGAGTTGGTTTCGCAGCCGGGGCGGGGTTGAAGACTGACCTGAACTCGCGCACCGCGTTGAAGAAGCCCGTACTGCCCGCGGCCCCGGTGGCCGCTGCGGCCCGTAAGGTCGCAGCCCCGGTAGCTGCACCGGCAAAGAAGGCTGCACCGGCAAAGAAGGCTGTGCCGGTGAAGAAGGCGCCTGTTGTCAAGGCACCTGCGAAGAAGGCACCAGCCAAGGCACCTGCGAAGAAAGCACCTGCCAAGGCCCCGGCCAAGAAGGCCCCGGCCAAGAAGGCTGCGCGGTAGCAAGCTAGAAGGCCTTTAGCCAAGCCAGTTATCGACGGGGCCTCGCGGCGCGCTGTTGCCGCGAGGCCCCGTCGCGTTCGTCGCGCGTTTTGCAGTTGGGTGAGCGGAGCGCGAGCCGTGAGGCGGCCGGAGAAACCTGGAGTCCGGCTCCTAGAGATCGTCGAGGCGCTTAAAGGCTTCGGCTGCGGCAAGGCCGCCTTTGCGCCCGTTGTCTGTGAGCCGCTCGGTCACGCGGCGCTTGAACCCGACCACTTCGGGGTGTTCGCCGTATTCCAGGGCGTTCGGTTCGGCTATGCCCATAGTCGAGCGCAACTGGCTGCGATGCTCCAAGAGCGCCGCGAGCTTCGCGTCGACGAACTGCGTCACATCCTCGAGATGATCCGGCTCGTCCGCTTCGAACAGCAAGAGGGTCTTCGGCCGGTGCGGCAGGGCGTCGAGTTCCGGGAAGAAAAGCGGGTCGCGGGCTGCGACGATCCCGTCGGTGACGAGAAAGCCGGCGTTACGGTGGTCAGGGTGCAGGCGGTAGCGCTTCCACGGGTCATGGCCGAGGACCACGTCGGGGCGGATCTTGCGGATCCAGGCTGCGACCTCGAAACGCTGGCGGAGTCCCGATTCGAGCTCACCGTCAGGCCAGCCGAGGAAGACGACCTCACCCTTGCCTCCGAGCGCTATCGACGCCGCCCGCTGTTCATTGCGACGTGTCAGGACGAGCTCGGCCGGGTCGTGGGTCGGGTCCCAGGTTCCTTTGGACCCGTCCGTGCACACGAGGTGGAAGATCTCGCAACCATTCGCCGCCCACTTGGCGAGCGTTCCGCCGCAACCGAACTCGATGTCGTCGGGATGGGCGCCGACGGCGAGGGCACGTTTCGGGACCGGCAGGTTCGATTCCATGGGCTTACGTTGCCACGTTGAGGAGCGCCAAGTCCTCTGGTAGGTCGATGTCGAACGCGAGGCGGCGGTCGTAGACGACCTGGCAGGGCAGGCCGACCCGAGCCGCTTCTGTGCGGTGACGCTCGAAGCTTCCGGCCCCATATGCAAAACAGAAGCCGGCGCCGGTGGGCACGACCGCGACATTGGTCCCATCTCGCCGGCGATCGGGCACGAGTGTCACGCGTCCCGCGGCGCCGAGTGTCGCCAGTCCGGCGGCGAAGGGAAGATCCGCGTGGGCGACGCACGCGAGCTCGACGCCCTCGGCGCCGAGCTGGTCCACACCTGCCATGACGGCTGCTGACAGGCCGAGGCCCGGCGTCCAAGCCACGCGGGCACCGTGCTCGGTCGCCCATGTCGCGACATCCTCGTCATCGCACACCACGAGCACGGGAAGAGGAGCGGCAGCAGAGATCACCCGCGATGCCAGCTCGCGGGCGAGCGCCTCGCGGGCACGTGCATCCAGCACTGTTTCGAGTCGCAGCTTCGCGGTCCGAAACGACTTCACGGGGACGAGCACGGCTTGTGCCCGGGGGAGTCTAAGTCCCGCCACACAACCTCACTGTTGCGATTCGGTACGGTCCGAGCTCGAAGGACCCTTCGAAACCGGCGATGTAGCGGCCGCGCAGGTCGACGAGCTGCCCGCGATGAGATCCCGAACCTCCGACGTCGTCGGTCGTCGCAGTGCTCCTGTCGACCGCGACCCGTGTCGCTTCGGCGCCGGGGTTGAAGACCCGGACCTCGAGCGCACCGCTGGCGACCCGGCGCACCGAGCTCACCTCGGCGCCGGTGACCGAGAGCATCGAGGCTTCGAGCGGGAGACGACCCCCGCCCAGGCTCGCCACGACCGGCAGGTCACCGAAGGCGTTGTCGGCGAGTGCATAGGGGTCCTCGACGCCCGTGGCCACTGCATAGCGCATCGTGCGGGGCCCCTGCAGCTGCGGGCCTTCGAGACGGTCGACCGGTCCCGCAGGAAGCGGGCGGTTCGCCATGGTGAGGCGGGAAAGCATGCCCGTCGACCTGAGCAAGGTCAGCGCCAGGCCGTGCGCCCGCGTCGCGCCCTCCTCGGCGGTCTCATCGAGGTCGACGAGCTCGTACTCGCACAGCCCTTCATGGCAGACGGTAAGCCCGCCGGCGCTCACGAAACGCCGTGAGGGATAGGTCGCAAGGGCCTGCTCGCTCGGGCCGCCCTCGTGGAACAGACCACGCTCCACCACCCCGAAGGCGCACTCGGCACGCGAGTGGTCGGTCGGCTCGGGCAGTGGGAACCAGGCACGGAGCCTGTGGTCCCGGCAGACGTTGTCGAAGCTCGTAGTCACCCGGACCATCGCCTCGCCGGCCCGCACGTCGACGAGGCAGCTGACGACGATTTCCTGCTCGCCCGTTCGGGTGCGCCGGCCTTCGTCGATCCTCTCGGGCCAGCGGTACATCCGTTCGACCACGGCCACTGCCCGCACGGGCCCGGATTCGATCAGCGACAAGGTCGTCCACACCGGTGTGTCGACAACGAGATCGTGCTCGGGGGGCGAGTAATTGTAGGTGTCGCCGAAATCGCCGGACTCGACGAGGCGGTTGAAGCCTGGCACGCCGTTGACCTCGAAGGTGCCGTCGGCCGGTGAGAGGGTCACGGCCACGAGCGAATTGGCGAGCACGAGCCGGCCGTCGGCCTCCTCGGTGGCGGCGACCGGGTCGCGCAAAGCCATGGGTTGCCAGGCTTTCCAACCGAAGCTGGGGATGTCCTCCACGCGCGCCAGCACGCGGCGCGAGGAGGCCTGGTCGAGCTTCACCCTGACCTGTGCGTCGGGCCGCAGCGCGAACCGGGCGAGCAGGTCGTTCTTGATCTGTTCGACCTGCACGTCATTCGTGCGCTCCGGACGGACGCGCACTACGACGTCGATACCTGTGTCGTCTTCCTCAACCTCGACCCCCGCCAGGTAGGCACCCTCGCCGAGCTGGTCCTGGCCGCCGAACTGGGACAGGACGCCGCGCACCTCGGTCGTGGTCAGCACGAGGTCGGCTGCGAGCCCGAAGCGCTCGTCGAGGATCTGCGCACCTTCGACGGGACCTTGCCCGCCGAGGACCAGTTCGACGACTCCCGACCGCGACCGGGAGGAGGCGTTCACGGCGACGTGGCACGGTTCCGACAACGACGTCGCCAACCGGCCGAGGGCGCGTCCGGTGACGCCCTCGGCGATCCGTGTCGCCTCGGCGTAGCGGTGGAGAACGGCGGCGTCGACCTCGTCGTGCGAGCAGGCGCAGATCGAGTCGTGAGCCGAGTTCCGCACGAGCTCGCGCCATGCGATCCGAAGCATCATCTGCGGGTAGCGCTCAGGTTGCATCAGTAAGGCTGCCAGCGGTTCGGCGAGATGCTCGAGAGCTCGTTCGGCGCGGGCGGCAGCCTGTTTGACGTCGACTCGGTTCGACGCGACTCCCATCAACACGTTCGTCCGGGCGCTGGAGCGGAGCTCGCCCTGCCAGCTCGGCAGGCCGGAACGGGGAGTCTCGGCGAGGGCCTCGGGCAGCGAGGAGATCTTGATGTCGAACCGGTCCTGGATCGCGTTGGCCTCCGCCACGACGCGCCCCAGCCACTCCTCGGGCTCTTGATGGTCACCCCCGTTGGGGTACAGGACAGAGGCGTCCGTTCCGACGAAGAAGCCCGAGTTCTCTTCCTCGAAGGCTTCGAGACGCCGCACGAGCGCTTTTGCGTCGTTGCCCAGCGCGGCACCTGTCGAGTAGCCGTCGGGGAGGTAGGTGGCCCTCACCGTCGATCCGTCGGGCGAAGACCACCAGAACACTGCCTTGTCGACGGCCGATGGCACGCCACGCCACACGACTGCATCCGAGAAGCCGGCTCCGCAAAGAAGCTGGGGCATCTGGCCGACATGGCCGAACATGTCGGGGAGGTAGCCGACCTCCATCGCGCCCCCGAAAGCGGCCGCGCGCTCGAGCCCGAGCTGCAGGTTGCGCACGATCGTCTCGCCGGAGACGAGGAATTCGTCCATCAGGACGTACCAGGGGCCGAAGCAGATCCGTCCCGAAGCCCCGAGGCGGCGAAGGCGAGCCTCGTTCTCGGGACGAGCCTCGAGGTAGTCGTCCACTGCCGCCATCTGACCGTCGAAGAGAAAGCGCGCATACGACGGGTCCGACTCCATGAGGTCGAGCAGCTTGTCCACGAGGTCGACGAGACGGAGCTGGAAGGTGCGGAACGGCGAATACCACTCGCGGTCCCAGTGTGTGTGCGGGACGATGTCGACCCTGCGGTGAACGGTGCCGGGGCGTTCGGTCTCGGGCGAGGGCCCGCGATCATCTGTCTTGTCGGCCATGTGGTGCAGGCTACGCCTCGGAAACCTTGCCGCAGGGGCCGGTGTCGTAGCCGGCGATCGCCGCCAGCTGGGCGGGGAGCTCGGAGCCGGCCAACACGTCCAAGAGGGCGTGGATCTCCTGGGTGCCCAGCAGGGAGCGCGGGATGTGGAGCTCGCAGATCTCCTCCTGCCATGGCAGGAAACCAAGTCCATATGCCAACGCGGCCGGTTCGCTGGCGACCCCGATGTCCCCCAGACCGGCCGCGATCGAGGATGCGACGAGCAGGTGACCGCTACAGGCGGTGTCATAGCCGGGGAGCGTTGTCGGATCTGCTCCGAGCTCGCCGAGCGCGTCGTCGAGCAGCCTGCGCGCCTCCGAGCCCGGCTCGCGGTTGACGAGACGAAGACCGGCCTTGAGCGCGTCTGCGAGCGAACGCACCGAGCCGGCGTGCGCTCCCGAGACGACGAGACCCTCGCGCCAGCCTGCGAATCCGACGACCTCGTGATCGGCCGGGCGCGTCAGCTCTTGCGCGGCGCGTCGGTGAACGGCCGCTGCGTGCACCGTGCCTGCTTCGAGCAGCCGGCGCCCGGCCGTGTTGTTGCACGCCCACCACATGAGGCTGGTCGGGGGGCGGTGCCGCTCGAGTGGCCCGGCCAAGAGCGCGAGTGCCGGGTCGCATCCCGCGATCGCGACGCTCGGGCGCAAGGTGGCGATCGGCTGGGTGGCGATGAGCGAACCGGCGACCTCGGTCCGCGTGATTGTCGCCAGGGCGAGGGCGGGCCGGAAGCCAGGGACGAAGCCGGAGTCGCCGACGAGGGGATACGCCACTGGAGCACCGTCGATCTCCGACAGGAGCAGGCGCGCCGATGCGTTTGCCGCAGCGGCGAGCTTGGCGTCGAGGGTTGGCAGCTCGGGAGTCGCGCCGAATAGGTCCTCGACGCTCGTGCCGAGCGCCGATGCGAGCGCCAGCGCGACCTCGAGCGAGGGCGACCAACGGCCCGACTCGATCCCCGAGATCGACTGGCGCGTGACTCCGGCCATGTCCGCGAGCACGCCCTGGGAGAGCCCACGCGCGAGACGTGCGAGCCGGAAACGGTCATCGACCCTGTGGTTGCCGGTCGTCATCAGCCCATATTCGTATCAGGGTGCGACGACCGGTGGGTCGAGTGCCGTGAGCGCGCACACGGCGCCGGTCGCCGGCGGCTGGTCGACATGGACGGCGAATTGCTCTCCGGACTGCTCGCGCACAGTGCATTCGTAGCGTGGCCCGAACGGGCGCGTCGCGAGGACGGTCCCGTTGAGCACGACGCCGCGTTCTGGCAGGGCTCCGAACACGACCCGGTCCGGGTGGATCGCGAACGACATGTTCGTCGCCGAGGCGGCCGGGATGAAGCCTCCGTAGCCGACCAACTCAGCCACGCGGCGGGTGAGGGGGGAGAGCACCACTTCGTGTGCTCCACCCAGTTGCAAGAGCCTTCCCTCGTCGATTATCGCGAGCTGATCGCTGAACGCCTGCGCCTCGGCGAGGTCGTGGGTCACGAGGATCCCGGCCGCGTCGTGCTCGAGGGAGGTCTCGATCGCGAGCAGGCGTAGCGCCTCACGCGCCGCGACATCGACAGCCGACAGGGGCTCGTCCAACAGCAGCACACGGAACGGACTTGCCAGGGCCCTTCCGAGCGCCACGCGTTGGCGTTGGCCACCGGACAGAGCGGCGCCGCGGGCTCGCGCGAGGGCGCTTAGCCCGAGGCGTTCCAGGAGCTCGGCGATTTGGCTTCGGGCGGCTGAGCGCCGGATCCCATAGGCCACGTTCTGCTCGACTGTGAGGTGGGGGAACAGCGTGGTGGGCTGGCGCACCAGGGCGACTTGCCTGTGGCGGGGCTCAAGTGCCGCCTCGCCTTTGACCTTGCCGGCGACGAGCTTGCCGTCGACGCGTACCTTGCCGCTGCTCAGGCGGACGAAACCTGCGATCGACTCTAGGATCGTCGTCTTTCCGGCGCCCGACGTGCCGAAGATGGCGAGGCGCTCGCCGGCTTCGAGCGTGAATCCGGCCTTCACTGTTACCTGCCGGCGCTCCACCTCCAGGTCGACTTCGAGGAGTCGTGCGGGCGCGGTGTTCACGGCGCCTCGGTTCCAGCCACCCGCGAGCGCGTTCGCGCGCTCCAAAGGTATGCGAGGACCGGGAGTGGGAGTGCCGCAATTACGAGCAGCAGTGCGAAGGGCAGCGCGCCGGGGAGGCTGAACTCCTGGAAGGCAATGAAGATCTGGTTCGGGAGCCCACGGGGGTAGTAGGCGATGATGACTACGGCCCCGAAGGCGCCCATGGCACGCGCCCAGGCGGTCGCAAGGCCAGTCGCCAACCCGGGAGCTGCGAGGGGGAGGGTGATGTGGCGGAAGGCTTGCAGAGGGCGGTCACCGAGCAAGCTGGCGTCTTGTTCGATGCGGGGGTCGACCGACGCGAAGGCGGCATGGGCACCGAGTACATAAAACGGCGCGGCCTCGTAGAACTCGGCGACGATGAGCGCGAAGAACGTGTTCACGCCTGTCAGGTGGATGTCGGCGAGGAGGTTCCCGAGCGTTCCCTCAGGGCCGATGAGGAAGATGAGCAAGAGCCCGATCACGAGCGGCGGCATCATGAGCGGGAGGAGGATGCCGAGCTCGACGATGCGCGCCAGGGGCAGGCGGCCTCGGGCGAGCAGGTAGGCGAGCGGCGTACCCAGCAGCACCATGGCGCCGAGGGCGATGGCACTCGCCCCGAGCGATGTCCAAAGTGGGTCGAGGGCTCCGGGCGGCCCCAGGGCCGCCCGGATGGAATGGAACGAGAGGTGCTGGATCAGCACCGCGAAGGGACCGAGCAGCGCCAGCCAGATGACGAGCGCGCCGAGCAGTGCCAGTGCCGTCGACCCACGGGCGACCAAGCGCCCGGTGATGGGGAACCCGGGCACCACCCCGGACGCGGCCAGATTGCCTGCCGAGGTAGTGGTGCTCATCAGGACGAGGTTGTACCAGCCGAGGCGGTGAACGCGCTCAGCACATTCGCAGGCAACGTTGTCGCCGCGGTGTCCGCGGGTGTGGCACCGATGTAGACCTCCGGAGTGAGCGGGTAGCCGCCCTTCTTCAGCTGGGCGCGCCCAGCCCCGGAGACAATCCATGCGACAAAGGCGTCGTCGGCGGCCTGGTCGGCTGCCGAGGGAGCGCTCTTGGCGTTGGCTGGCAGCACGAGGGTGATGTTCAGGGTGATGAGGTCGCCCTGGTCGACGGTTCCGCCCGTGAGCCTGATGCTGACTTTGCCGTAGTTGGCGCTGTCGGCGGGGACGGCGAAGTTCAGGCTCTGCGGCAGCGTGATGTAGTGCAGGTGGTACTGGATGGCCTGGGTCAGATAGGCGCTCGTGGCGTCGAACTCGCCGGCCTGAAGGTCGGTGATGAGTGAGTCCTCGTCCACCATCTGTGCCGGCAACCCGAACGGGGTGGACTTGGAGACGCCGAGCACCGTGGTTGCGGGGTCGAACGACAGGTGGAGCGTGGACTGGGCGAGCTCCATCATCAAGATGAAGTAGACGCCTTGCGGGTCTGCGTTCGGGTCGGTGCGCCCCACGCGGATACCGGGAGAGCTGAGCAGCGTGAAAAGTGACGCGAACGAGGCCTTGTGGTCCGCGATGGCGTTGAACTCCGGCGCGAACTTGCTCTGCGGGTTATAGGCCACCACGAGCGGATCGGTCGCGAGCTGGATGACGAACTTCGACCTGCCCACCGGCCAGAGCCGCTTAATGTTCTTCTTGCCGACCGACATGAAGACTCCGGGCGAGATCTCCTTCGAGATGATCTCCGAGGCGAGCGTGCCCGAGCCGGCCGCCCGGCCTTGGAAGCTGTCGCCGGTCGCGGCCTCGAACTTCGGGCCGAGGTCCGTGGCGGCCCACAACTCGAGAGAGCCGGCATAGGCAACGCTGGCCGTTCCATGCGTGGTCGATTTGGCCGTCGTTGCCGCTGAGGCGCTACCTGTGGAGACAGCCAACCCCACAACGGCGAGGAGGGCGACTGCCGGAACGCTAAGGCGTGATGTGATTGAAAGGTTCATGGGGAGCAAGCATAACTAACTATTTGCAAGTGTCGCTCGTCACAATCGAGTTACCCACGCCTGACCCGCACCGGGAGGTACCTTCATCTGCGTGAGTGGCGCGACCGGGTCGGGCAAGGAGCCGGCATGACCGCCGGACGTCCTCCGAACCTCAAGCTCGAGCGCGAGCTGCTCGCGGCGGGCAATTGCTTTGTCGCCGGGTGCGACGAGGTGGGCCGGGGATCGCTCGGTGGCCCGGTCTCGGTTGGCATGGTCGTCGTGAATGTCGCCACACGTCGGCCGCCCGCTGGTCTCAGAGACAGCAAGCTCCTTGCACCTCACGTCCGCGAGTCCCTCGTTTCGAGGATCGAGTCCTGGTCGTGTTGCTGGGCGATCGGGCATGCGAGCGCGGCCGAGATAGACGAGATCGGGATCCTACGGGCACTGCGGCTCGCCGGCGAGCGAGCACTTGTCCTTCTCGGGGTTCGCCCGAACCTAGTGCTGCTCGACGGCAACTACGACTGGTTCACGCGTCCCGAGCGCTCGGTGTCCTCACCCATCAGAATCGAGCCTGAGCAGGTCACCTTGAAAGTGAAGGCCGATCTGACCTGCGCTTCGGTGGCTGCAGCAAGCGTGATCGCGAAAGTTGCGCGCGACCGGTACATGATCGAGCTCGCCGATCGGTATCCCTGGTACGGCTGGCAGGAGAACAAGGGCTACGCGGCTCCGGAGCACCGCGCGGCACTGCTCGAGGTCGGGCCGTGCGAGGAGCACCGGAAGTCCTGGCACCTCGTCCTCGCAGACGAGGGAGCGTTGCTCGAGGACGGCTAGCGCGCCGGGGCGGCCACCTCCGCTAAAGCGGTGCCTTGGCACACGATGAGCTGGGTGGCCGTCTTCTGTGGCAGGGTGGTTCCCGTCCGTAGCTTGAAGTCGAGTGAACAGGCTTGGAGGCTGAGCGATGTCCGATTCCGACCCATGGAAGGCAATCCTCGAGAGGATCGAGGACGGGGCGTCGCTGATCGGACTCGACCCTGACACGCTCTCCATGCTCTCCCTGCCCGAACGAGTCCTCGAGGTGGCCGTCCCGATCCGCCGGGACAACGGCAAGATCGAAGTGTTCCGAGGCTGGAGGGTGCACCACAGCAGTGCCCGCGGTCCCGGCAAGGGCGGGATCCGCTTTCACCAGTCCGTGAATGCCCACGAGATCATGGCACTGGCTGCCGACATGACGCTCAAGTGCGCCGTGGTCGACGTGCCCTTCGGGGGCGCCAAGGGAGGTGTCCAGGTCGACCCGACGACACTGTCGGTGGTCGAGCTCGAGCACCTCACGCGTCGGTACGCGATGGGCATCGCCTCGATGATCGGCCCGGACCGCGACATCCCGGCGCCCGACGTCAACACCGACGCGAATGTGATGGCCTGGCTGATGGACACGATCTCGATGGTCAGCGGTGAGGCCATGACCGGTGTCGTGACCGGCAAGCCCCTGGCGATAGGCGGTAGCCGGGGTCACGTGGGGGCGACCTCTCAGGGCGTTCTCATCTGCACGCGGGCGGCCTTCCACGAGCTCGGCCTCTCGATGACGGGGGCGCGCGCAGTGATCCAGGGCCATGGCAAGGTCGGTGGTCCGCTCGTGTACATGCTGTCCTCGGCCGGCATGCGTGTCATAGCCGTGACTGACGCCGGAGGCGGTGTCTACAACCCAGCAGGTCTGGACGCGGCCCTGTTGGCTCGACATGTCGACCAGACCGGCAGCGTTGCCGGCTTCGAGCTCGCGGACCCACTCGAACCTAATCGGATCTGGGAGATCGAGTGCGAGCTCGCGATTCCGGCCGCGCTCGCGGGGGTCATAACCGCCGAGGTGGCCGAGAAGGTGGGTGCGCGGCTGGTCGTCGAGGCGGCCAACGGGCCCACCTTGCCCGAGGCGGACCCAATCCTCGAACGGCGCGAGATCGTCGTCGTACCCGACATCCTGGCGAACGCCGGCGGGGTCACTGCCTCGTACTTCGAGTGGGCCCAGAGCCGTCAAGGCTTCGCATGGGAGGGTGACCTCGTTGCCGAGCGCCTCCGCCGTGTGATGTCCACCGCATTTGATGCGGTATGGCGCCGGTCGCAGGATCTGAAGGTAACGCCGCGGCGCGGCGCGGTAGCGGTGGCGCTCGAGAGAGTGGGGGAGGCAATCGAGGTAAGAGGTCTGTTCCCGTAAGTTCTTGGGGGACAGGTTCCCCGCCTGAATGCTTAGGGATAACTCGACACTGACGAGGTCCCTGTAGGGCTGTGGTTGGCAAGGTCCCCCGTTTGTTGACTTCGATGGCCGTTGGTGACCCGCTCAGGTGGCCAGATTGGAAATCATGGACCACTCCCATCCGGTGCCGGAAGGCTCGCGCGCCGGTCCGCTACCCGAGCTGCCCGAACCCGTCGCGGTCCCTGAGAAGGTGGCGGAGGCTGCCGAGGCGGCAAGTCGCGGCGGCGGGCTGGCCGCGTTGTTCCGGATCGATGTTGCACCGCTGCGGCGCTCGAGGGACTTCCGGCTGCTCTTCATCGGCCAGGCCGTGTCCTTCTTCGGGAGCATGGTGACCTATGTCGCCCTTCCTTACCAGGCTTACCGGATAAGCCACTCGTCGCTCATCGTGGGACTGCTCAGTCTCGCTGAGCTCGTCCCACTGGTCATCACAGCATTCGTCGGTGGAGCGCTCGCGGACGTGGTCGACCGGCGGCGCATGGTCCGCCTGACGGAGACCGCGATGTGCTTCGTCACCGGCGCCCTTGTCGTGAATTCGCTCTCGGCACATCCGCGATTGTGGGTGCTGTTCGCAGTCGCTTTTGCCGCGGCTGGCATCGACGGGTTGCAGCGGCCGTCGCTCGACGCAATGGTGCCGCGGCTCGTCCCGGCCGAGGAGCTCCCGGCGGCCGCAGCCCTCTCGTCGCTCAAGGGCACTCTCGGCATGGTCGCGGGCCCGCCGGTGGCTGGGGTCCTCATCGTCGCCGTCGGGTTGCCGCTCACCTACGGGGTCGACGTCGCGACCTTCGTTGTGTCGCTCGTGGCTCTTGCCCTTATGCGCGCTGTGCCCCCGCCGCCTGAGTCCGAAGGGCTTTCGCTTAGGGCGATCGCCGACGGGCTTCGCTATGCAAGGAGCCGCCAGGACCTGATCGGTTCGTATCTCATCGACATGAATGCGATGTTCTTCGGGATCCCGACAGCGTTGTTCCCACAGGTCGCTAGTCACCTCGGGGGCGCAGCCGTGCTCGGAGTCTTGTACGCGGCGCCCTCAGCGGGCTCGTTGCTGGTGACTCTCACGAGTGGATGGGCACGCCGCGTCCGGCGAAACGGCCGCATGGTCGCCCTCTCTGCCGGAGTTTGGGGGCTCGGGATCATCGGCTTCGGGTTTGCGAGGACGCTGCCCTGGGCGATCGCCGGGCTTGTCGTGGCCGGGGGAGCCGATATGGTCAGTGGGCTCTGCCGGACGACCATGTGGAATCAATCGATCCCGGACGCGCTACGTGGGCGCCTCGCGGGCATCGAGATGCTCAGCTACTCGTCCGGTCCGACACTCGGGAATGTCGAGGCCGGACTCGTCGAGTCTCTTGCCGGCCTGCGCGCTTCCATCGTCTCAGGAGGTGTGCTCTGCGTCGTTGGGACGGTCGCGCTGGCAGCCGCACTGCCCCGGTTCTGGAACTACGATGCCGCCGAAGGAGCGCGCCTGAGACGGCCGCAGGGCAGTTGTCCCGGGACGCGTGCGGCTTGTCGTCATACTTAGGCGTCGGTGTTGGTTCGGATGTTTCTTCGCGAGCTTGTGCCCGCGGGGCGGTTCCCATGGCCAGGAGGCTCATGCGCCGTTCGAGATCAGCAGTTGCCAGTCGTTCTCTGATGGTCCTCGGCTTGGCCGTCCTGGTCGCCGGCTGTTCCCACGCGGCGACT